>Ga0256901_1000480_pt1 | contig 22674 bp, 20 predicted proteins | sample MC6MC0689MT_FD_190200 | JGI IMG/M metagenome (GOLD analysis project Ga0256901, IMG submission 190200) | Metatranscriptome of enriched soil aggregate microbial communities from Iowa State University, Ames, United States - MC6-MC0689-MT... | ecosystem: Environmental > Terrestrial > Soil >... | reverse complement strand
CTAAAGACTACGCATAAGACTGACTATTGATGTCATCATGCGGGGTTAGCAATATGAGACAGATCTGGAAAGCGGGTGTTGCTGGCGTGGGGGCGCTGGCCGCAGCGTGGCTTTTCGCGGTTTCGACCCCCCACTGGATGACGACCAGGCAGACCAAAATCGTGGATACTCGCGATAACGACCTGATCGCCCGGGGCAAATATATCGCGTAGGCTGGCGACTGCGCAGCATGTCATACGGCACCCGGCGGCCGCTCCTTCGCCGGTGGTCTGGGAATGCAGACCCCGCTCGGCACGATTTATTCAACGAACATAACGCCAGACCAGGAAACCGGCATCGGGCGGTACAGCTACGCTGATTTTGAGCGCGCCGTCAGACAGGGTGTGCGTCCGGATAATGTGCATCTTTATCCTGCGATGCCTTTTGTCTCCTACAGGGTCGTCAGCGACGGCGACATGGAGGCGCTCTATGCATATTTCATGTCAGAGGTGCAGCCTGTGGCACAGTCAAACCAGCCAGGCACATTGCCGTGGCCTGCAAGCATGCGCTGGCCACTGGCTTACTGGCAGTTGTTTTTTGCAAATCCGCGTTCTTTTGTGATCGCCGCAGAGACAGATCCGGTGATTGGCCGTGGTGCATATCTGGTCGAAGGACTTGGTCATTGCGGCGCATGTCATACCCCGCGGGGTTTCGCTTATGAAGAGAAGGCCGTCAGAGATGATCCGAAAGGAACGTTTCTGTCTGGTTCGGTCCTCGAGGGGTGGTATGCGAAAAATTTGCGCGATCAGGATACGGGACTTTCAACCTGGACTGAAAGCGAAATCGTCACATTCCTCAAAACCGGCCGCACCGATCGTACCGCAGCTTTTGGTTCTATGGCCGACGTTATTGAGCATTCGACCCAGCATCTTCAGACCAGCGATCTGCGCGCTATAGCCCGCTATCTGAAATCTCTTGCACCAGGTGAAGGGCGGAAGCGTGAGTGGCGTCCTCATGAAGATACGACAACAGCTGCACTCAGAGCCGGCGATTTCAGCGTGCCGGGAGCTTTGTCTTATGTCGAGCAGTGTTCGGTCTGCCACCGCATGGATGGCAATGGCGCGCCGCGCATTTATCCGGCGCTGAAGGGCAATTCGATCGTCTTCGCGGATAATCCGAGTTCTCTGATCCAGATCACATTAGCAGGGGGGCGAACGCCGGCGACGCCACAGGATAAAATGGCGTTCACGATGCCAGGCTTTGCGGGACTGCCCAACTGGCAGATCGCCGAAATTCTTAACTTCATCCGCAACGCCTGGGGTAATCATGGCAGCCCGATAACAGAAAAAGATATCGCGCAGATGCGCGAGGAAATTTCGGTCAAACCTGTCCATTACATTCCGGAGAACACACAATGAAAACGCGCCAGATTGCCGTGTTCGGGATAGGTGCTGCGATCCTGATAACAGGGACTGCTTTCCTGTTTAATCGCTTCAGTGCATCGCTGGATGCGCCTGCGCCGTCAGCCTATGCCGTGCTGGATAAACAAAAAAAACAGGTTGGACGTTATGTCATTCCGGCTGACCGGGACATTCTCAGGCAACCCGACGCAACGCTTATCCTGCACGGAAAGCGACTTCTTAACGAAACAGCACGACTGCTTCCTGACAATGTCGGAAACGGGCTGAACTGTAACTCCTGTCATATCGGACAGGGCAAGGTTGGGAACGTGGCATCTTATATCAACACCAGCAATTTTTATCCCGCCGTTATGCCCCGCGCTGGAAAGGAGGTCGATCTGGTAATGCGTATCAATGGCTGCTTTCAGCGATCAATGAATGGAAAACCGCTGCAACCTGACGGCACCGATATGAAGGCAATGGTTGCCTATATGGACTGGCTCCGGCAGGGCGTTGAAAAAGGCACCAGGGTCGCGATCCCCGATGCGGGGTCTGTCGACGAAACCCTAACACCAGACCCCATCAACGGTGCAAGAATTTATGCTGCACAATGTTCCACCTGTCACGGCAGTGATGGCGAAGGTATCAGGGATACTGCCGGCGATTATATCTTCCCGCCGCTCTGGGGCGATGAAAGCTTCAACATCGGTGCGGGGCTGGCGCGGACCTACAAGGCAGCACAATTTGTAAAATATGCTATGCCGCCTGCGCAAAATGGCAATCTGCCGATGGGGCAGGGAGAGGTATTAACGGATCAGGAAGCGGTTGATGTCTCAGAATATTTTACACATATGCCGCGGCCTGATTTTGCTGGCAAAGCAAAGGACTGGCCCAATAGCCGCAAACCGGCTGACGCTCGTTACTGAACGTCTGTAATAAGCGGTAAAGCAACGTTGCAGGTGATGGTCTGTCAGGCATCTGACGGGTTTAGCGGTGTCTCAGAACGTTCAGAGTTCTTTCAGCAAATCACCAAAAGCTTCGATGTCACGCAGACGTTTGCGCCCGCCTGCTCCTGCCTTTTCGATGGCGCGAGTGGTTAAAAGGTGGCAGAGGGCCATTACCGAAACGTGATTAAACAATGGCCCTGGCGCGAGCGTATGACACAGGAAATGCCATTGGGCTGAAGGACGGAACGGTGCGCCTTCATCGGTGATATAAAGGAGCTTCGCACCCCGCTTTTCAATCTGAGCCAATATGTCATCCATGCGCGCGACGCGACGGCGAAGCGCAAATACAATGACCAGATCATCGGGTGCTATACTCGCCAGATATTCACCGAGGGTATGTCCGGGGCCCGGTACGGCGACGACATTGTCAACGACCTGGATCAGTTGCCACTGCAAATAAGCGGCAAAAGGCTGGCTGCTGCGAAAGCCGATCACCCATGTCCTGCGGGTGGTGAGGAGAGACTGCACAACGGCATCGATCTGCGTCTCGCGAATGGAAAGAAAAGTCTTCTCCAGATTAGCGATGCCCTGACCAATATGCGTCGCGAGTGATTGTCCTGTGCCTGAATCTGTGGCCCTGGACAGGAAAAGCCTGGACCCGGTCTGCTTTTCTTCGCGGGCATGTCTGCGAGAATCCTCGTAGGAATCATAACCAAGCCGGCGAACAAAACGCGTTACTGTGGCATTCGACACATGTGCAAGAGACGCAAGCTCTGATGCGGAGTAGCTGGCGAGTTCACCAGGGAAGTCGCACACAAAATCTGCCAGCCTTTTCTCCGCCGGAGGCAGGTCGTCAAGAATGTCCCGCACGCGCGCGAGGAAGGATTGTTCGGCGTCGTTCATGAGCGATAAGCTGAAATCCAGTTTTCAATTGCTTAAATTCATAGCAGCTTTTGCTGCATTGTGAAGCGTTGATGGTCAAAGTCAGGGCAGAATATCTAACTGAATTTCAACAAATAAATTATGCTTGTCAAAATCGATTTTCTCGCGCTTAATAATGAAAAAATATTTTCATACGGTGCAAACAAGAGGAGGTTGGCCGTTATGTCAGGGGAACAAATGATACAATCCAGCGCGACATCGCGCGAAAATAAACAGATGGAACAGGCACTTGGTAAGATAGGTGTTACGGGGGCTCACAAACAAATTCTGCTGCTTGTGCTGATTGGTTGTCTCTTTGACAGTTTTGAGCAGAACACTATCGGGCTTGTGGCGCCGATCCTGCGCGAACAGTGGGGACTGACGGGAACAGATATCGGCTTTCTCAATACGATTACCTTTGCGAGTGCTGCTGCAGGGCGCCTGCTGTCCGGCATTCTGGGTGATCGTTATGGACGTCGTGTCATGCTGAGCATTAATTTGCTGCTGTTCACTATCGGCTCCGCTCTGTGCGCGTTAGCGCCAGGCTTCGCGTGGCTTTGTTTTGCACGTGCTATTGTGGGGTTTGGTGTTGGCGGCGAAATCTCGACTGCCGTGACAATGCTCTCTGAATTCTGTTCGCCAAAATTCCGTGGGACGGCGGCAGGGCTGGTAAACGTGGGCGCCGGTGGTTTTGGTAACTTTCTCGCCCCGGCCTTTGGCCTGCTGGTCTTCACGATGTTCCCCGGCGACGATAACTGGCGCTGGCTTTTTGGCGTGCTGGCAATTCCGGCTTTTCTGGTGGTGTTTTTTCGCCGTTATATTCCTGAAACACCGCGCTTTCTTGCATCTCAGGGCAGAATAGCTGAAGCCAACAGGTCGCTGTCCATTCTTGCTTCCGGCTCATTGCGTCCAAAAAACCTGAAAGTGACGGAGTATCTGTCAGCTTCTCAGGATGATGATGGTGCTGCTCAGGCAAAGAAAAGCAACTGGAGGGAGCTGTTCCAGCCGCCTTTCATTGGCCGGACTATCCCGGTGGCGATAGCGATCCTGATGAGCTACGGCGCGCAGCTTTCTGTCCTGACGCTCATGCCGATGATCTTCATCTCCATGGGATATACGTTGTCAGGCAGCCTTCTCTACAGCATGATTATCCAGAGCGGCAGCGTTCTTGGGGCAATTGCCGCATCGGCTTTCGGGTACTATTTCCCGCGGAAAAAGGTACTCACCATCGGCGCCGTCTGCGCGTGTGCGGCCGCTTTGTTGATTGTCTATCTTGGGACCAGCCTCTATCTGGTTCTGTTTTTCGGTGCCGTGTTCCAGTTTTTTGTTCTGCTTCTCAATACATCGATCTGGATCTATGCGCCGGAGCTCTATCCGACCCGCATTCGCGGCTTTGGTGTGGCTCTGATCCTCGCAAGCGGTTCTGCGGCAGGTTCGTTTGTACCAACGATCGCCGGTGCGCTGTTTGATGGATTTGGAATGATCGGCGTGTTCGGTCTTGCGGCATCAATGTACGCTGTTTTTGCTTTCTGTATTCAGCTCGGGCCAGAAACCTATGGTCGGAATATGGAGGACATCACGCAGCCCGCTGATGTTGAGTCTGCGCTGACGAAGCTTAAAATTACTGAAGAAAAGGCCTGACCATGACAGCATCATCTCCGTATGTATTGTTGATTAATCCAAATAGTTCAGAGGCTACTACGGAGATGATGCTGGATATTGCACAGCGAACTGCCAACGGGCGGCTCCGGCTAAAGGGCGCGACCGCTGACCGGAGTCCACCCATGATCGTCAACGATATGCAACTGAAAGCGTCGGCCAGGCAGGTGATCGATATCAGCCAAAAACAATCAGCCAGTTGCCAGGGAATTATCGTCAGTGCCTATGGTGATCCTGGCGTTGTCTATCTCAGGGAGAACCATGCAACGCCGGTGATTGGAATTTGTGAGGCGTCGATGATTGTGGCTTCGCAAGGGGGACGCAGATTTGCGGTCGCCACTGTCACACCCGAACTGGCGGCCGCAATTGAGGCACGTGCGGTTTATCTTGGGTTGGGGCATCTTTTTACCGGAATACGCTGTACGCCGGGTGACCCGCAAAAGCTCGCCGGCAACAGTCAGCTTCTGCGAGAGGAGCTTGCTGCAGCGGTTGAGCTTTGCATTATTGATGGAGCCGAAGCCGTTATCATCGGCGGAGGGCCGCTTGGCGAAGCGGCCGAATATTTGCGCACAAAGTTCGATGTTCCGATCATAGCGCCAATATCGTCGGCTGTTGAGTTGATGGTTGCGGCGCTCGAAGACAAAGCATCGCCGTAAGCTGCGCTGCGACGTCGTTGTGCGATTTAGCGCTCCTAAAAGCAGGCCTGCGGGCTGGACTATGAACGGATTTATTGAGAGGCAAACCACTGTTTCCGGTTGGGTGCGACGGCGCCACACCCACGGACCGGATCTCAGCTCTGTTACCGGGTTTGGCAAAAAGTTGATCCGGAAGACTGGTCTGCAGCATCCCGGGTCAGCAATCCCTTGCGTATCCTGGTCTCGATAGCCTGGATGAACGATTGTGCAATCAGCTTCCGGTTATTGCGCGCATCCTTAAAGATACGATCTGTAACCCGTGTCCAGTTGTCGAAATGGCTTGAGGCGAAGCGATCCCGTATTTCATCGTTAAAAACTATGAACTCCCGAACGGCCAGCTGACCTGAAAAATCTGGCTGAGAAACGAGCTGCTGTGTCATAATTACTCTCAGGGATCTGATCAGATCGCACGCACGGCTGGCCTGTTCGCTGGCAGGAAACAGCCGCACCATATGGCCCAACACTTCGGCAACTGAACGGGCTGGCATCGTTGTGTTCACCGTTATTCCCAGAGAGGACGCGGTAATGCAGGCAGAGAGGGTGTCGCTGTCACGACATTCTCCAACACCGATGATGTGGGGTGTACGATGAAGAGAAGCCCTGATCGCACCGCCGAAAGACGGCAGGTTAAGCCCTTCATTGACTTCGGACTGGAGAATGAACGACGTTGCTGCGGGATTGTTGTCGAGCACGTCACGGTATGTGAACTCGATAGGGGATTGTAAATCTATGATTTTGCGCGGACGCTGTTTATTTTCCAGCTGCGAGCGTGTGATCGCAGCCATCGTGGTAGACTTGCCGTGGCCGGCAGGACCCGCAACCATAATGATCCCGCTTTGCGGATCAAGATGATCCCGCAATTCATCCTCCATCTGCACGGAGTCGAACGTCGGTGTGTTAAGTGGCAGTGAGCGTGCAGAGATTTCTATGCCTTTCATCCCGTCTACGGTAACGCTGGCGGCGGTGATGCGATAACGGCGGCGGTTGGAGGTATCAAAGCGGACGTCGTAGGTGAACGTCAGAACCCCACAACGAGACAGCGTGCTTTCGGCATTTTCCGATTGTGCAAGTTTTGCAAGGATTGCGCTGACTTCGTGCGGACGGAGGATGCGTTTGGTGCCAAGATAAACCCGGCCACGGATCTGAATGTGAACCTGGGCGTTCGACAGGATCGAAATGTCAGAAGCTCCCCGAAAGGAAGCGGCTGCTAACAAATGGTCAATCAGGTCGCTGTCGATGCCATTACAATCGGGCTCTTCCCTGAGAAGCCGCACAAACGCTGTCAGCGGATCGTAAGGCTCCTGTGAAATTCTATCCGGATCAAATAGTGGCTTCATTGATTTCTCTGTTCGGGCTGGCTGGTTTCCATTGCAGTCGGGTTGTTACAAAACCGGGACCATCTCCGATGTGGACACGGTGCTGACCGATGAACGGCCTGCCGCACTGAAACCTCCCTGGGTTTTGCGAGGAGCGCGCTTATGGCAGCAGAGGGCTGCACACCCGCCGTTCGCTCTTCTTCAGCAGAAATATCGTTCCCGGTGAAATGATCGACTGTCATGAACCAGCGTATCGCGTGGATGTCGTGAATGTAATCACAAGCAATACGTCCCAATTGCAGGTCGGCAATTCAGTGGCTCTGGATAGACTGCGACATGATAAAGTGATCATTCCGGCCTCATCTGATCCGGCCGCGCGCTCATCAGGCCGTCTCTCCTTCTGACCTGCAGCTGGCGCGCGGCTTTACTTCGCTACTGATAGCAGAGAAGGTATACGCGTGGGTCTCAGTCCGGCACTGGCGCGCCTTTTTTCTCACCGGTTTGTGGCTGTTATTCCGTTCAGGCACGGCGTTCGGGCGGGCATGCGCGCATCCGGGGACGTTCCGCCACTTTATTGGGAATGAAGAGCAGACAGTTTTCGGTTAGCATCGTGCTGGACCACAACTGGAAATGCTGCGGCGATCGCAGAGGCGGAGCCAGTGGAGTCGCTGGCTCCAAAGGCGTAATTGTGTCGATGCTGTTGGTCCGGCGCGCCGGAAAACTATGCGATGCACTGGGAGAAAGGCTGATTGAGCATGCTTCGTCAACCGGATCGAACCAAAGATATGAATGAAAAAATCCAGCTGGGTGGGCTTGTTGTAAAGGCTGGACTGAGACATGCAGATCGAGCCTTTCTGCTGGGGATACTCGTCGCTGCGTCGCAACAGCTTGATAATGAAAATTATGTCCGCGACATGGTCGGGATTGGCAAGAAGGCCTTCGCAATTGTTTGAAGCAAAATGGTCTTCGCCTTGTGTTTCGTTGAATAGCAGAAGCATGTGGTGTATTTTTGTCCGGGGCCTGACCTGATGGCTTGATCCGCAGGGCAGACGCATCAACAGACTGCCGGTGTTTGGCCCGGGAGGCGATCACATCGCGACTGGAGGCGATGTGATAATCTGTTCTGCATAACTGGTTTCTGTCCGTTGACTATACCCAAACAGAATGCTGGGTGCACAGAGAAAGACGCCAGGCAGGCTAAAATCACAGCCGGCTTCAGGCTTGAACAGTGTTCACACCACCGGACGGATAACAGGACTGGATTCTTCGGGTTAGCGGTGACCGCGTTCGCGAAAGTTTCGCGGGCTCAGACGGGCGCGTGCGCCAGCAGGACGGGCCGCATATGACCCGGCCCGATATATATCTGCAGGAGTAGTAAAATTTTGCTCTGTGCCAGTGATCCAAAGCGGTAAAGAAACCGTATTGAAACCTTACAGGCATAGCATGTTGCCACAAAGGCAGGCCACGCCCTATCGAGGTGACATGCAATCCAAATCGGCAAAGGATACCAGATGCATACCAACCAAACTGAGAATTCACTGATTAAACGCTTTGAGCGATTATCAGCCGTTTTGCGGACAGAACAACGGCGTTTGCTGGAGGCTGCTGCTGAGAGTTACGGATTGCCAAATAATGGCGTTCTCAAACAAATTGCCGAACTTGAACTGAACATTGCTGCGGTCGAAAACAATCTTGCGGAGCTAAGAATTAAGTGAGCTCTGCTGGCCGGTCAGTGCGATGATGCGGAGCATTTGCCAGCCACGATATACTGATAATTCCTCTGTCCCGACTGTTCTCATGGAGCCGCGCCAACACAACCTTGTTCTTATGAACCAATAATTTGTTACGTGTTCCGGGCCTGTCTGAAGCCTGTGAAACAAGCAAATGCAACTGGTAACGAACGGTGAGCGCGCGACAAAGTGCGGATGCGGTTAGCCTCAAAATTCAGTGGCAGCTGAGGTTCAGCCGCCATCAGGTCCGGTGCAAACTCTTTTGTCGCTGATCGTTTCAGATCAGGTCGGTACCGCTGTGCTTTCCACGTGCACGCGGCCATCTGTACAACTCCGGTTTTCAATCCCGACGAGGCCGGGGAACATCATTTCAGATCTTCATTGTCCGGCACCTTGGCGGGCGATCCTGAACATGACTGATGGCCGGACTTTGTCGCTAACATCATGGATGCTGGACAGATGCGATCGGCGCCGCGTTAAACGCCGGATACGGACGATGGTCGGTTTCCGGTCGAAAGCCGCTGCCAGCATAACACGGGCTGCTACCAGGCTCATTCACATGATGCGCTGGCAACCAGCTATCTTCGCCTCAGCGATACCGCTTTCGCCGGGCACCAGTTCACAGCGCGCAGCATAATCGGGTTCAGAGTTAAAGAACACGGAGGGTACGGCGGCACCAGCACAGCAAGAAATCACACAGTCGTTTGAAATCGGCATTTAGGTGAAATTTTTCAAATAAATACCCACCCACATAATAGCGGGAAAAATAGATCAGGCATAGACATGCTGTATTCATAGACAGAATAATAATATAGATTATCTAAATACTTAACATCTCTTCTCATATTAACGTCATGACGCTTGTCTTTGAAGTTGCGACTATAGCAATCCGGAAGGGGAGTATTCAGAATGGCAATAAGTCAGAAGTTTCCCGGTCTCAATCCCTACACAGACAAGGTTGCAAAGTTTATGTCAGTTCTTGCCCACAAAAAGCGGCTGCTTATTCTCGAAACACTTTTGAATGAAGAAATGTCCATTGCTGCGCTGGCCGATCGCACGGATCTGAGCCGGACGGAACTGACACTGCAACTTTCCAGGCTGAAAGAGCAGAAGCTTGTGTCCATTCGGCAGGCCGACACTGTGAAATTATACAGTGTGGCTTCACCCTGCGTCGCGCCCGTGTTTGTTGCGCTTGCTGATCTGTACTGTCTGTCTCCGGAACAGCTTCCCTGAATCGTCTTCGGGTCGATACAACGGTGCAAATCCGCGATTCCGGGCGTTGAAGGAATGTTTCCTTCGTGCTGCTCCGCTGGCAATATGCAGTGTAGCAAAGTCTGGGGTGCACCCGCAAAACTGGAAGCCGGATCTGTGCAAAGTCAGACAGAGAGCGCGTGCCAGATGACGCCAGTTTAATTGCAACTATTCCGGCTGGTGCAACGACCGGTCCGTGAGACTTTGGCGGCGTGATTTACTTTTATGCGGACGTTCCGGGCACCTGAGGGCACTGGTCGGGGGCGACGTGCAGAGGAAGGTGGAAAGAGCACATATTGAAGCGGTATGAAGAACCTGTTACGGCCTCTGTGAATGCCGACGGCGTTTCCGGACAAGCCTGCGCATCTGCCAGAAGGCATGGAGCCGAAGCGATGGTTTGCGGCGACGGATTAAAAACGGATAAGACAGGATTCTGGCCTGTGTCGTTCGGGAGACTGGAAAGCCAATGAGTAATTTAGAGACAGCGATTGCCGTTGCTGCTGCGGCCCATATGGATCAGAAGGCCGATAATGGTGAGCCTTATATTCTGCATGCACTGCGGGTGATGATGGCGCAGGAGAGTCTCGAGACGCAAATTCTTGGCGTTATGCACGATATGATTGAGCGGACCAATACGTCATTAAATGACATATACTCGTTTGGTTTTGATGACGATATTGTGCTGGCGCTCAACGCGATTACCAGGCGTGACGACGAGGATCATCTTCTCTACGTCAAACGCGCCTGCTCCAATCCGATTGCCCGGCCTGTTAAAATCGCCGATCTTCGTGATAATCTGGACAGATATGCCGACGACGAAGACTGCCGTCAGCGCTACACCGCCGCCCTCGAAATGCTTGGTGAAGCACTGTAAACGGGGGCGCGCTGACAAGGAACGGCACTCGTCGCTGACCGCTGCTGCGTGATGCGGGTGCGCACCAGGCCAGCATGACAGGCTGGATCAGGACAAAATCCTGGAACTGAACATGGCATCGTCAGTGTTGAACGTGCCTGAGCTACCCCGACAGGAATGAATGCTTTTTCCCGGATATCATCCGGTCCGGCTTTGCAGGCCACTCCATTCACCCGGCGCGGCCCATGCATAAGGTGTGGGATAATCGAGTGTGATACCGAGATCAAAAGCAGCATGCCAGCCCCAGCGCGGATTGTCGAGAAACGCCCGTCCTATTGCGACCTGATCCGCCTGCCCGGACTGAACAATGTCATTGGCCTGTCTGGAACGGGTGATCATGCCAACAGCGCGTGTTGTAATGCCGGTTTCGCGGCGAATGGTTTCTGCGAGAGACGGGTGGGAGGCCTCAGGATTGTTCGTTATCGGGTCGGTCACCGGGATGCCGCCGGATGTCACGCAGACATAGTCAATATTTGCGGATTTCAGTCGGGTCGCGAGCGCGGTCGCATGCGCAAGTGTCAGACCGTCATGCGCCCAGTCACTGCCGGTAATGCGTGCGCCAACCGCACTGCCACCGGTCACATCGCGGACAGTTTTTGCAATGCGTAGCGGAAAGGCCATACGCCCTTGATCATCTCCGCCCCAGGCATCCTGGCGGCTGTTGGAAAGCGGTGAATGGAACTGGTGCAGCAGGTAACCATGGGCGATGTGAATTTCAATCACCCTGAGCCCCAGGCGCCTTGCCCGGACAGCGGCAGCCCGGAAGTCATCTGCAATCTGGTCGAGCTCGTCGGGGGTTGCGGCGCGCGGCACGGCCCATCCCTGACGATGGGCAATCGCCGAAGGGGCCAGCGTTTGCCATGCTTCGCTGCCGTTCAGACTCCCGCCAGGTCTTTCCCAGGGACGGTGCGCCGAACCTTTCCGGCCAGCATGAGACAGCTGAATACCAAACTCTGTTCCAGGCAGTGCGACCCGGCGCGCCTGTTCCAGCACCATGGCCAGCGCATCTTCGTTCGCATCGGAATAAAGACCCAGACAGCCGTGAGTAATCCTGCCGCTGCGCGAAACGGCCGTTGCCTCAAGCATGATCAGGCCTGCACCGGACATGGCAAGAGACATCAGATGCTGGGTATGCCATGCCGAGGCACAGCCATCGTTTGCCATATACTGGCACATTGGTGCGACGGCGATACGGTTTGGCAGAGTGACCGGTCCGAGGTCGAGCGGTGAAAACAGGTGAGTTGCTGACATCTTCAATAACTGTGAGCGGATGACCGCAATGCGGTACACCGGGTGGAAGGGAGTTTAGAATAACAACTGCAACCGACCGGGAATGCAATCGGAATTGCATTCACATCCAGGAACGCCATTCTCCGGCGTGCTATCCTGCAAATTTGCAGGACGTTCCAATTCGACTGTACAGGCGACTGTGCCGGGCACTGGCTTAATGAACACCGGCCAGCGACAATGGAAAGCGCTGGCCGCGAAATGTTCAGCAACGCGGGCGATGAACGGCAGCAGCACCTAGCTAATCCGCTCTCTGGTGGTCAGAGCTTTTATCGAATTGCGACGGACTCAGGGTCTGGATGAACATAGAGAACAATTCGCCCTGTGAGGCGATACGGAGCTTGCCATAGATGTTACGCCGGTGAATGCGCACTGTACCCGACGCGATGCCCAGTGCGAGGCCTGTCGCTTCCGCCGAATAGCCACGCAATATGTAACCGACGATCTCAATTTCACGCGGTGTGAGCAGGGTCCGGTCCAGATCGCGGAACGCCCGCTCGATAAGCCCGGAGAGATTCTCATCGTTGCGCTTGCGGGGATTTTGCGCGAACTGGTCAGCGAGATCGGCCCAGTTCCTGCGTCCGGCCGCGTCAACGAACGGCAACAACTCGTTCAGATCACGGCGTTCGCGCGCGGAAAACGGCTTCGAGGTTCGCATTGCAGAGATGACCACGCCAATGTTGGGTTCCACGGTGAACATGAAGCCGACTTCTTCTGCCAGTTCAGTCTGAACATAATAGTTCCGGAAATACTCACCCTGATAAAACCGGTCCGGCGCAAGATCACGCAATTGCAGCAGGCAGGGCCCTTTACGCTGTGAGGCCTGAAGATAGAAAGGGTCAAGGAGATAGGGCCCTTCCTGATAGTCCTCGACCATGACTTTGTGTTTCCACACCGGGAATTCCGAATGCAATGCGATGGGCCTGCGATCACCACAATAGGCGAATGTGACAGTATGTTCGAACGCAACAACAGTGCGGATGGCTTCGACGAGCACTGCCGGAAATTCCGGTGTGTGTAATGCGTCGACGACGCGCGCCGAGGCTTTTGCCCAGGTCATAACAATCTCCGTCTCTATGCCTTTTGTGATATATACACCGTACAGCTGTTTTTATATGTTTTTTTAAAAATAAGGGATATGCCGGATCAGGCGTCTCCTGCAAGGGGAATATATTCTGATGATATACGCTACCGGGGACTCTGCCGGTCGCAGCAGCGATACTGTTGCGGAATTCGTTGATACGACCAAGCGATATGGTGCGGTCGTTGCAGCCAGTCAGCTTAACCTGCAGATCCGGCGTGGAGAATTCCTCTCTTTCCTCGGGCCGTCGGGTTGTGGGAAGACCACGGCGCTGCGCATGCTGGCCGGATTTGAAGCGCCAAGTGAAGGCGAAATCATGATTGATGGGGCGCGTGTGGGTACGACGCCAGCCTATAAGCGTCCCGTAAATATGGTTTTTCAGAGTTATGCTCTGTTCCCGCATATGACAGTGGCGCAAAATGTTGCCTACGGACTGAGGCAACGGCGCCCAAGGGTTGCCAAAGCGGATATTGCGCTTCGTGTCAGACGCGCTCTTGAGACTGTCCGGCTCGGCGGATTTGAAGGCCGGCGGATATGGGAAATGTCGGGCGGACAGCAGCAGCGCGTTGCGCTGGCGCGCGCAATTGTTAACGAACCAAAGATATTGTTGCTTGATGAGCCGATGGCAGCGCTCGATGCACGGTTAAGGACAGACATGCAGCTTGAGCTGCTGTCGCTGCAGCGTGAGCTTGGGATCACCTTTGTCCTGGTGACGCATGACCAGCAGGAAGCGCTGTCGATGTCCGATCGCATCTGCATCATGGGAGGTGGTCGCATCGCGCAGATCGGCACTCCGCGTCAGCTCTATGATCACCCCATCAACCGCTACGTTGCAGGTTTCGTGGGACGCGCCAATATCCTCCCGGCGAAAGTGATAGGGGCCGATCACAGCCATGCCCGCGTTGTTCTCGGTTCCGGAGATGAAGTGGTGGTTGAGACGCCGGTTGCGGTCGCCGGGGGCGACACGGTCGACGTCATGATCCGCCCGGAATCGCTCCGTTTTGCAGCCGGTTCTGCGGCTCCGGCGACAACGGTGATTGAGGTTACGGTCACAAACAGGATTTTTCTGGGTGAACATATTGAGTTCCTGCTGACCCATCCGGTTCTCGGGGCGTTGCAGGTACTGGTTTCCCGGCAGGCGGAGCGTGGCTTGCCGGATGCCGGAGTGGGAGCGACCACGCATCTTGCCTGGGATCATGGGGCAGGCCTGGTGATTGGACACAACAATTAAAAAAGAGAGGGATCAAATGACAAAGTACGAGAAGCCGGTCTCCCGGCAGACGTTTATGGATGAATTGCGTCGCTATCAGAACGGTTCGGTGACGCGTCGTCACTTCCTTGGTGTGACAGGTCTTGGCGCTGCGGCGGCGGTTGTGGCTGGTGCCGTACCGGGGCTGTTACCAGTGCGTTCCTGGGCAGACGGAATAGGGGACCGGGTATCGATTGCTACATGGCCGAACTATCAGGATCCTGACAATCTGGCAGCCTTTCAGAAAGAGACAGGGGCGGCGGTTCAGGTCAATGTGTTTGGTTCCAATGAGGAAATGTTTGCCAAGTTGCAGGCCGGCGGAGCGGGCTGGGACGTGGTGGTGGCAACCAACTATGCGATCAGCACCTATGCGCAAAGCAAGACGATTGAGCCCCTCGATCTTACAAAAATACCCAATTACAGCGCCGAATCCTTTGAGGGGCGTTTTGCAGCGCCTGGAATGATCGACGGAAAGCTTTATGCGATCCCCAAGCTCTGGGGAACGACCGGCATGGCCTGGGACAGCAATAAGACCAAAGACCCCTTCACCAGCTGGAAGGACTTTTTTGACCGGACCAGAGCCGACTTCTCAGGACGTACAATTATCCATGACTATCAGTTGACGGCGATTGGCAATGCGCTGAAATATTTTGGCCATTCCTTCAACTCTGTCGATCCGAAAGAGCTGGCGGATGCTGAGAAGCTGCTCATCGAAGTTAAACCGCATCTCTTTGCGATTACCTCGGATTACCAGCCCTCGATGCGCAACGGCGATGCCTGGCTTACCATGTGCTGGACGGGGGATGCGAAACAGATGAATCGTGATCTTCCTGAAATTCATTACACGCTTGGAAAGGAAGGGGGTGAAATATGGTCGGATTTCTACACCATTCCGACAAGTGCACCCAACCGGGAAGGGGCCTATGCGCTGTTGAATTTCCTGCTCGATCCGGCGGTGAATGCCCGTGAGGCGATGTTCCACGGTTATCCTGTTCCGGACACACGGGTGGAAGCACTGGTGTCGGAGGAAATGCGCAATGATCCGATTCTGCATCCGGCCGCGGAGCTGCTGTCGACGCTTGAGTTTGGAGCTGCTGTTACATTGACGGATCCAAACCGGGCAGAAATCATCGCGCGTTTCAAATCGGCGTAGACGGGCGGATCTTCATGGAACTGTCTCAGCGAAAAATGCGCTGGCTCCTGTTGGGGCCAGCCGGGCTGTGGTACGCAGCACTGCTGATTTTACCTCTGTTCGTTGTTCTGGTGTATTCGTTTGGTGAACGGAGCGCGACGGGTGGGTACGAGCCGGCATTCACGCTTGCGCAATATGCCAATCTCGGAAGTCGCTGGGCTGCGTTCCGCAATACGCTGACGCTTGCGCCCATCGGGACGATTGCGGCGTTGCTGATTGCTTATCCGCTCGCCTATTTTCTTGCTCTGCGGGTCAGCCGGCAGTGGCGTACATTGTTGCTTGTGCTGGTGATCGTTCCGTTCTGGACGTCGATCCTGATCCGATCCTATGCATGGATTTTTCTGCTTGGCGGGCGGGGAATACCGCAATTGCTGTCGACGCTGGGTCTCGGTGATTTTCGGTTGATCAACACCCCGTTTGCAGTCTTGCTGGGCATTATCTATGGCTATTTGCCGCTGATGTTTTTCCCGATTTATGTGAGCCTGGAAAAGCTTGATCGCAGGCTCCTTGAAGCGGCTGATGATCTTGGCGCACCGCCATGGCGCCGCTTTCTGCAGATAACGCTTCCGATATCACTGCCTGGTATGGCGACGGGCTCGATGCTGGTTTTCATCTTGCTGATGGGTGAATATCTCATTCCGCAAATGCTTGGTGGCGGCAATGTGTTTTTTGTCGGCAACGCTCTGGTTGATCTGTTTCTGCAATCGCGCAACTGGGCTTTTGGATCGGCAGTATCGATTACGCTTGTGGCAATCATGTTAGTCGTCGTTACCCTTTACATGCGCTTTCTGCGCCTGATGGGATCGGCGCGCGACGATGTCAGTCTGATGTGAGGAAGTCATGCGGATCTATGCCTTTGCCATTTACCTTTTTCTCTATCTGCCCATTGGCATTATCGCGCTGTTCAGTTTTTCGGCGGGCCGCTCAGCGAGCCAGTTTCAGGGACTGTCGACACAGTGGTATACCAAAGCTCTGGGCAATCCATTTGTGATTGACGCTTTACGGACCTCGGCGTCTGTCGCACTGATTTCTGCCTTGCTCTCGTGTCTGCTTGGCACGATGGCCGCGATCGCACTGAGCGGTGTGAAGGGAAAACTGCGTACGCTTTTTGACGCAGTGATTTATATTGCGGTGATGATCCCGGGTATCGTGATTGGCATCGCAACCCTGATCGCACTGGTGACCGTATTCAGCACGGTTAATCCCTGGCTTCTCGCGCTGACAGGACGAAAGCTGTCGCTGGGCTATGGTTCGCTGATCGCGGCACATGTGCTTTTTACGATGTCGCTTGTCATCATTCTGGTGCGCGCGCGAATTGAGGGCATGGATCGCGCGCTGATCGAAGCGTCGTCCGATCTTGGAGCCGGTCCGCTTGCGACTTTTCGTCAGGTGACACTACCGACGCTGATGCCAGCGATTATGGCCGGTTTTCTGCTGAGTTTTACCTTCAGTTTCGATGATTTCATCATCGCATTCTTCGTCGCGGGGCCAGAAACGACACTGCCGATTTACATCTTTTCTTCAATCCGACGCGGGGTGACCCCGGAGATCAATGCCATTGGCACGATGGTGATGGCGTTGTCTCTGCTCCTTCTCGTCTTCGCACAAATTATTCTGCGTCGTGGAAAGGCTGCCGGATAGGACAGCGGATGAAATCCGCTTCTGTCTTTTATCTGCAGCGCAGCTGCGACCATATGAGGGGAATATTATGACGTCATGTCTTGAAGGCCGGGTTGCACTGGTAACCGGGGGCGGCTCGGGTATTGGTCGTGCGGGGGCGATCGCTATGGCTGCGGAAGGGGCGCTGGTTGTGGTGACGGATCTGCGGGGAGATTTGTCTGAAGCAACGGCTGCGGCGATCCGGGCTGCCGGCGGCATTGCCGAGAGTGCGTCGCTGGACGCCCGCGACGATCAGGCGGTTACGCAGATCATTTCAGATGCGGCTTCGCGCCATGGGCGACTCGACATTGTCCACTCCCATGTCGGCATTCAGATTGCCGGAAAACTTGAGGAGGTCACACCGCATCAGATGGATCTGGCCTGGGCGCTGAATGTGCGCGCGCATTTTGTTGTCGCGCAGGCTGCACTGGGACCGATGCGGGCGCAGGGCGGCGGGTCAGTGATCATCACGGCATCCAATTCAGGCTGCCAGTATGACCGGGGCATGATTTCCTATGCCACCACCAAACATGCAGCTGTTGCGATGGTGCGCCAGATGGCTGTGGATTACGCCCGGGAAAACATTCGTTTCAATGCGCTTTGCCCGGGATTTGTCGATACGCCGTTTAATGCGGGGTTTGAACAGCAGATGGGCGGACGGGCCGCTCTGGAAGCCTATGTCGGAGAGACGATTCCGATGGGACGCTGGGCGACGCCTGAAGAAATTGCGTCGGGAATTGTTTATCTTGCCTCGCCACAATCTGCTTTCGTGACCGGGCTCGCGCTGGTCATTGACGGCGGAGAGATCCTTTAGCGCGCCGGATGCCCGCCTGGAAGAAGAATGGACGTTCTCCCTCAAAAATCAGTGCAGAGTTTCACTTCCTCTATGGCGGATCTCCGGGTCGGTTCATTCCACAATAACGGGCTTAGTGTCATCATGAACGTCTGCAAGCACCGCTTTGAGAAAGTCTGCGGTTTGTCGCATTAACAGATCTTCATTCACACCGTGACCTCCCCGGGCTTCGACGGCGACGGTGAGCCGGGTTTTACAGGTGGTATCTTCGTTGCTGAGCGTGCGCAGGATGCTGGCCGCCGTGTCTTTTGTCAGGAAGCCGGGCGATCCCGGTGGCAGATGCCAGTCGCCATAGTCCTGATCATCTTTGTCGAGCACTGCGTTTGACAAATGAATGTGGCGCAGGAAGGGGTGGGCACGCTGAAGAGAGTGTGTAAGACATTCTTCATTGAGCGCTGCGTGGGCGGAATCAAAAGCCATCCATAGGGGCGCACCCAGCAAATGCAGCTTCTCAAGCAGTGGCACAACCTCTTTTGTAGGACCCAGCAAACGCTTTTTATGGGCGAAGCGATCAAGTGGCTCAAGCAGAACAGACAGGCCAGCGTCAGTTGCGGCGCGGATAATGGCGGTCATGCTTTTAAGAAAGGCATCAAAACCAGCGTTTCGGTGATACTCACCGGGGTCCGCACCACAGATAACGGCGATGGATGAGGCACCGCACCGGACTGCCGCTGGCAACTGAGACTTAATTTGTTCGACAGAATGCAGTCTGCGCGGTTCATCCAGGGTGCTAATATCAAGTTCATACAGATCGATATATTCGGTCATCCACTGAATGAGCCCGATCTTGCTGTCACGAACCATTGCACCGATAGAACAGGCATCTTTGTCTGATGCAGGCATACCGATTTCTGCGCATTGGAAGAAACCGTCTTCGATCGCGGCACGCAGCCGCTCAGGGAGGAAACCTGGTCTGTGCTTTGAGCAAAAATAGATTTCTGACATCAGGAATGAGGGGAGAAACTCGGTGGTCATCGCTTCAGAACCTTGCCGTTGCGGCGGATAGTGATGGAGACGGGCGGCATTTATGGTGGTGTTTCACAGGCACCCTGCGCAGGGTCCCGCTCGTGTTCCTGCGGGCGACGAATAGCCGGGTGAAATCCGGCTAAGGCGGTGATCAGACCTGTTCAATGCCGGACCGGCCCAGGGAGCCGAGCAGCTCAAGCAGGTATTTGCGGTTTCTGGCTGAGACGGCCAGTCCGTCGCCCCCGTAGTGCTCACAGAGAAAGGCGCTTTTAAAGCCTGCGGCCAGCGCCGTGCTGACGGCTGAACGGTAATCAATGATTCCGCATTCCAGCGGTGCCGGATGCGTAAAGATTAGCCCGCGGTCAGCATCCTCGACACGGGTGTAGTTCTTGACATGCCAGTATTTTGCGAATGGTGCCACCTTCAGCATCATAGATTGCCAGGACTCGACGGGTCGGTGCATGCGAATGAGGTTGCCCAAGTCGGCATTAATGCCGACATTATCGAGATCAACATCCTCGACAAAACGCACGGCGCTTTCTGCGGTCCCGAGATAAGTATCTTCGTACATCTCAAGCGATATCTCGATCCCGACACTGGCAGCATGGCGGCCCAGATCCGTGATGCGACTGACGGCTTTGTGCCACTGTTCGGATTGATCCCGATGTTGCACGCCATTGACGGTCCAAAACCACAGTGCGGCTTTTTGCTGTTCGGTCAGCGGCTCAAACAAACCAAAGGATACGGCTTTCGCACCAACTGCGCTGGCTGTATCGATGACACGATGGCTATATTGAAGATTGGCATCGCCATCGACAGGGTCAATCACACTGCGGCGCGAGGTTGAGATCGCGGGAATTGTTAAATTCAGCGCACTGGTTACCGCCAGGAAGTCATGCAACGCTGTTTTTGACAAGTCAGCAATCCGCAGCCAGCTGTCGGTAGGGTCGAGTTCTGTAAAGCCATAATGCGCGACCTGATAAAGCGTCTGGTGCCATTGCTCTGGTGTCTGTTCCTGGACAGACCGGCCGTCCGGCCCGATACCAGGAAAGGGGATCATTGCCGCTGCAATCGGCCATGCGGTTTTCGCAACCATGCTTATGTCCTCTCAATTGATGGCTGAAAAGCCGGCATGCGCTGGAGCAAACATCAGCACCATGCCGGGGTTTCGAACGTGATTGCGCGCATCAGATCCGGAGGCGATGCGGCTGATTACAGGGTGTGCGAAACACACTGAAAGCGGACGGGTGAAGGCGGCGTTCTGTCCGCTGGGATATGATGCATTCTTCACCCGCCATCCCGACCCGTGTATGCTGAGCAGACAGGACCCGGCTGTTTAGTGGCGACGGGTTCCGGTATTGCAGATCAGCTCTCCCTGACGCACATAGGATTTTGCGCGCTGACGCAGGATAACACCGTCGACGGTGGCGCGAATTTCCACAGGGGCGGGTTCGGCGCCATGTGCCGGATGCAGAAGAGCAAGGACGTCACCGGCCGCGACTGTATCACCCAGCGCGACGCGATGCTCGATGATGCCATCCTGGGGAGCGGTGTGCTGATTCCAGGCTGTGACGTCGACCCGAACGGCGCTGAGGGTTTTCGCATCGGGACCATGTGCAAGCACACCATAGGCGGCGAGACCGCGCAGGATGCCATCGCGCATTATGTTGAGTTCTTCGGCGGTAACAGCGCCTCCTCCGCCCCCCTCAATTTCCACTGAGGTCACCCCGACAAGCGGTGAGGCACCGGCTGAGGTGGAGGCAATGCCCTCGACATATTCGATAAAGGGATAGCCCCAGGCATCGAGAATTTCTTCGAGCCTCGTCTCGTCAATGCGACATTGATCTGATGTAAAGCCAAACACCATCGGGACGACCCGATAATCTTCTCCACCAGCATGGACATCGATTAGCAGATCGGCATGTGGGAACACTTCGTCATGCAGAAATGCGGATAGCCGCTCGGTGCCTGTGCCATCATTTTTGCCTGGGAAGGTGCGGTTCATATTTTGTCCGTCGACCGGCGAGACACGTCGTCCTCGCTGGGATGCGGGTGGATTAATGGTGGGAATGATAATCAGCTGACCACGCACATCCGCGACGCCGATCTGGCTGATGAGCTGACGCAGAACGAGTTGTGGCTCATATTCATCGCCATGGATGCCGCCACACAGGATCACTTTGGGGCCTTCGCCGTTGCTGATGGTACAGACGACATCGTCCTTAAGGTCTCTGTCATCGGGTGTAAGGCTGCGCAGGCTGATTATATGTTTGCCAAGCCGGGCTGGATCAAAGTCGTGAAACATGTTTTTCTCCCGATTGCGATGTGTTTCCTCTTTCAGCCCGGAGAGCTGCCTGAGGGGAAAGAAGACGGTTGAGAATCAGGCTGCCTCGAACGCACGCCTTAGTGCGCCGATAGCCATGCCGGTTGATTTGGCTGGTTCAACGAACCGCCTGACGCTGAAAGGTTCAAGTTCTGACGGTTTTTCGCCGCTCAGTGCCCAGTCCACCATGTATTTTGTGAAACCAAGCGCGATAGCAAAACCATGACCCGACCAGGCATAGCCGTAAATGGTGTTGGCGAGGGCGGTGGGGCGATCGATGATCGGAATATGGTCGACGGCGACGGTTTCGACGCGCGAAGCATCAACTTTGACGAAGCTGGAGCGGTCAATGAAGGGCATCGTCTGGATCGCGTCGTTCAGATTGATTGCTGTTGAACTCAGGGAGCCGTCCCATTTCCCGTCGGTGTCGTAACCGACGCTGACGCCGCCCGATAACATGACTGTGCCATCGGGAAGTTGTTTGATGGCGAGGCGGCGATGCAAGTGTCCGAGCAGGTGGTTGACACGACGGCCCTCGGGATTGGTGACATACATCATCTGAGGCATCAGATTGAACACCGGGGTCAGTTCCTCTGCACTGAGCACCGGGCGCAGCAGGTCCCTTGTGCCGGCATTGGCGACAAGGATGAGTTGCCCCCCGACGGAGATACGTTCGCCATTCGCCAGTTTGACCGCAGTTGCTGCGCCGTTGCGATGTTCAATGGCAACTGCGCGCGCACCGGTGCGAATGTCTGCTCCCGCTTTCGCGGCCTCGCGGGCAAATTGCCGTGTGGCGAAGGTGTGATCGCCTACACCGTCGTTCGGACACCAGAGTGCGCCAAGGATTGCCGATATGAGTTCTGGCTCCCGGGCGAGCGTTGCGTCGCGATCGAGAAATTCGGTCGGGTTGCCCAGTGCGGTCTGGACGGTGGCCCGGGCTTCCATCAGGCCGCGGATTTCATGCTCCCGCTGTCCATAGGGTTTATCGATGACTGTGAGCCCGCCGATGCGGCGATAGCCAACGCCACCATCAATGGTTTCCTGGAACTGCCGCCAGCGTTCGAGCGACACGGAGGCGACAGGCAACTCGCGGATGTCACGGCCGCTGGCGCGGACGCCGCGTTCGCCTGGGCCGCCGGAGGCACCGCCCGCGATGTCTCCGGCTTCGAGCAGAATTACGGTTTTTCCTGCTTTGGCCAGGTCATGTGCAAGGCTGGCGCCGTAGATCCCGCCGCCGATGATTACGAATTCCG
>Ga0256901_1000478_pt1 | contig 22732 bp, 17 predicted proteins | sample MC6MC0689MT_FD_190200 | JGI IMG/M metagenome (GOLD analysis project Ga0256901, IMG submission 190200) | Metatranscriptome of enriched soil aggregate microbial communities from Iowa State University, Ames, United States - MC6-MC0689-MT... | ecosystem: Environmental > Terrestrial > Soil >... | reverse complement strand
CGGGGAGGGAGTTTTTTTATGGGCGGATCGAAGTGGCTCGTGCCGAGCAGGCCAACCGCTTCGGTAGTGCCGAGCCATACTCGGCCGCAGTCAACCATTGAGCGCTACCTCAGCAGCGAAGCCGCTCAACATCCAGCGCAGCGGAGATGAGATCTGGCTTGTGGGAGCGGCTTCAGCCGCGAAGCCAGCGATGCATCCGCTCGGGCGATGCCTGCGCATCTAACTTCCATTGACCGATGCCGACGAACCGAACCCTCCCTTTGCCGTAGGCAAGGGGAGGGTTGGGAGGGGTGTTTTTGATTTGCTGGTAGAGCCCCTGCCGAGCATGGCTCGGCACTACTGGAGCGGTGAACCTCGCCGACCAGCCAATGCCGACGAACCAAGCCCGCCCTTTGCCGTAGGCAAGGGGAGGGTTGGCAGGGGTGTTTTTGATTTGCTGGTAAAGCCCCTGCCGAGCATGGCTCGGCACTACGGGAGCGGTGAACCTCGCCGACCAGCCAATGCCGACGTACTGAGCCCTTCCTTTGCCGCAGGCAAGGGGAGGGTTGGGAGGGGTGTTTTTGATTTGCTGGTAAAGCCCTTGCCGAGCATGGCTCGGCACTACGGGTGGCGCCGGCTTTTGTGGGAGCGGCGTCAGCCGCGAAGCTGATGATGAATCCGATCTACCGGACTCTGCTTTCTGCGTTATCGACCAAGGAAAAAGGCGGCCATCGGCCGCCTTTCCCGTACTACTGGAAACCACCTCGCAACTCAGCGCGGCGATGCCACCGCGCGATCCGAGGATGCGCCCTTCTTGCCGCCGCGCGCCGGAGCCGCATCTTCAGCCATCAGGTTGTCGCTGCCGAAGTCGGTATCCACATCCAGCCAACGCTGGGCAGGCAGGCCGATTGCACGGTCGAGGATGGTGGGCATCATGCCGCTGGGCAGGCTGCTCTCGCCGTTCCACATGATCGCGATGCCGAGGTCACGTTCCGGCAGCAGGGCAACCAGGCCCCGATACCCTTGCACCGCGCCGGCATGGAACACAACCTGGTGTCCGGAGTAATCAAACACGCGCCAGCCCAAGGCGTAGCCGGCGGAGTCCAGCCGCTCGCGGCGCCAACCCGAGCGCATCTCGCCTGGCGTGTTGACCAGTGGAGCGTGCAGGGTGGCCAACAGTGGTGCCGGCAACACATCAGGGCGATGGCCGGTGTGGGCCAGCAACCACTGCGCCATGTCACTGGCGCTGGCGTTGACGCCAGCTGCAGGTGCGACGCGGTAGTAGGTGGGTTTGGGGGTCAGCGACACCCAGCCATTGCGGCTGCGTACGTGCGGGCGTGCCCAGCGTGAGCTGGCCTCGATGCCCGCCAGGCCGAGGCTGGCGTCGTTCATGCCCAGCGGTTTCAGGATGCGCTTCTCGACGGCCTGCTCGTAGAAGCTGCCCGAGGCGGCGAACACCACATCACCCACCAGGCTGAAGGCCACGTTCTGGTAGGAATAGCAGTCGCCGGGTGCGCACTTGAGCGGCGCGCTGGCCAGCTTCTGGGTCAGCGAGTAATAGTCGGCGTTGGCCTCGACATCACGGTCATAGGCATTGCTGGTCAGGCCGACGCGTTGGCTGAGAACGTCCGCGACGGTCAGTTTGTCGGTTGCTTCGGGCGTGGCCAAGCGGAAGCCAGGTACATAGTCGGTGACCTTGCTGTCCCAGCGCAGGGTGCCGTCGTTGACCAGCAGGCCGGCCATGGTGCCGGCGAACGCCTTGGACAACGAAGCCAGGCGGAACACGGTATGTGCGTCCACTTCCTGTGGATTGCTCACGTCGGTGACACCGTAGCCGCGGGCGGAAAGGATGCGGCCGTTCTGGACGATGGCCATGGCCATGCCCGGGACGCGGTTGCCGTAGGTCAACTGCTCGGCCAGTGACTCGATGTTGGCAACGTTGAATTCGGCTGGAAGCGGTTGCACCTGATCCGGCCGCAGCGCAACGCGGTAAGGCATTGGCTGGGTGGGTGATTGCTGCGGTGCGTTCTCAAGATTTACCGGCAGTGCCGCCGCAGCCTGGGGTGCAGGCAGGCTGGCATGCGCCGGTGTCTGTGCGGTAGACGACAATGCAAAGGGCATCAACACCCCAAGCAATCCCGATGCTACCGGACGGATATGCCGGCGCTTGCTCTTGTCTTTCATCGTGATCGGTGCCTGTTAGCTACTGCTGCCACCGATTCTAGCGCTGCTTTTCTCCATTGCACAAACGGCAGGAGAATGAATAGGCATCGCATTGATATCAAAAGGCTTTTTTGTGATGGATGGCCGTGTGCCGGGCCCTGCATTCAGTTCTGGTCACAACGCCCTGCCGAGGCCGGCTGGTTCCAGTAACCGGCGCAGCGGCAGGCAGTGAAGCGTGCAGGCGGCCGCGCCATCCACACTCAGGCGGCGGCCGTGGCACCAGGCTGGATGAGGTGGGCGGCGCGCTCGGCCATCATGATGGTCGGCGCATTGGTATTGCCGCTCACCAATGTCGGCATCACCGAGGCATCGATCACTCGCAGTCCATCGATGCCGCGCACACGCAGTTGCGGATCGACCACCGCCGCGTTGTCGCTGCCCATGCGGCAGGTGCCGATCGGGTGGTAGATGGTCTCGGCCTTGGCGCGGATGAAGGCTTCCAACCCGGTATCGTCCAGATTCTCATCGGCGGGGAACAGCGCTGACTTGCGCCACGGTGCAAACGCCGGCTGCTGCAGGACGTCGCGGCTCAGGCGCGCGGCCTCGATCATCATCTTCAGATCGAAGCCTTCGGCGTCGCTGAGGTAGTTAGCCTGGATGCGCGCCGGTGCGGCGGGGTCGGCACTGGCCAGGCTGATGCGGCCGCGGCTACGCGGATGCAGGTAGCAGGCGTGCAGGGTGTAGCCGTCGCCGGGCAGGCGATTGCGGCCGTGGCTGTCCAGCATCGCCGGCACGAAATGGAACTGGATGTCGGCACGTTCGTCCGGGGCGAAACGCGAGCGCACGAAACCGCCGGCCTCGGCGACGTTGCTGGTGCCCGCACCCCGATGGCCGCGCAGGAAGTAGTTCAGCCCGATCATGATCTCGCTGGCGCGGTCATAGCTGACGCCCGGCACGCTGCGGTACAGCGTGCAGATATCCAGATGGTCCTGCAGGTTGGCACCGACACCGGGTAGGTCGAGCTGGACGTCGATTCCCTGCGCACGCAGTGCGTCGGCCGGGCCGATGCCGGACAGCATCAACAGTTGTGGCGAGTTGATCGCACCTGCGCTGAGCAGCACTTCGGCGGTAGCATGGAACCGCTGTCGCTGGCCGCCCACGCGCAGGTGCACGCCGCTAACGCGCCCAGCGTCGATCTGCAGCCGCTCCACCAGCGCGCCGGTGAATACCTGCAGATTGCTGCGCGAACGCACTGGGGCGAGATAGGCGGCGGCTGAGGAGCAACGGGCGCCGTTCTTCTGTGTCACCTGATACAGGCCAACGCCTTCGTGGCGGGCGCCGTTGAAGTCGGTGTTATGGCTGTAACCGGCCTGTTGCCCGGCTTCGATGAAGGCGCGGCTGAGTGGATTGACATGGCGCAGGTCGGCTACCTGCAGCGGACCGTCGGCGCCATGCAGTGCATCGGCGCCGCGCGCATTGCCTTCGCTGTGGCGGAACCACGGCAGCACGTTGTCCCAGTTCCAACCGCTGGCACCTGCCGCTGCCCAGCGATCGTAGTCGCCTGGCACGCCGCGCACATAGCACATGGCATTGATCGAGCTGGAGCCGCCCAGCACCTTGCCGCGTGGCCACCACAGGCGCCGGTTGCCCAGCGCGGGCTCCGGCTCGGTGTGATAGCTCCAGTTGACGCGACGGTTGTTGACCAGCCGTGCGATGCCCGCTGGCATATGGATGAATGGATGCCAGTCGCGCGGCCCGGCTTCGATCAGCAGCACCCGTAGTTGCGGGTTGGCGCTGAGCCGGTTGGCCAGGACGCAGCCGGCCGAGCCGGCACCGACGATGATGTAGTCGAATTCCTTTGCAGCTTCGTTCACACCCTTCTCCCTCCCGAGTCACTCAGGATAGAACGGCGCGTTGTGTCCGGGTAAGCCTTGCCGCACTGGCGATGTTGCAGTGCATTAGATAACGTACGCGCTCTGCCGAGTCCCACCGGAGTTCCCCGATGCCGCCGTCCTCTCGCCACCCGCTGCGTCGGGGTGCCGCATGACCGTTCCGCGCGGACCCGGTGCACTGCATCGACTGATGCTGGCGCTGCGCGGCTCACCGCCGCTGTGGTGGTCGTTCCTGTACTTCTTCTGCCTGCTCAGCGGCTACTACGTGCTGCGCCCGGTACGTGAGGCAATGGCCGCGTCGGCGGACATGGAAGCCTTGTTTCCGCCGGGGTTGATCGCCTGGTTCGCGGCCCATGGGATGCCGCTGAAGGACTTCACCCTGCAGTTCCTGTTCTCCTGCGTGTTCCTGATCATGCTGGTGTTGCAGCCGCTGTATGGCTGGCTGGTCAGTCGCTATCCGCGCCGGGTGTTCCTGCCGCTGGTGTATGGCTTCTTCATCTTCACCCTGTTCGTGTTCTACGCGATGTTCAGCGGCAACATCCCGGGCCGGGGCATGGCGTTCTTCTTCTGGATCACCGTCTTCAACCTGTTCGCGGTGGCGGTGTTCTGGAGCTTCATGGCCGACGTGTTCTCCAACGTGCAGGCGCGTGCGTTCTACGGCTACATAGGCGCGGCCGGCACGGTTGGCGCTTTCCTGGGGCCGATCATCACCAGTTCGCTGGTACAGCGCGTGGGCATCGCCAACCTGATGCTGGTCTCGGCCGGGTTCCTGTCGATCTGCCTGTTCTGCATCTGGAAGCTGCGGCCCTGGGCGGTGCAGCGCGAACGCGAACAGCAATTGGCCGATGGCGAGCAGCCGATGGGCGGCAGCGTGTTCGACGGGCTGAAGCTGATCGCACGGGAGCCACTGCTGCGCTGGCTGGCCCTGATGGTGATATTCGGGGTGGGCGTGGGCACCATGTTGTACAACGAGCAGGCGGCGATCGTACGGCGCATGATCACTGACCCGGCGGCCAGTACCGCGTTCTATTCGCGCATTGACTTGGCGGTGAATGCTTTGACCCTGATCATCCAGCTGGGCCTGACCCGCTGGTTGTTGTCGCGCTACGGCGTGGCGCCAGCGCTGTTGATTCCGGGGTTCGCGATCATCATCGGCTTCTCGATCGCGGCGGCGTCACCGTTGCCGGTGATGGTGGCGGTGATCCAGGTGCTGACCCGTGCCAGCGAATTCTCGCTGGGCAAACCTGCACGCGAGACGATCTATACGCGGGTGGACCGGCAATGGCGTTACAAGGCCGGTGCGGCCATCGACAACGTGGTTTATCGTGGCGCCGACCTGACCTTTGCCTGGGTGCACAAGGGCTTGTCGCTGTTTGGCTCGCAGGCGGTGTTCGTTGGCGGTGCTGCGGTGGCGGTGTTCATGACGCTATCGGCGCTGGGCGTCTTGCGCGAAGAGAAGAAGCTGCCGCAGGATCGCTGAGTGATTCCCCCGCGGCGGGTTGCCGCTGTGCTGCGAGGATGAGATGGCAATGAGCGTATTGGGCGTGAGTGCAATGGCGGTGACACTGCTGGTAGCGGTGTTGCATGTGTACTTCCTGGTGCTGGAGATGTTCCTGTGGACCAAGCCGCAGGGCTTGAAGACCTTCCGCAATACGCCGGAGAAAGCGCAGGCCACGCGCGTTCTGGCGGCGAACCAGGGGCTGTACAACGGTTTTCTTGCGGCAGGCATCATCGCCGGGCTGGTACTGGTGCAGCCGGTGCTGGTGACGTTCTCGCTGGTTTGCGTGGTGGTGGCGGGTGCCTACGGCGCGTACAGCGTCAGCCCGCGCATCTTCTACGTGCAGGCCGTACCGGCAATCGTGGCGCTGCTGCTACGCACGCTGTAGTGCCGAGCCATGCTCGGCAGAGGCGTTACCGATAGATCACCCGTAGTGCCGAGCCATGCTCGGCAGAGGCATTACCAATAGATCCACTGTAGTGCCGAGCCATGCTCGGCAGAGGCGTTACCGATAGATCACCCGTAGTGCCGAGCCATGCTCGGCAGAGGCATTACCCGTAGAGCCCGTGCCGAGCATGGCTCGGCACTACGGGGCATCGCTGGTGATCAGCGGCTTATGTAGCGCGCAAATCCCAGCCATAACGGTATTGCGTACAGCACCGCCCCGAGCACGAACAAGGCGGTCAGCAGGTGCACGCGGCAGTCATTGATACGCAGGAAAATGAGTTGTTCGACGCTGCGGCCAAGCCAGAACACGGCCATGAAAGCCAACACCACGTGCCCCAACTGGGTATCCAGCAGTTCGCGGGTGAAGGCCAGCGACAGCGCGCCCATCCCCAGGAACACGTAGACAAGGCGCAGGTTGAGTATCTGCATGATCGCGCGGTTGGCAGCGCTGAGCTTTGCCAGCTCATGTTTCCAGCCGAACAAACGCCAGAACCCCAGATGGAACAGGGCAAAGCCCAGGCAGTGCAGTCCGCCGAAGCGCAGCATCCATTCCGCGGTCTGCATGTGTCAGCCTCCGCTGCGGCCGGGGCGTGGCGATACCCACATCGCGATGATGGCCTGGAAGACTTCGGTACCGGCGGCATCGGTGACGCTGACCTGCACCGGCAGGTCATAGCCGTGGTCGGTGCTGATGATGGGCTGCTGCGGGGTGGCCACCGCCTTCAACACGCCCAGCGCCTTGGCCTGGTACTTCACTTCCATGCCCTTGGGGATCCAGCGCATGTCAGCCGGCAGGCTGGCATCGACCATCACCCCGCCGACGAGCTCGGCAAGATTGCACATCGCGATCGCGTGCACCGTGCCGATATGGTTGCTGATGCGGCGGCGCTGGCGGATCACGCCTTCGCAGCGGCCCGGCTCCAGCGCAGTGATGGTTGGCGAGATGCTGGCAAAGTAGGGTGCCTTGAAGCAGACAGCACGCGAGAACAGCCAGTTGCCGGCGGGCCAGCGGTTGAAACGACGGTATAGCGCGAGCAGGGGCGCAGTCATGGCATGGTGTCCTGATATGAAAACGGCGGGCACAAGGCCCGCCGTCGGTATTGCATGTGGATTGGCTTACGCGGCCTGCTGCGGCTGCGGGCGCTGCTTGCCCGGCAGGTCGTAGTAGCCGGCCGAACGCAGTTCGTGCGGCTCGAAGTCGTCCACGGTGATGGTGTCCATGGTGATCTCGCGCAGCTCTTCCAGCAGCTTGCGCTCGTCCTGGGTAATTACGCCTTCGGCCACGGCTTCGTCGAGCTGGGTGGCGAAGGTCAGTGCTTCGATGCCCTTGGTCTTCAGTGCCTTGATGAACTTGCGTTCCACCGGCTCGGCCATGATCGCCTTGGACAGGTAGCTGTTGATGCGGCCACCCGGGTTGTTCTCGCACGGGGTCAGGAACACGCCCTGGGCCAGGCGGTCACGCGCCTCGCCCGGTGCCATCAGCGTGGCGGCAACGCGGCGGCTCAGGCGATCACCCGGGGCCTCGGCGCGACGGCCGAACGGGAAGATCAGTGCCCACATCAGCCAGCCGATCGGACGGATCGGGAAGTTGCGCAGCGCAGCCGACAGCGATTCCTCGATCTTGTGCACGCTGTCGTGGAAGGCCCAGGCCAGCAGCGGCTGGTCAGCGCTCGGTGCGCCTTCATCGTGGTAACGCTTGAGCATGGCGCTGGTCATGTAAATGTGGCTGAGCACATCGCCCAGGCGACCGGACAGCGATTCCTTGAACTTGAGCTTGCCGCCCAGGGTCATCATCGAGATATCGGCCATCAGCGCCAGGTTGGCCGAGTAACGGTCGAGCTTGCGGAAGTAGCGGCGGGTGTAAGCGTCACCTGGGGCGGCACCGAAGCGCGCACCGGTCAGACCGAACCACAGCGAACGCACGGCGTTGGAGATACCGAAGCGAACGTGGCCGAACAGCGCCTGGTCGAACTCACGCAGGCCGGCCTTGCGGTCTTCATCCTGCGCAGCCTTCATTTCCTTCAGTACCCACGGGTGGCAGAGGATGGCGCCCTGGCCGAAGATCAGCAGCGAACGGGTCATGATGTTGGCACCTTCCACCGTGATGGCGATCGGTGCGGCCTGCCAGCTGCGGCCGGCGAAGTTGCGCGGCCCGAGGATGATGCCCTTGCCGCCGATCACGTCCATCACGTCGGAAATGACTTCGCGGCTCATGTTGGTGCAGTGGTACTTGGCGATCGCCGACGGCACCGACGGCACGTCGCCACGGTCAACCGCGGCTGCGGTCGCCTGCGACAGCGCGCTGATCTTGTAGGCCTTGCCGCCGATACGGGCCAGCGCTTCTTCCACGCCCTCGAAGCGGCCGACCGACAGGCCGAACTGCTTGCGGATGCGAGCGTAGGCACCGGTCACCACCGCACCGGCCTTGGCACCGCCGGAAGCGGTGGAGGGCAGGGTGATGGAGCGACCAACGGCCAGGCACTCGTTGAGCATGTTCCAGCCCAGGCCGCGCTTCTCGGCGCCGCCGATCAGCTGGGTCAGCGGGATGAACACGTCCTTGCCGCGGATCGGGCCGTTCTGGAAGGTGGAGTTCAGCGGGAAGTGGCGACGGCCGATTTCCACGCCATCGGTGTCACGCGGCAGCAGTGCCAGGGTGATGCCGATGTCCTTGGTGTCGCCGAGCAGGCCGTCCGGATCGTACATGCGGAAGGCCATGCCGATCAGGGTCGCGACCGGTGCCAGGGTGATGTAGCGCTTGTCGAAGGTGAGCTTCAGGCCCAGCACTTCCTCGCCCTTCCACATGCCCTTGCAGACGATGCCGAAGTCGGGAATGGAGGTGGCATCGGAGCCGGCGAACGGGCCGGTCAGGCCGAAGCACGGTACTTCCTGGCCGATGGCAAGGCGCGGCAGGTAGTAATCCTTCTGCTCCTGGGTGCCGTAATGGTTGAGCAGTTCACCCGGACCCAGCGAGTTGGGCACGCCGACGGTGGAGCTGACCACGCTCGACACCGAGGCCAGCTTCTGGATGACCTTGTGGTGGGCCAGCGCGCTGAAGCCCAGGCCGCCGTATTCCTTCGGGATGATCATGCCGAAGAACTTGTTCTTCTTGATGAACTCCCACAGGTCCGGCGGCAGGTCCGCGTGGACGTGGGTGATCTCGAAGTCATTGACCATCTTGCACAGTTCTTCCACCGGGCCATCCATGAAGGCCTGTTCTTCGGCGGTGAGCTGCGGCTTGGGGTAGTTGAGCAGGATGTTCCAGTCCGGATCGCCGGTGAACAGCTCGCCTTCAAAACCAACCGAGCCGGTTTCCAGCGCGATGCGCTCGGTCTTGGACAACGGCGGCAGCACCTTGCGGAACACACCCATGAACGGTGCGGTGATCAGCGGCTTGCGCAGGAACGGCAGCAGCACCGGCACGCAGATCAGCGCAACGATGGCGGCAGCGACGATGATCGCGGTCTGGTTGACGCCGGCGAACCAGCAGATGGCCAGGGCTGCAACGCTGATGATCGTCCAGACGACGAGCCGCATGCGGTGGTAGGCAACAAAGGCGCCTGCTAGCAGCAGGGCCAAGAAAGGTACGACGATGCTCATGGACGTGCTCCGGTAACGTGCTCGGTTCGGGCGGACGCTGCGGAAGGCAGTGCGTCCAGGTAGTTCAACACAGCGGCGGTAAACGCATTGTTGTCATCGCCGGCCACCATGTGGGTGGCGTGCGGCAGATGGACATGCTGTGCGTGTGGCACCAGCGCCATGAATTCTTCAACGGTCTGCGGCGAGACCAGGTCGCTGCGGCCACCACTGACCAGCAGCAGCGGGCACTGCACCTGCCTTGCTGCTTCTGCGATCACGCCCTGGTGCTGCTCGCTGTCGCGCGCCAGTTCGTCGACCAGACGCGGGTCCCAATGCCAGTTCCAGCGGCCATCCTTGCCAGGACGCAGCAGCGCGCGCAGCGAATCTTCGCTCTTGCGCGGGCGGTGCGGCATGTAGGCGGAGATGGTATCGGCGGCGGCTTGCAGCGAAGCGAATCCGTCCGGGTGCGCGCTCATGAAGGCAAGAATGCGCTCCACGCCGCTGGTTTCCCAGCGCGGGGTGATGTCCACCAGCACCATCGCCGAGAACAGGCCCGGCCAACGCGCTTCGGCCATCAGGCCGAACAGGCCTCCCATCGAAGCGGCAACCAGCACCGGCGGACGCGGTAGCTCGCCGGCGACCACGATCAGGTCATCGGTGAACTGGTCGCCGTGATAAGGCAGATCGCTGGCATTCCAGTCCGAGTCGCCGTGCCCGCGGGCGTCATAGCTGAGCGTGGCGTGGCCGGCGGCATTGAGCGCTTCGGCTGTGGCGGTCCAGGCACCGCGGGTCTGGCCGAAGCCGTGCGCGAACAGGATGCCAAGCTGTTTTCCAGCATTCCTGGATGCGCCCAGGCCAGCGCCATGCGCGCCTTCAAGGCGGATGTCTTCGGCAGGAGCTGAGGGGGGAATTGGTGTAACCATACCTGATGGTATGGAATGGTCTGAATGACTGTCAATACCTGTCAGTATGGAGGCCTCGTCCAGGCGGCTTGGGGATGCTGGGTTTGATCAATTATTTGCCAGATTGTCCCCGCTTTTGTCGTCCACATACTGCAACCAGTCCCCGCCGTATGGTTAAATCTGCCCATGAACGATTCTTCAGTTTCCAGCCCTGAATCCCGCAGCACGCGGAACAGTCGCCTGAGCGCCGATGACTGGGCGCAGGCGGCATTGGACTTGATTGCCGAACAGGGCGTGGGGGCGGTGGCGGTTGAGCCCCTGGCGCGTCGGCTTGGCGTGACCAAAGGCAGTTTCTATTGGCATTTCCCTTCGCGTGATGCGCTGCTGCAAGCGGCCTTGGAGCGTTGGGAAGTGGTGGAGCAGCAGCAGGTATTCGGCAGCCTGGAAGAGGTGCCTGATCCGCGCACGCGGCTTCGTGCGCTGTTCCAGCTCGTGGCCCATGAGGTCACCCCGCACGTGATCTACAGTGAGCTGCTAAAGGCCCTGGACAATCCGATGGTGCGGCCGGTCATCGATCGCGTTTCACAGCGGCGCATGGAATACCTGATTGCCTCGTTCCGCCAGGCCGGGTTGAGCTCCACCGATGCACGGCATCGTGCGCGGCTGGCCTATGCGGCGTATGTGGGCTTCCTGCAGCTGTCGCTGCAGCTGCAACAGCCCAAGCAGGCACGCGAGGACTTCGAGGCCTATGTCGAGCATGTGATCGAGACCTTGATTCCGAACGGGTGAGTCCTTCGAACATGAAGGTCCAGGCAAGGCCGCAGCGATGCGGCCTTTTCTTTTTGGCGCCGTGTGGGCTTCAGAAAAAAAAACCACGGCCCCTAAGGGCCGTGGTTCCTGCTACCGGGTACTACGTGGCTACGATCAGAACTTCTGGTTGTAGCGCATGTAGAAGAAGCGGCCCGGGATTTCGTACTGCGGGTCGAACGAGTTGGCGAAGGTGGTGTAAGCCTTCGGCGGGTCACGATCGAAAGCGTTGTTCACGCCGAGGGTGATCTGGCCGTTCCACGGGGTCTTCCAGTAGGCGCTCAGATCGGTGTAGGTCACGCTCGGGATGTGACGCTGCGGATCAGCCTTGTTACCGCGGCCGATGTGATCCGGGTCCGAACACAGGCGAGCGAAATTGCCGCCAGCGTAGTTGGAACCGACGCAGTCTTCGACCTGGCTGGAGTAGTAACGGGCCGAAGCAGTTGCGCCGAAATCACCCAGCTGCCAGGCGACCAGCAGGTTGGAACGCACACGCCAGTAGTTGTCGCGGCTCAGGTAGTTGCCGACGCGGTTGTAGCCTTCGGTTACCGGATCTTCGATCGTGTAGCTGGTGGTGTAGGTGCTGTCCCAGACGAAGTTGAAGCTGCCGAAACGGGTATCCGGCAGGCGGTAGCCGACGGTGAAGTCCCAGCCTTCCACTTCCATGGTGCCGACGTTGTTCGGCACTGCCAGCATGTTGGAGATCTGGCCGGTGGTGTCACGCGTGATCATGTCGCAGATCGAGCTCACGCCCTGCGTGTAGCAGGCGTCCAGCATCTGCTGGGCGGTCTGGGCGTAGATGGCGTCTTCGACCTTGATGTTCCACCAGTCAAGCGAGATGTCCAGGCCCTGCACGAAGCTCGGGCTGTAGACCAGGCCCAGGGTCTTGGAGACCGAGGTTTCCGGGCCAAGCTGGGTGTTGCCGCCGACGGTGGTACGGATCTGCGAGTTCGACTGGGTGTAAGCCGGCACGCCGGCGCAGCTGCCCGGGGGGGTGTTGGCGGCATCACCGATGACGCCGGCGCACGGATCGGCGACGTCTTCGAAGGTATCGCTCACGCCCGAGTACAGCTCGCTGATCGACGGAGCACGGAAGCCCTGCGACCAGTTACCACGCACCATCAGGTCGTTGATCGGCTTCCAGCGGAAACCGAACTTGCTGTTGAGCGTGTCACCGAAGTTGCTGTAGTCGGAAACGCGGGTCGCCACGCTGAAGTCGAGCAGCTGGGCGCCGGTCACGCCGGACAGCAGCGGGATCGCCAGTTCCAGGTAGGCTTCGTCGAGCTTGTAGCCGCCAGCGGTCGCGGTGCGCGAGTTGCCGGTGGTGTCGCCGGAGTTGATCAGGCCGTCCGGATCATCGAAGCCAGACTCGTCACGGCGCTCGATACCGGCCGAGAAGGCCAGTGCGCCGCCCGGCAGGTCGAACAGTTCGCCGCCGATGTTGGCGTAATAGGTCTTCTGCTCGTAGCCGTAGACGTCGTGCGCGGTGAAGCCTGCGTACTTGATCATGTCCGGGGTGAGCGAGCCGGAGCCGCTGAGCATGTTCATCGGCACGCAGCCGTCGATCACCGCACCAGCGCTGCCGCAGCGGGCAACGCCGTCGGCGTCGATGAACGAAGCGCCCAGTGCGTTGCGCAGGGCCGAGATGTTGAAGAAGCCGGTGGTGATGTCGGTCTGGTCGTTCTTGCCGTAGAACATGCCGGCTTCCCAGTTCCAGAAGCGGCTGCCCACTTCGAAGTCACCTTCGAAGCCACCGTTGAAACCGTAGGTCTTGACGTTCTGCTTGTAGATACGACCACCAGTCTCCACTGCACGGTACTGGATGTAGTCGATGTCACGACCGGTTTCGTTGTAGATGTTGTCCTTGCTGATGACGATGTTGGCGCCATTGGTACCCGGTGCGGCACGGCCCAGCACGATCGGCATTGCTGCCAGGATCTGCTCGGACTGACGCTCGTTGTAGGTCACCGTGGTCTTGAAGCGGACGTTGTCGGTGATCGACACGCCAGCATCGGCGAACAGCGAAGTACGCTCTTGCGGGGTGACCAGCAGGTTGCCCGGGGCGTGGTTGAAGCTGTCGGCCGAGGTGTACGGACGCCAAGCGGCGCCGCCGTTGCCGGTGATGAAGTAACCGGCCGAACCGTCCGGACGGGTCGATTCGAACTTCGGCGAACCGTCGGCGTTGACGCCGGTCTGGCCGTAGTAGCCGAAACGGCCATCAGGGGTGGTGCTGCTGTTGCCGGTGTTCGGCAGCGAGTTGAACGCCGGGACGGCAGAGATGGCGCGATCGCCAGCCCACACCGGCTCTTCCTTGACATAGCCGACGCCGACGGTGGCGTGCCAGCGGTCGCCGCTGGAACCGATCGTGAAGTCATAGGACTCACGGCTGCCGTCGCCCTGGGAGAACTGGCCGTAGTAGGCATTGGCTTCAGCGCCGTCGAAGTTCTGGCGCAGGATGATGTTGACCACGCCGGCGATGGCGTCCGAACCGTAGATGGTCGATGCGCCGTCCTTCAGGACTTCGATACGCTCGACGGCTGCGGTCGGGATGGTGTTCAGGTCAACTGCACCGCCCAGACCGGTACCACCGACCCAGCGGCGGCCATTGACCAGCACCAGGGTGCGGCTGGAGCCGAGGTTACGCAGGTTGACGCGGGTTTCGCCGTTGCCACCGTTGTTGTAGGTGCTGTTGAGGCTGGAACCGTTGGTGCTGATGTTCTGGATGATGTCGCCGATCGAGGTCTGGCCCTGGGCCTGGATCTGCTCGCGGCTCATGGTGAACACCGGCTGCGAGGTCTCCACGTCGGCGCGCTTGATGCGCGAACCGGTGACTTCAATCTTGTCCAGCGTTTGCGTGGTGTCCTGGGCGAAAGCGGCGCCAGCCGGAATCGCACTTGCAGCCAACGCGATGACAACTGCATCACGCAGTTTCGTGGTCTTGCACTTCATTGGGTTCTCTCTCTCTGCCAAGTGGACTTGGGTGCTACGTGGTGTGGCCCGGGCGGATCCGAAGGGCGGATCCAAAACCAGAGGCTGAGACCGATAGTACTTGCCGCTGCGAATAAATTAAAGATTGGTTAATGATTGGGGAAAAAACCATCAAATTCGGCAAAGTGTTGAATTTGCACGCAAAAACAGAAAGCGCCCCAACGGGGCGCCTGCAGAACGACAAAAAAGAAATGTTAGTTACAGGTCCTGCTCGTAACGGACATAGGGCACAGCCCCGTCGTCATTGGTCTCGTTGCGGGGCGAGAACGGATTCTTGCCGCGGGTGACCACGTTCTCCGCGCCCACGGTGAGCTGGCCGCTCCACGGGGTGCGCCAGGTGATGCCAAGGCCAAGGCCTTCCCACTTGCCGCTCTGGCCTGGGGCATCAACGACACGGCCGATGACATTCGCACTGAAGGCGCCATAGCCACCGCCGACGCTCAGGCTCTTGCTGTCCCACTGGTCGACTATCGCCGGGGCGACGTCGGTAAGCGGGACCAGGCGTGCCTTGGCGAACGTGCCGCCGATCGACACGAAGCCTTCGCGGCCGATGTTCTTCTGCCCGAACACGGTGAGGTCGTTCTGTTCCATCCGCGCCGCGGGGCTCTTGTTGCCGCCAGACAGCCATGCAGGCAAGGTCTCGCGGCCACTGCCGATGGTGACCCCGACGCGACCGCCCGGGCGGTTGAAAGCGGTGGTCGCCGACAGATGACGGGCATTGCCGACGTCATCGTCATCGTCGCCAAGGCTGGCCAGCATGCAGTGGCTGGCAAGCCCGCTGATGCTGCTGCCGCGGCTGCTGTTGCACAGCAGGCCGAGCGAATCGCCCGAGGACAGGCCGAAGGCGGCATCGAGTGAGCTGCGGCCGAAGTTCCAGCGCGCACCGGCGTTCTGGGTGCCGGTAGGCTCCAGATACAGCAAGGCCTCGACCTTGCCGCTGCCGCGGTTCCAGATGGGCAGCACCGTGCCGTCGCCGACGGGCTTGCTTTGAGCATGCGCACCCGTGACCGCGCCAAGGGCGATCAGGAGGGCAAGCGGCAGGCGCAGGAAGGCGTTCATGGACTCAGTAAGACCCCGGTTGCGTCGGGAAGTTCCCGGCGCGTGAGTTCTCGATCCTATGCGGTTTATGGTTTCTTAACAAGTCTTCGCCCTCCCCAGAACGTAACTCGTTGGACCGTTACTGCAGCCGCTCGGGAGCGGGCTGGTTGGCCGGTGTGGAAGTGAACAATACGCCGAATTCCGCCAATGGGAAGTGATATTCCTGGCCACAGAACTCGCAGCGGACCTCGACCTGGCCGGTTGGCTCGGCGGCGGCCCTGGCCTCATCCTCGCCCAGCGACTGCAGCATGCTGGCAACCCGCTCGCGCGAGCATGAGCAGCCGAAGCGCAGGGCCTTGTCGCCCAGCAGCTGCGGCTGCTCTTCGTGGAACAGGCGGTGCAGTAGTTCCGTGCCCGGCAGGGCCAACAGCTCGTCGCGCTCGAGGGTGTCGAACAAGGCCCCGGCGCGGACCCAGCCGTCTTCATCACCGGCGTCGCCGGGCAACTTCTGCAGCAGCAGGCCGGCCGCGTGCTCGCCATCGCTGCCGAGCAGCAGGCGGGTCGGCAGCTGTTCGGAATGGCGGAAATAGTCCTCGAAGGCCTGGTCCAGTGCGTCGCCGCTGAGGCTCACCAGACTCTGGTAGCGCTGCGGTTCGCGCGGGTCCAGGCCCGGGTTTTCGATGGTGATGGCCAGCAGGGTGTCGTCACCGAGGCCACCCAGGGTGGTGGGGGCGTCTTCGCCCTCGGTAAGCTGGGCGATGCCGCGCAGGGTGCCGGCGGAGGTGCATTCGGCAAACAGGGTGCGCAGCGCCGAGCCGCTGCGCAGCTGGATCGACAGGCGTCCGTCGACCTTGGTGTGGCCGGTGAACAGTGCCGAGGCAACACTGGCCTCCCCCAGCAGGCGCGCGGCCGCAGGCGGGTAGTGGCCATGCGACAGGATTTCCTTCCAGCTGTCGCCCAGGCGGACGTGGACGCCGCGGACGCCGGCATCGGGCAACAGGAAGCGGACAAGGAGGTCGGAAGAGTTGGTCATGGGTTGCATCTACGCGGTTGGGGGCCGGTGCCCGATAATGCGGCGGACAGAATATCGGCAAGGTGATGGGTATGGGGGCGGAACAGGCCGAGGGCAAGGCGGGGGCGGTAGGTGAGGTCAAGCGGGGCCGACGTTGGTTAAGGCGGCTGTTGTGGCTGCCGGTGTTGTTCGTCGGCTTCAGTGTGCTGCAGGTGGCGTGGCTGCGCTTCTTCGACCCACCGTTTTCCACGGTGATGGTGTTCCGGCAGCTGGAAGCGTGGGGGCAGGGCGACTGGAAGTTCAGGGTTCACCACAGCTGGCGCGACCTGGACCAGATGGCGCGCAGCGTGCCCATTTCGCTGGTGGCGGCGGAGGACCAGCGCTTCCCTGAACACAATGGATTCGACCTGAAGGCGATCGAGAAGGCGCGCAAGCACAACGAGCGCGGCGGACGTCTGCGCGGTGCCAGCACCATCAGCCAGCAGACCGCCAAGAATGTCTTTCTTTGGCAGGGCCGGAGCTGGCTGCGCAAGGGGCTGGAGGTCTGGTACACCGTGCTGATAGAAGCCCTGTGGCCGAAGCAGCGGATCATCGAGATGTATGCGAACGTCGCTGAGTTCGGTGATGGCATCTATGGCGTGCAGGCGGCTGCACAACGCTACTGGGGCAAGGACGCGGCGCGCCTCACGCCCGCGGAAAGCGCGCGTTTGGCCGCGGTGCTGCCAGCACCCCGTCGCTACAATGCCGCCAATCCGGGTCCCTACGTACAGCGCCGTGCGGCATGGATACAGCGGCAGGCGCGACAGCTCGGTGGCTCTGGTTATGTCGAGCAGGCCGACTGAAATGACCACTCTGCGTAGAATCGCCGCATGACAACGCAAGATCGCCTGACCCTGGTCATCACCGCCCACAACGAGCAGGATGCACTGCCGTTGCTGCATCCGCGCCTGTGCGCGCAGTTGCAGGCATTGACCGACATCGATGGCTACATCCTGTATGTCGACGATGGCAGCAGCGATGCCACCTGGCAGGTCATGCAGGCCTTGGCGGCGGAGCAGCCGAGGGTCTCGGTACTGCGCCTGTCGCGCAATTTCGGCAAGGAAATCGCGCTGACCGCGGGGCTGGATTTCGTCGAGGAGGGTGCTGTGATCCTGCTTGATGCCGATGGCCAGGATCCGCCCGAGCTGGTGCCCGAATTTGTCGCCTTGTGGCGGCAGGGCCATGACGATGTTTACGGGACACGTCTGGAGCGTGGTGGTGATGGTTGGTTCAAGCGGGCCACGGCGGCGCTGTTCTACCGGCTGATGGGCCGTCTGTCGAAAACCCCGATCCCCGCCGATACCGGCGATTTCCGCCTGCTGTCACCGCGCGCGCTGGCTGCGCTGCGGCAGTTGCGCGAGCGCCACCGTTTCATGAAAGGCTTGTTCGGCTGGGTTGGCTACAACCGCGTGGCACTGCCTTACAGGCGCGAAGCGCGTTTGGCCGGTCGCAGCAAGTTCGGCGTCTGGAAGCTGTGGAACTTCGCGCTGGAAGGCATCACCAGTTTTTCCACCGCACCATTGCGGGTGGCGACGTACCTGGGGCTGTTCACTGCTGCCGGTGCGTTTGGTTTCGCCGCCTGGGTCATCGGCAAGGCGGCCCTGTACGGCGACCGGGTCGCGGGCTGGCCGACGATGATGGCGGTGATCCTTTTCCTCGGCGGCGTGCAGTTGATCGCATTGGGCCTGATCGGGGAGTACCTGGGGCGCCTGTACATGGAGGCCAAGCAACGGCCGTTGTACCTGGTCGACACATGGCAGCCGGCGAACGTGGCAGTATCTGCCCCATCCGCCAGCGCAGGAGAACGCCATGCAGACCGTTCGACAGTTGCTTGGGGCCAAGTCCCCTGAGATCCACGCGGTGCCGCCGGATGTAGCGGTGGTGCAGGCGATCCGGCTGATGGCCGAGAAGGGCATCGGCGCGGTGCTGGTGATGGAAGGGAGGCGGCTGGTCGGCATCCTTTCCGAGCGCGATTACGCGCGCAAGATCGTATTGATGGACCGCTCATCGGCAACTACGCCGGTGCGCGAGATCATGACCGCCGAGCTGGTGACCGTCGCGCCGACGGTTACCGTGGAGCAATGCCTGGAATTGGTCACCGACCGTCGTATCCGCCACTTGCCCGTGCTTGATGGAGATGAAGTGGTAGGCGTCATTTCGATCGGTGACCTGGTCAAGTCGGTGATCGAGCAGCAGCGGCAGGAGCTGGGCCAGTTGCAGCAATACATCACTGGTACCTGAAACCTGCGGCGTTACCTGGCGTAGCGTCCGCCGCAGTCGGCATCCTTGCCAGGCCCGGTTTCGATGGTCGCCAGCAGTGCTGCGGGTGGGGTGATGGTGGCCAGCGTCAGTGCGATTGCGCCGCGTATGCCCAAGGCCTTGAAGTCGGGCCGGAACGAAGGGTCCTTGAACGTGCCGCCGATACGCAGTGGTGAGCGCAGCGCGAGGATGCTGACGTCCTTGGGGCGCGGGCGCAGCAGCAGGTCGAGCTGCTCCTGCTTGAGGTTGATGCTGCCTTCGCCGATGACCAGGGTATCGGTGGTGTCGAAGGCCAGCGCGCGCGATTGCATCAGCCCATCGCGCACCGCGAAATCACCGAAGGCGCAGCGCAAGGGGATCTGTTTGTCACCGGTAAACAGGAACTTCAACGATTCGGCCACGTCCAGGCCGGCCAGCTCCATCAACAGGTTGCCGATGTGCCCGCGGCCCATGCCCAGCGCGACATCGCCATCGCTGCTGCCGAGCATGGCGGCGATCGAGTTGCCGTTTCCGCGCAGGCGGATGTCACCGGTGATGCCGCCAGAGGCCTGTTCGGCCAGCTTCGCATCCGGGAACAGCTGGCCCAGCTGTACCTTGCGCAAGCTGGCGGTCAGCGAGGTGGCTATCTGCTCGCGACGTGCATCCATCCGGATGGTGCTGCGGATATCGCCTCCGGCCACACCGAAATTGAGTGGCTCCAGCCGCAGCAAGCCATCGTCCAGCAGCAGGTGTGCATCCATGTCGTCCAATGGCAGGGTAGGCGAGCTGATGTGCTGTGCCTTCCAACGCACGTCTGCATCCATTGCGCGCAGTTTGCTCAAGTCATAGGGTTTGTCGGGCAGCAGCGTCGATCTGGCGGCCAGTCGTGCGGCTTCGGCTTTCTGTTCGGCGTTCGCGGATTCATCGCCGCCGGTTTTCGGCGGGGCGCCGATGAAGCCGGCCAGGTCGTCGAAGTCCAATCGTTTGGACAGCAGGTTCGCTGTGAGGCGGGGGCGCTCGCCGGCAACGTCTATCTCGACATCGCCGGCCAGATCACTGTCGCCGACACGGCCGCTGAATTTCTCATAGCGCCAGCGTTGGTGTTCGCGCTTGAGGCGGCCATCCAGGCGATACGGCGGCGACGACGGGATGGCGATGCCGATCAGCGGGTAGAGGTCTTCCAGGTCCTGGCCGCTGAGTTGGAACTGCAGATCGAACACCTGGAACTGGAAGGGGTTGGTCAGCGTGCCGCTGGCGATGGCGTGGGTGGCGCCGGCGCGGGCATCCAGGTGGATGCGGAAGGGATGGTCGCTGTCGCTCAGTTCCAGCGGCGATTCGGTGCCGCCCTTCAGGGTGAAGGCCGCGCCCTGCCAGCGGCCCTTGCCTTCGATCAGCACGGGAGGTGCGGCATCGGCTTGCTTGGGTGCACCACTGCGGACGGCCAGGTCTACGCGGGTGCGGCCGGGCTCATCGAGGAACTGCAGCTTGCCATCGCTTATATGCAGGCGTTTGAGTTGCGGAGGATCACCGCCGCCACCGCCAAGGAAATCCCAGTTGCCAGGTTCGCCCTTGCGTGGCGCGGTCTGCAGCAGCACCTCGGGGCGTTGCAGGCGGATTTCAGGCAGTTGCACGCTGCCGCGCAGCAATGGCCAGACCCGGATGTCGATCTCCACACGGTCCGCAGCGGCCATCTGTGGCTGCTCTGCCCACTTGGCGTTGGCGAACGTGATCTGGTCTGCACGGATGGTGGTGGTACGGCCGAGGTCGACGTCGAGGTTGCCGATGTGCAGGGCCCTGCCGGTACGGGCCTGCACGGCGCGCTCCACCGGGCCTTTGAACCAGTTCCAGTCCCACAGCAGGATCAGGATGATGATGGCGGCCAGCAGTGCACCGGCGGCAATCAGCCAGCGTTGGCCTCGCTTGCCGGGGCGCTGCAGTCGCCAGCGCGACGCAGCAGGCGTGGCAGGGGGCGGGGAAGTATTCACACGCCCATCGTGGCGCCTTGGTCGTGCACATCCTGCGAAGCGCGCATTCGCAGGATGTGTAGGTAACGTTGCCAGCGCGTTGACGTGGCAGCGATTGCGCGCCCTGCTACAGGATCTGTGCGGTGACTGAAACGAAGTGGCAGACGCTGCCAGCGATCACGAACAGGTGCCAGATCGCGTGCGAATACGGCAACTGTTCGCGGTGGTAGAACACCGTGCCCAAGGTGTAGAACACGCCGCCGCCGAACAGCCAACTCAAGGTCCAACCATCGATCGAGGCCCACATCGGCTTGATCGCGACAATGACCAGCCAGCCCATGGCGATATAGATCGCGGTGGAGAGCTTCTTGAAGCGACCGGTGTAGAACAGTTTGAAGACGACGCCGAAGAGGGCCAGTGCCCATATCGCGGAGAACAGCCCCCAGCCCCACGGGCCGCGCAGGCCGATCAGGGTGAACGGGGTGTAGGTGCCGGCAATCAGGATGTAGATCGCGCAGTGGTCGAAGACTTTAAGCCGGCCCTTGGCCACCGGATGCTGGATGGCGTGGTACAGGGTGGAAGCGGTGTACAGCAGCAGCAGGGCGACGCCAAAGACAATCGCGCTGGCCAGTTGCCAGCCATCGCCATAGATGGCGGCCAAGGTGATGAGTACCGCGCCCCCGGCCAAAGCGCTGACAGCGCCCAGGCCGTGGGTGAGGGCGCTTGCGACTTCTTCGCGGATCGATGCAGCGGATGCGGTCATGGGGTATGGATGCGCGGGCTGGGGGAAGGCCCGGTGCCCGCTATCATCACCCCGAACGGCGGCGCGTGCACGCCGCCGTCAGGTTCAGGCAACCGAAACCGTGTGCGCGGCTTCACGCGTGGCGGAGAAACGTACGTCAGGCGCGCGTTCCTGGGCCAGCTGCAGGTTGACCCGCGTCGGTGCCAGGTAGACCAGGTGGCCGGCGGCATCGATGCTGAGGTTGCCGGCGTTCTTCTCGCGGAACTCTTCCAGCTTCTTGGCATTGCTGCAGGTCACCCAGCGTGCGGTGATCACCGAGACCGGCTCGAACACCGCTTCCACGCCGTACTCGTCCTTCAGCCGGTAAGCAGCCACGTCGAACTGCAGTACACCGACCGCGCCGAGGATGAGGTCGTTGCTCATCAGTGGGCGGAAGAACTGGGTGGCACCTTCCTCGGACAGCTGGGCAAGGCCCTTCTGCAGCTGCTTGAGCTTGAGCGGATCCTTCAAGCGTGCGCGGCGGAACAGCTCCGGGGCAAAGTTGGGGATGCCGGTGAAGGTCACCGCTTCGCCTTCGGTGAAGGTGTCACCGATGGAGATGGTGCCGTGGTTGTGGATGCCGATCACATCGCCCGGCCACGCCTCGGCGGCGATCTCGCGGTCGCTGGCCATGAAGGTCAGCGCGTTGGCCAACTTCATTTCCTTGCCGGTACGCACGTGGAAGGTCTTCATGCCTGCGGTGAACTTGCCCGAGCACACGCGCATGAAGGCGACGCGGTCACGGTGCTGCGGGTCCATGTTGGCCTGGATCTTGAACACGAAGCCGGTCAGCTTGTCTTCCTGCGGGGCGACGTCGCGGCCGGTGGTGGCGCGGGTCTGCGGTGCCGGCGCGTGCAGGGCGAAGAAGTCCAGCAGCGGCTGCACGCCGAAGTTGTTGACGCCGGAGCCGAAGAACACCGGGGTCTGCTTGCCGGCCAGGTAGGCCTCGACATCGAACGGATGGCTGGCGCCCTGCACCAGTTCCAGTTCGTCGCGCAGGTCGGCAAGCATCTTCTCGCCGATCTTCTCGGCCAGGCCGGGGGAGTCCAGCGACGGGAAGATGGTCGAGTCCTGGCGGGTGAAGTTGCGGCCCTGTTCGTACAGGTGCACTTCGCCGGTCAGCAGGTGCACCACGCCCTTCAGGCGCTGGCCCATGCCGATCGGCCAGGTGACCGGTGCGCACTGGATGCCGAGCACGGTTTCCACTTCATCCAGCAGCTCGATCGGGTCCTTGCCCTCGCGGTCGAGCTTGTTGATGAAGGTCATGATCGGGGTGTCGCGCAGGCGGCAGACTTCCATCAGCTTGATGGTGCGCTCTTCCACGCCCTTGGCCACGTCGATCACCATCAGCGCCGAGTCCACCGCGGTGAGCACGCGGTAGGTGTCCTCGCCGAAGTCGGCGTGGCCG
>Ga0256901_1000467_pt1 | contig 22964 bp, 36 predicted proteins | sample MC6MC0689MT_FD_190200 | JGI IMG/M metagenome (GOLD analysis project Ga0256901, IMG submission 190200) | Metatranscriptome of enriched soil aggregate microbial communities from Iowa State University, Ames, United States - MC6-MC0689-MT... | ecosystem: Environmental > Terrestrial > Soil >... | reverse complement strand
GCAAAAAGAATAGCGGCAACAGAAATAGCGGCAACAGGAATAGCGGCAACAGTAATAGCGGCAACGGGAATAGCGGCAACAGGAATAGCGGCAACAGGAATAGCGGCAACTGGAATAGCGGCAACAGGAATAGCGGCGACAGTAATAGCGGCTACAGGAATAGCGGCGCATTTTGCACCGACAATAACCCTACTCTTATCCTATTTAACAAGCCTACCAATATTTTAGTAAGGGATTGGGAAAATCACGAAGCTGTTTCCATAATGTCAAATTTGGAGCCTACAATATGGGTACCTGAAGGCTTAATGAATGATGAAGAAAAGAAACTGTACCCTAAATATGAAACAACAGAAGGCTATTTAAAAACGATCCCAATCAAGGAAGCCTGGTTAAATCTTTGGCATAATCTTTCAGACAAAAAGAAAGCTGTTTTTACATCCCTCCCAAATTTCGACTGGGAAATCTTTACTGAGATAACAGGAATTCCGCAACCTTAATTTTTCATTTTTAATAATAAATACAATGATTGGACAATTCACAAAGGATATGAACCCGAAAGAGGTTCAGGATATCCTACAATCAAATTCAGAACACATTACCGAGGGTGAATATTACAGGCCCTTATCTGATGAAGAAATAGAAGCACGGCGAAGGGTACACACAGAAACGTGTATTAAGCTAAGCGATCTTGATTCCAAAAAGAAACTAGCAGTTGAGCACTTCAAAGGAAAGATGAAGCCGCTTGTAGAGCAAAACGGCATTGTTCTCGATGAAATAAAGACTAAGCAGGTTCGCTGTGACGGTGTTCTTTATGAGGTAGCGAATTATGAAGATGAGGTAATGGAAACCTACAACGAGAAAGGCGAATTCATTTCACATCGTAAGCTACGGAACGAAGAGAAAAACGGCGGTTCCAATGTGTTTGCCCTTCCAATAGCAAAATAATTTTTCACACAGTACCTAAAATCAACAATTATCTATTATGAGTCAAGAAATCAAATTAGACGTCAAGCTCGAAGGCAATGAGCTTATCATAAGAACAGGAGAAGCTGTTAAGCCCTTGCCACTAGTTGAGCCTAGAAAGCTACAAATCAGAGGTGACTTCCGCGCGGTAGGCCAGTACCTCAACGGGCGCAAAGATGGCAATACTGACAACTTACAGCAATTGGCATTGGTGAAAGATGCTATCATATTCACTGATCGTGAGGAGCTATCAATTAAGTTAATTACCAACCCTAACGACAGTATGTCAACTGAGGTGATAGCAAAAGCACAACGCTCGGAAGAGTTGGGGAAATTCGGCATTAATGATGGTACCAAATACCGCCGTGACGAGTTGTTCAAATTGGTACGAATGAACCGAATCTTCTTTGCCGATTATCAACAGCACTCAGACCTATTGTCTGCATTGAAGTCCTTTAAGGCTCAGACATCTGGAAATACAGCGCTTGAAACGGATTTGAGGGGCAATAAGAACTTAGCCTATCAAAAAGAGGTAAAGAGCAACATGCCTGAAACATTCAAGCTCAATATCCCAATCATTAAAGGTGAGCAGAAAGAGACTTTCAATGTGGATATATGCCTCGAAGAGTCGGACGGTACAGCCTCATTCTGGTTCGAATCTCCTGAGCTAAATGAATTAATGACAAAGCGAGTTGAAGAGATGTTCAGCCGTGAATTGGCCCACTGCGAAGGATTTGTAATAGTAAATATTTAGTAATGATTCCCTAGCAAGGTTAAACGCCTTTGCGCTTCGTAAGAGGTGCGGTCTGTTTTGAAGATTATCACATAAATCTGTCGTTGCAATTGCGACCTAGGGAACAAAAAACGTCGAAAATGATAACCGAATATAAAAGCTTTCTGGAAGATAAAATAGTATGTGCTGAGGTGTATGGTAAAAGAATTGAGCATTATCTTTTAACGGACAAACTTCTTGACCATCAAAAGGTAATTGTTCCATGGTGCATAGAAGGTGGCAGACGTGCAATATTCGCCTCCTTTGGATTGGGCAAAAGCATTATGCAGCTGGAGATAGCAAAGCAAGTAATAGCTATTACAGGAAAGCCTTTCCTTATCTGCATGCCATTGGCTGTAATTGGTGAATTCCGTAGGGATAACGAGCTTTTAGGTACCGGCTTTGAAATTGAATATATCACCGACACCGACACTATCAATGATTACACAATTAAGATTTATGTTACCAATTATGAACGTGTGCGCATGGGTGATATCGATCCTGAAAAGTTCGGTGGCGTTTCTTTCGATGAGGCTTCTATACTTCGTAACCTGAAAACGGAAACTACAAACTATGTTCTTCAGTTCTTTAAGAAAGTACAATACCGATATGTAGCAACTGCTACACCTACACCCAATGACTTTATAGAAATACTGAATTACGCTGATTTCTTAGGTGTTATTGACCGTGGCCATGCACTTACAAGGTTCTTTCAACGTGATAGCACAAAGGCTGGGCAGCTTTCACTTTATCAGAACAAAAAAGAGGAGTTCTGGAAATGGGTATCTACCTGGGCGGTGTTTATAAACAAACCATCAGATTTAGGATTTGATGATGAAGGTTACAATTTGCCAAAGTTAAACTTTACGGAAATTGAAGTAATGAACATCAGCGATGATGTGATTATAGATAAGAACGGCAAGCCAGCTCTTTATAAGGATACTACAAAAAGTTTGGTTGACGTAAGTCGCGAAAAAGCATCATCTATTGATTTGAGAGTTGAAGCTGCGTATGAAATTGTAATGTCCAATCCTGGCAAAAGGTTTATTCTCTGGCACCACTTAGAGGCAGAGCGAGCTGCATTAGAAAAGAAGTTCAAGGGAATGGACACGATATCAGTATACGGCTCACAATCGAATGCTGAAAAGGAAAAGCACCTTATAGACTTCTCAGAAGGTAGATATGAAATCCTGATTACAAAACCCAAGATAGCCGGCTCAGGTTGCAATTTCCAGCATGCTTGCTACAATATGATTTTTGTAGGCATCGATTACAAATTCAATGATTTCATACAGGCCATACACAGGATATTCCGTTTCCGTCAAATGTACCAATGTAATGTTTGGGCCATCCATACGCAGAATGAAAGGGAAGTACTCCAAACCATACACCGTAAGTGGCGCCAGCACATCGAGATGAATACCGAAATGATAAATATCGTTCGTGAATACGGACTTAACAGTGAAAAAATAAAAGGAGATATGAAAAGGCAGATGTTTGAAAAGGTAAGAACTTCAACAGTTGGCGGTGCAACGGTTTGGAACGATGATACAGTTAATGTTCATGACGGCTTACCTGATAATTATTCTGGAATGATACTTACATCAATTCCTTTTGGTGACCATTACGAATACTCAGATAATTATAATGATTTTGGGCATAATGACGGCAATGCGGAATTCTTTAAACAGATGGATTTCCTAACGCCCAATTTACTTAGGACATTAAAGCCTGGCCGTATCGCTGCCATCCATGTAAAAGATAGAATTCGCTACTCTTACCAAAACGGCACCAGCTTTACAACAATATCTGATTTCTCTGGACAGACGGTAGCGCATTTTGAAAAACATGGCTTTTATCTAGTAGGAAAGATAACTATTACAACTGATGTTGTACGTGAAAACAATCAAACATATCGCCTCACTTGGGGTGAACAACGTAAGGATGCAACAAAGATGGGTGTAGGATTACCGGAGTATGTTTTATTGTTCAGAAAGCGACCTACAGAAAGCAATAATGCCTATGCAGATGATCCCGTAATAAAAAAGATTGATGAATATCTTTTGTCGCTATGGCAGCTGGATGCACATGCCTATTGGAAGTCTTCTGGTGACCGCTTTCTATCAAGTGAGGAGCTTACAAAGTTGGATATGAAGGCGGTTTACAACATGTGGAAAGATTACGATGCCAAAAACATTTACAGCTTTCAGGAACATTTGAGGGTGTGCAATGATCTCGATGCAGTTGGGCGCTTATCAAAGTTGTTTATGACCATTCCGCCAACATCAAACAGTGATATGGTATGGACCGATATCAATCGAATGAACACGCTTAACGCCAATCAGGTAAACAGAAAAAAGGAAAAACATATTTGCCCATTGCAATTGGATATCATAAAGCGCTTGATTTTCCGCTTTACCAATGAAGGAGATATTGTAGATGATCCATTTGGCGGCTTATTCTCTACAGCCTATACAGCTCTTCAAATGGAAAGAAAAGCGATATCCGTAGAGCTGAATCCTGATTATTACGATGATGGGCTATTCTACCTAAAATCAATCGAGTACAAAATAAACGTTCCTACCCTTTTTGACACAATAGAAAGTTAGTTATGACACATAGCGAAGTATTCCTTTTAGCAAAAGAAGTGAACGACTTGCAACTTGTAGTTGATAAAACAGGTAACGGTTTGGTAAGAGAAAAATTAAAAAAGAAGCGAGCTGTATTGAATAAGGAATTAGATATGATTCTACAGCCACGCAATCCACAACAGTGTTTGTACGAAGCAAAATAAATTATAAGAAATGGCAGGGAGGCGAAAAAAAATAGGGCTTGACTATTGGCCTATGGACGTGAACTTCTTTACGGATATCAAAGTCAGAAAACTAATCAAGTATCAAAGTGGTAAGGCTGTAACTGTATATGCTTACCTGCTCTGTACTATCTACGAAAATGGGTATTACATGAAGTGGGATAATGAGTTGCCTTTCATAATCTCGGAAGCAACTGGGTATGATGAGGCTTATATACAGGAAGTCATAAAATGCTGTATGAACATTGACCTGTTTGACAAAAAGATATTCGATAGAGATAGCGTACTTACGTCAAAAGGCATTCAAGAAAGATACCAATCAATATCCAAATTGTGTAACAGAAAGGCTATTGTTTCAGAATTTAATATCATTTCTTCCGAAGAAATAGCCATTGCTTCTGAAACAATGCAACAAAGTAAAGTAAAGGAAAGTAAAGTAAAGGAAATAGAAGAAAAGGAATTGAAAATTCCACCGCCGCCATTGAATGATTCTGAACTTGATTTATCGTTGGTTATTCCGGTGTTTGATTGTGCTAAAATCTATTTCGAACATGCCAACTATCAGCAGGCTATTGAACTACTGTTGATGAACTACAACGTAGAAGCAAAAACTGTAAACGAGCTAAAGCATCTGGCAATGAAATTTATCGAGCATTGCAAGCTCGACGGTAAAGGCAAAAGGACGGTAAAAGATTTCGGAACGCATTTCAGGTATTGGCTATTAGACCCAAAACGTAAACAGGCAGAACAATCGAACAATGAACAAGCAACAGAAACCCCAGCACAAAAGCGACAAAGGCTACTACAGCAACAGCAGGCGCTCAATGCAGCAAACGCAAGAGGCTAACGTTCCACCTCAGGCAAAGGATTTAGAGGAGGTTGTACTAGGTGCGGTGCTGATGGAAGGCAAGTCGACCTATGAGCTGGTGTTCGACATCCTTCATTCTGAAAATTGTTTCTATGACCCTAATCATGCGGCGCTATGGGATAAGTTTCAAGAAATGGATTCTAAGGGCATTCCTGTCGACTTGGTATCAGTTGCGACACAATGTGCAGACAGTAATGAGTTAAAAGAAATTTGGACAGGTTACAACCTCACAGCGTTGACTTTGAAAGTAAACAGCTCAGCCAATATTGAGAGCTACTGTAGGGTGATACAGGAAAAGTACATAGCAAGGGAGATAATAGCCACATGCCACAACTCGATAAGGTCAGCGTATGCGAATGAGGATGTGTTTGATATCCTGCAATACACCGAAGATGCTGTATTTGAATTGACTGTTGGAAAAGTAGGTTCTGATTTTCGCAGTATTGCCAGCATTGCAGAGGAAGGAATGAAGAAAATTATAAATCAGGTAAACAACCCGAAAGCATTGACTGGGATACCTACAGGATTTCCTTCACTTGATAGAATTACCGGAGGCTGGCAAGATTCAGACCTTATAATTCTTGCAGCTAGACCAGGACTTGGTAAAACAGCCTTCGCACTGAACCTAGCAAAAGCAGCTGCAGATTCAAATAAGGGCGTTGGTTTCTTCACATTGGAAATGGGCTATAGCCAGATATTCCATAGGCAGTTAGCAATGGAAAGTTTAGTACCGCTGAATTTTATCAAGAAAGGTGATCTTTCAAATGTACAATTGGAACAAGTTGCAGCGGCTTCATCGGCCTTAGGCAAAAAGAAGATTTACATTGATGATGAAGCAGCTATATCACTTTTCGATTTACGTGCGAAAGCTCGCAGGATGAAAACAAAACATGGTATAGGCTTGCTGATAGTTGACTACCTACAGTTGATGAGAGGCGAAAATAAAGGTAACAGGGAGCAGGAGGTAGCATCAATCAGTAGAGGGCTCAAAGCTCTTGCCAAAAGCCTAAATATTCCAGTCATAGCATTATCTCAATTGAGCCGTGCGATTGAAACAAGAGGCGGCGAAAAAGCCAGAAGACCACAGTTAAGTGATCTAAGAGAATCAGGATCCATTGAGCAGGACGCAAACATGGTCATGTTTTTATCTCGCGCAGATTACCAGATTACAGATGGCAACATAGATCCATCAGTGGCCAATACAGCAGAGCTAACAATCGCAAAAAATAGGGATGGTGAGCTTACTGAAATAACATTGGACACCGACTTGAGCACACAAAGATTTTTTGAACAAACAACACCCTTTGCGCCAATAGTTCCAGATGATCCAGGCGCGGTGTTTAGGAATAGAGAATTTACACATTTCAGCGAACCGACCAAAACCAATGATGATGTCGAAGCCCCTTTCTAAAATATCGATACATCATAGCAATGGCCATGTAACGGAGGTCAACATAAATCTGAGCGAGTCTAAATCTTTAGTGACAAGAGTTGAAGAAAACGAGCTGTTTCTGAATAAAGTGATGGAAGGTATATCTCCACATTTAAATCAAGAGAATAAAATTTATTTAATCATAAAATCTAAATTTAATGAGCATTCCAACCAAGAAAGAAGCCAGCTATGAACGCCTGCGCAAATCTGTTCAATCATCAACGGGCGTATTGCTTCCTGAATATAGCTACAGAAGTTCACGAAGTATAAAGGTTTTTTTAACTGAATTTGCTAGGGAAAATATAGAGGTAGGCAAAGGTATAATGGAGCGCCAAGTCAAATCTGTTACACCTAAGAAGCAATCCAAAGAAGAGGATTATGAAACACTTCGTAAGGCACTAGCTGATATTGTAAAAGGCATTAACGTCCGATCCATTAACGAGATATCACACGACCTTAAAAAGCTCAATAAACTTGTAAACTATTAATCATGGATGCTGCGAAATTATTTGAAGTGGAAGAAATCAAACCAACAGCCTTTTGTCGCACATGCGAGCATCGCGAACGTTGGGAGTGTGGCGCAAGCATAATACAGTATTGTGGTGTAAGAAAAAGCAACAGAACATTCAACGGCAAGCTTAAAATTAAAGTTACAATGGCGGCTTGCCCATTATATGAACCAATAAAGACAAATTAAATAATGGCTAGAGTAATAACATTCAGTACTCATTTCCCAATTCAACACCCTCGTAAGGCAGAGCCTACCTGGTTTGTAGAGCAAATATTAAATTCTTTGATTCCGTATACTGGCACATCTCGTTTTAATGATATTCCAGAAGCCATAAGGCCACACGTTAATGATTTTGCGCTTATCGATGGGGCAAAGAAATGCCATACGATCAGACGCGGCAATCGGTGGAAGGTTGGAGACATTTTTAGCCCTAGAATTTGGAGCGAAAAACCTTACCAATCAAAACAAGTGGAAATATCCCAAAATGTTGAGATTAAAAAGATATGGGACATTAAGATTGATGGTTATTTCATTTGGATAAACAAGCGACTGGTCAATAAAAACAAATATGGACTTGGTGTAATTATACTCGCAGAAAACGACGGATTGTCCACTGATGATTTTTGGGATTGGTTTCCTCAAAAAGCTGGGCAAATTTTCGAAGGCCAAATCATCTGCTGGGATGAATCAATAGAATACTAATTACTAGTCAAAAATTCTAAAATGGAACAAATCGAAAAGATTGAATTACATGTATGCTCAAGATGCGGTAACGAGCTGGATGATGAAGAAAGAGATTCTCCATCACTTAATAAATTAAGTGAACCAATTTGCGATGATTGTTATCGTGAATGCTATCGGGAGTATTGCCCTATTTGTGAGGATTATTATGATAAACCAGAAAAACCAACAGATACCTACTTTATTGTTTCGAAGAGTTCTGAACAAGATGCCGGAATAAAAGCTGGAGTTTATCATGTATTAGAATATCCAGTATTTTCTGCAGCTGTGGGTGGGCTTGGTAGTACCTATTTATGGAAAGAAAATTTTGAATTACTACGTGAATGTGATGTCGATTCCATGCTTTCAAAAATTTACGGTAAGGGTACTGCTAAACTAGATGGTACAGAGTTTGTATGTGAATGTTGTGCAAGGAGATTTTCTAGAACAACAAATTTCATTCAAATACGGAAACGATGGGTCGAGAGCGCTTTGTACAAAAATATCAGAGAACGCGGTATTATTCAAGAAGGAAAATAAAAAACACAACTTTTCTTTCAAATTATTACAATAATCTAATCAAATTATATCCTATGGATTGTGAAAAAATAGAAAACCTACTTAGTGAATTAAAAGTAGACTCTTTAAATCGAATACGAAATAAGCGTAGGGTTATGGATAATATTCACTCTGAACATTTGAAAGATATCCATGCAAAACTTACAAAAATCCGATTGTTCGTTGTTGGAATTTCAATAGGACATACTCCTACAGAGATAATTGAAATGGTTGATAAATTTATCTATGAACTGGACAATAGCTGAAATAGAAAAACGCCTTGCAGCTGGAACTATTCGCAGCTATGAGGTTATGAATAAAGCAGGGCCGGTAGTAAAAGTTCCGAAGGTGAAAAAGGAAGCTAAGCAGGTATCCTGGATTAGAGAACAATTGCAACATTTCGAAGGCTTGCTAAAATACAAGGTCGAGGAAGAGTATAGGTTCCACAAGAAAAGAAAATGGCGCTTTGATTTTGCAATTCCCGAATTGAAAATAGCAATTGAGTATGAAGGCTTGAATTCTGAAAAATCAGGGCATACTACTCTCAAAGGCTACACCAGCGATACAGAAAAGTACAATGAAGCTCAGCAGTTAGGATGGAAGGTTATAAGGTACACTGTATTAAATTATAATAACGTAATTATTGATTTGAGGTTATTGCTGGCTGAATATATAAAGGGGTAGTTAATTTTACTATTATTTAAAATCAAAAAATGCTGAAACTAATGTGGCGTTATTTTCAGGAGTTAATAATAGACCTTCACTATATAAATAATCAAAAAATCCATGAACATCTTCAGCATTGTAATTACAATTTATTAAGTGAGTTGTCATAATAGGCACATTGACACCGTAATAATTTCCGTCATCATCCCTGTAATTCGAAAAAAAGTCTATTAAATATTCATGAATTCCCATTATCAAATCATTGTGTTTAGAATACAATAGCAATATATGAAACAATTCTGCAAAAAAGCAAAACAAGGTGGAGGTCATGCTGTGGTACCTTTCATCGTCTACGATTGCACAATAGAAAACCTAATCGAACGTAGTGCTCAAGCAAAGCACCTAAGCTCAGCAAAGGCCGTACAATCGTACATCGGTATTGACCGTAACATCATAGCTCAGTTCACTTCCAAAGAGGCTATACTGAACAAGAAACGCTACTTCTCTAAGAAGCTAAACAGGCACTTTGCTATTCGTATCGATACAAAAGCAATAAATAAACTAATTTCTGATTCGGAATAGTGGCACAATGCCACTATTTTCATATACTTGATGCAAGATGTTACCGAAGCAAAAACGATTTTGTGAAGAATATATAAAAGACCTTAACGCTACACAAGCCGCCATAAGAGCGGGTTACAGCGTTAAGACTTCTTATTCTATCGGCTCTGAGAACTTGAAGAAACCTGAAATAGCCGCCTTCATCAAAGATTTGTTGAAGGAAAAAACAATTGACGCGGACCAGACGGTCAAGCTCATAAGCGATATTTCACGTAGTAGCCTGAACGACTATTTCACAGTTCGCATGGTTGAGCGGAGGCCGAGAGTTAAGAAAACATTGAAGAAGATACTTGCCGAAATGGAGGCCAGATACATGTTTGAAGAAGAGTTTGCCGCTAGGGCTAACCTTACCAAAGAACAACTTGAAACACATGAGAGGATGCAGGCTGCTTTGGACTTGCAGATCTTTCGTTACAAGATGGAACTGGAGAAAAACCCGAAGGCTACCAAGATAGTGGATGGTGAACCTGAGCTGGTAGAAGAGGTAGAATTGGATTTAGTAAAACTTAGCAAGGATAAGGATGCAGGCAGGATAAAAAGCATTAAGCACGGTCAGTTTGGCCCAGCAGTTGAACTTTATGCAGCTGATGCAGCACTTAGGGATATGGCAAAGCTTCACGGGCTGTTTACTACAAAGGTGGAGCATTCAGGCTCTTTGGATTTTACAGGCTTCCTGATGGAACACAATACGATTGAAGAGGAAGAAAATGACGGATAAGCAACTTGAGCTCATTGAAAAAGGCCGTGCGACTATGAAAGCATGGAGCGAGGACTGGAATAAGTTCATCCGTGATGCTTTTGATCAAAATTAGATGCTGAACAGCAAAAGATTATTACATCTGTTCAATTCAATTCGCGTACATCGGTAGCTTCTGGAACTGCAAGAGGAAAGGATTTTGTTTCAGCATGTGCTGCGATGGCATTCATGTATATGACGCCAAAATGGAATAAAAAAAAGGAGCTGGTAGCCAACACGAAAGTAGCGCTTACAGCCCCTACTGATCGCCAGGTAAAAAATATCATGATGCCGGAAATATCTCGGTTACATGGTAAGGCAAAACGAAGAGGAATTATTTTACCTGGTAAGTTGAATTCCTACGATATCAGGACGGATAACGAAGAATGGTTTCTAACAGGATTTAAAGCCGATGAGCATAACCACGAAGCATGGTCAGGCTTTCACGCTGTGAACACTTGCTTTATCGTTACTGAGGCTACCGGTATTATCGATGATACGTTTGAAGCGATAGAGGGTAACCTACAGGGTAATTCTCGGTTGCTTTTGGTGTTCAACCCAAACACAACTGTAGGCTATGCAGCAAAGAGCCAAAAAGGTGAGCGTTTTACAAAGTTTCGCTTGAATTCATTGACCGCGCCAAATGTTCTGGCAAAGAAAATGATCATTCCTGGTCAGGTAGATTATGAATGGATACAGGACAAGCTGGCTAACTGGTGTACGGTAATCCAGCCAAGTGAGATAAAGGAAACTGAGGATGATTTTGAGTTTGAAGGTGTGTGGTACCGGCCTACAGACCTTTTTCGTAAAAAGGTATTGGGTAAGTTTCCTAAAGTAGATGAAGCGGCATTGATACCTGAGCAGTGGATTGAGTTAGCTGAAGCAAGATGGGAGGAACACCAATTACAAATTAAGAGAGCACCTGCATTGAAATTAGGTTCGGATGTGGCAGGTATGGGTAGAGATAACTCAGTTAACTGTTTCCGCTTTGACAACTACGTAAAAGAGTTTGCAGAATCTAATTCAGCAGGTGTAGCGGACCATATGGAAACAGCCGGAAAGATTAAGCACATACTTGATACAAATGTAAATTCTCAATGTGCAATTGATACGATCGGTGAAGGTGCGGGTGTGTTTTCAAGGTTGATTGAATTGGGTTATGAAGGGCGCGTGCACAGCTGCAAATATAGTGAAGGAGCTTATGATGACAGTGACCAGGATTTAACCGATATCACAGAGCAATACAAGTTCGCGAACATGAGGGCTTACCTATTTTGGGCTGTACGGGACTGGCTTGACCCCAAAAACAACACAGGCGCCATGCTGCCACCTAGTGACAGATTCAAGGAAGAAGCCACTGAAATAAAGTGGTCATTCCGTAGTGACGGAAAGGTGCTGATCGAAAAAAAAGAAGATATAAAAAAGCGATTGGGTAGGTCAACCGATCTATTCGATTCTTTAGCAAATACATTTTACCCTGGTATGGATAATACCGGCGTTCCTATTGAAGAACTAGCTAACTATTTTTAAGATGCCTAAAGAAGTACTGGAGCAAACAGCAGAAGTGGACTTATCCATCAACATTGATGAAGTGTTAGCTGGTGATGATGTGAAAATTATCATCGAAACTCTGAAATCGGGACGCGGCACCGACCTGCCAAATATTACTAAGTTCGAAAACGAGTATAATGTGCTTAAGCACAAAATTTATGATCCTTTAATAAGAAAGGATAAGGAAATATCAGATAACAAAGGAGGATTCAAAACAATCCCTATCAATCGTGTTTCCCTGCCATTACAAAAGAAAATAGTAAATAGTCGTGTGTCTTTCACCTTTGGCAATCCCGTTGAATTAACAGCTGAGATTGAAGAAGGCCAAACTCAAGAAACATTATTGTTGAACGCATTGAAGCGTATCAACAAAGATAATAAAGAGCCATCATTCAACAGGCGCCTAGCGCGTGATACGGGCCGTTGTACCGAAATAGCTGAATGTTGGTACACCGTTCCAACAAGTGACGGCAAAAAGCACAACAACTATGGTTTTGAAACGGATGTAAAGGTCCGTGTAGCCGCATTCAGTCCATGGAAGGGTACTAAGCTATATCCATATTTTGATGACCTGGATAATATGATTGCATTTTCACGGGAGTACACGAAAAAGAATGCTAAGCTTGAAAGTGAAACATTCTTTGAGGTGTATACTGATAAGAAAATCATCTGTTGGAAGGAAACAAGCGAAGGATGGCAGGTTGTAAAAAACAAAGTACACCCATATGGCAAAATACCAGTTGTATATGGCCGTCAAGATGATGTTGAGTGGGCAGATGTACAAGGTAACATTGAACGCCTTGAAACCTTGTTATCCAACTTTGCAGAAACCATCGATTACCATGCCTCACCAAAGGTATACTTTGAAGGTAAAGTTGAATCAATGGTGCAGAAAGGCGATGCTGGCGGTTTGATACAAGGTCAAAAAGGTGCAAAAGCTTACTATCTATCTTGGGCACATGCTCCTGATGCCGTGAAGCTTGAAATTGAAACATCACTACGCTTCATTTACTCCTTTACATCAACTCCTGATATTTCTTTCGATTCAGTAAAAGGCTTGCACCAGATAAGCGGTGAAGCGTTGAAAATGCTCTTTATGGATGCCCATTTGATGGTGATGGAAAAGCGCGAATTGTGGGATGAATACCTACAGCGCCGTGTTAGTATTCAAAAGGCCATAATTGGAACAATGAACCTTGCATTGAAGCCAGCTTGTGAAAGTATTGACATCACTCCTGAGATCATTCCGTTCATCATTAACGACCAAACAACGCTCATCAATAACCTTATGGCAGCTACAGGCGGCAAACGTATCGTAAGCCAGAAAAGAGCAGTAGAAACATTAGGTTGGGCAAGTGATGTTCAGGAAGAGCTCGACCAGATAGAAGCGGAAGATGAGAAAGCAGATACATCTGACATATTTGAATCGACTAAATAATAAGTTCACTTTTATATTAAATATTATGATTTCAGAAAACAGTATTGCAGAAATATCTGCAGGCATTGGAGTTGATCCAACTCAACTAGATACAATAGTTGAAACTATTAAGGCTAAGGGAGCAATCACGCCTTTAGAGGTCCAGCAACTTACGTCTATGGGTGTGCCTATTTACGGCGCAATAGCAAGTGCTAAAGGTATTAACCGAAAAGAAGCAGGTGAGGCTATCAAAGCTGGCAAAGTAACCTTTGATGACTTTGAGAGCGCTATTGAATCTTTAACATCTGAAGGTGGTTTGTTCTACAAGCTTTCCGCAACATCACCGGATCCAGATCCACCAACTACAACTGAGGCCAATCTTCCAAAAGGTAAAAAAGAACCAGAAGATTTCACAGACGAAAATCGTAAAAAGTAAGGCAATGGTCATCTACAAATACACACTTTCACGCCAGCAGTTGACGGTATTGCAAGTTCCACATCATAGCATGTTTCTTTCCGTTCAGTTGCAAGGTGAGGAAGTGTGTATTTGGCTTACGGTATTTGCTAAAGAGCCTATTGTTAGCAGATCCTATGAAATATTGTTAACTGGTATTGATTACGAAAATACGCCTCGCTCATATCTGGGTACCGTGCAGCAAAATGGTATTGTAATGCACGTTTTTGAACGCCTATAAATTAAATTTTATGTTACCAACTTCTTTCGAACAACAAAACTTTGAGTTTCACAAACCAGCTGACATGACCGATGAGCAATGCAGCTCACTGCCTGTATTTATGGGCAATGATACTGAAGGAACGCCCGTCATAATATCATGCTGGAAATTCTCAAAAGAAGACTTAGAAGAGATTGCTCAAACTGGGCACATATGGCTGTCAATTACTGGTCAAGGGATGCCGCCTGTAAGTTTGTTTACTGAGCATCCTTTTGTGCCAATCAATCAAGAGGATGCAAAATAATCGGGTAACCGTAAAAATTGCCTATTTCAATCCCTGTTATTAGTTCGCTCTTAATTTTTTCGAAGCTGTCTTTTGGCCCCTTTTGATATACTGAATCGGGCAATGGTTTTTCAGGAATAGATTGTACAAATTCAATTAGGGCTGATTTCTCATATCTATGCTTTCGAAAATTATAAAGTATCTGTTCGCATAAATTGTAGACATAAAATTCAGATGGCAGCGTAAACATCTCCCTATCTGCATTTTCAAGATTCATTGTTTTTATCGCATTGAAAGTTCTTATGTTCAGAAGTAAGTTGTCAGCCATAAAATAGTTTTAGTAAAGATAATAAAATAATGCCCTTCGATTTCCAACGATACGACAACCTAGCATGGGCGGCAAACGAAAAGAATGCCGCCCGTATCCGTAATATCATCAATCAGGCGATTGCGGAAGCTGCTGCATTGGCTGTTTCTGTTGGTACGTTGAAGGATGCGCCGTTTAGGTTTAGTGATTACCCTCAATTGAATGAAAGGGTAAACAAGCTATTCGTAAAGCTCGCAAAAAACCTTCAGCGAAATATTCTTATTGGTAATCAAACAGCTTTCTCTGTCGCCAATAAAAAAGCTGATGAACTGATTAACTATATCCATGCCCGCACTGGCATTCCTAAGCGCGTCCTTGACCTCTACGACCCTCAGCGCACAAATGCTTTAGCTGCATTTCAAAGTCGTAAAGAGAATGGGCTAAGCTTATCGGATAGAGTGTGGAAGATAGCCCAACAATCACGCCAAGAAATTGAAATGTCAATTGATATCGGCTTAGGTCAGGGCAAAAGCGCTGCACAATTGAGCCGTCATGTAAGGGAACACCTAAACGAGCCTGATCGGTTATTTCGTCGTGTTCGAGATAAACGAGGGCAGCTGCAGCTCAGCAAAAATGCGTTAGCTTTCAGTCCTGGTCAAGGTGTTTATCGTTCAAGTTACAAAAATGCAATGCGATTAACCAGGACTGAAAATAACATGGCATATCGTGAAGCCGATTTTCAGCGTTGGAATGCTCTTTCATTTGTGGTAGGTGTACAGGTCAGCGTTAGTAACAACCCTAAGGTTTGCCCTATATGTGCTCAGCTGCAAGGCAAGTATCCAAAAGGATTTAAGTTCGTCGGATGGCATCCACAATGCAGATGCTTTGCCATCCCTATCTTGATGACAGATCGAGAATTTGAAAAGATGAGCATTGCAGCACTTAATGCCGAAGAAGTTCCTGAGATACGCTCAAGAAACGCCGTGCAAAGAATTCCCACGGATGCACGTCAATGGTTTAGGGACAATGCAGGCAGGATTGCAAATTACGCATCCCTACCCTACTTCATTCGTGACAATCCTGAACATTTTGCATTCAAGAAATCCAACAAGCCTAAGGCTTTTATTCTGGACCAATCATCCAAGCAATCGCTAATAGATGCTGGCTTTGATGTTGTTGGAAATGTGGCCGGCTATAACAAATTAATCAAAGGGTTCGATCTGGTGGAGTTTGACAAAGCTTTCACAGGCCTAATGAGATCTGAAGGCATTATCGATTTCTACAAAAGGCTAAACATCACATCTACAAAAGTGGAATTTATTTATGATGGCGGTGGCGTGAGGTTGGTTAGATCGTTTTACAAAAACAACAAAGGGCTTAAGGAAGTGCATCACGATTTCTTTAGATTACCCGAAGGTATGCAGGGAACAGGAATATCTAAAAGTGTATTCCAGGAACTTTATAAACAATACCAGAAAGGCAAAGTCAGGGTTTTGGATGTACAAGCAAACATCGATATAGGTGGCTATACTTGGGGTAAATATGGCTTTGTTGGAAAGAGTCGTGAATCAATACGTGGAATAATAGCAAATGCCAACAGGAAGCTAAGCGGCGGAGAGTTGGACCACTTTAATGATTGGCTTGCAGCAGCTGATAAAGCGAACTTCTATCCAGTGGCGGATATAGCAAATACTACTTACGGTAAGAAACTTTTGCTAGGTACGAATTGGTACGGATACATTGACCTTGCAGATGATGCGCAGCGTCTAGTATTCGAAAATTATTTGTTCAAATCCAAATAGGATTGACGATACTTGTCAAGTTCCTCTTTAGTTAAGTTGTAAATGCTCAATAAATCGTCTGGATTCTTTTCAGTCATTTCAGCATTGCGCATGAGTGACCATACACGATTTTGAATATCAATTTCGTGGTCAATAGTGAATTCACTATGCATTTTTGTTGTTAGTTCTTCTTTCATTTATTTAAAATTAAAAAAAATGTATGTTCCAAAGCCGTCTTTAACAATATTACATTTTTTGCCTTTGAGATTTAATGAAGTTTGATCTTCATGCTGAAAATTAAATATTGCTTCGAGCTTTGATAAATGGTCCTTCCTTGATGTTTTAACAACATTTCTATCTGCCAATTCAACATCTAGTGCTATCTCAGCCATAGCCAAAGGATAAAGCTGCAAGGATGCGGCAACTATAGTTCCCTCAAATTGATATTGCAGATCTTCAATAGAATTCTGCAGTTGGTGAAGTTCACTTATCACCATATTTGTAATAGGCTCGTTTTCTTCATTCACAGGCTGAACAGAACCTTCTGGACACCCGAAGGAAGTAAAGGTTAAATCACGTTGGATTTTTAAATCATAAAAACCATCCTTTTTCACAAAGCCGCAGCTTATTAGGACTTCGTGTGTAAGTGGAACAGGATATGTTGAAACTAAATCAATCCAGTCGTTTTCGTTTTGAGGTATCTGCGCAAATGAAACTTTGTTATTCGCAGGGTCAACTGCAAGAACTTTAACATTATGTCCCTGTGGAAACATAAGTGTATTTCCAACCTTGATATGTTCTATTTTCATTTTACGATTTTGGCAGCTCTTTATACTTATCGTACTGAGCCTTTGTTAAATTAAATTCCTTGATTACATCCTCTTCTGCCATCATACCCATTTCTACAAACCATTGAGCCGTCCAAACGGCTATTTTAGTTTCTTCGTTTAGGTCGTATTCCTCCTGCACTCTTTTAAAATACTCTTCATCACTTGGCATCCTGCGAAGATATACAACCTAATTGAGCGTTGCAATACGTGAAAACACCTAAACCCTTGCACCCTTTTCTCGTAATGTTGAAACCATATGAGCTATGCGACGGCCCTGCGCATGCGGGTCATCGGCATCTTCAGTGGCCTCAACAATGGCTGCTTTTTCAACAATCGTGTTTATTCTTCCTGTCAAAGCTATAACTGACATTATAAAACGTTTACGAGGATATCCAATCTCATAATTACGGGCGTGTTTAAGTGAATTGCACTTGTCAGCAATATCTCTTCTTGAAAAATCTATAGACTCTATTTTATGCCCAAAATCGTTCCGTATCCCTCTTATAATATTTAAGTCGTGGACGTCCCATTGTGAAAGTAACCCGAAAGCATAACCTATATTTATTTTAGAGGAGAATGAACCTAACGGGCCGTTAAATCCGAGGAGCGAATCTAGCTGCTTTTTACTACCTACCAATATTTTACTTAAAACTTCTCGAAGGTAATTATCTAACAATGAAGCACACAACAATGCGCAGCCTCTATCAGATTCTCCCTGCAGCTCTTCATTAATTCTGTTTAGTTCTGCCAGCTGCTTTATGATTGGATTATCAACATCTGCAAAGTTTCCAGAAATAATTGCATTAACAGCTGCCTTAGTGAAATGATCGAATTCTTCCATATAAAATTAAAAGCCCATCAACGGCGAATTGATGGGCAGTCGGATTAAGTCCGAAAACAAATCCAAATGAATATTCGCCGTACTCATTTGAAATTGCTTTTACAAAGATATAAAAAATAAATTAGAGGCACTATGCCACTATTAAAAAAATTAATTTATACTTGATGCAATCGCATTATCAAACGAAATATTTCATTATGCTCAAAGATCAAATCCTCGCCGCACTAAAACTAAAGTACAAGAATTTAGGGTTAAGCGATAAGGTACTGGAAGGGATGGCCGACATGTTGGCTGCAACTACCACAGAAGAAGCTGGAATCGAAACCGCAGTTGTTGGGGTCGAAACATTACTAAAAAGTTTTCAGTCCGATGCTGACACCAGGGTAACCACTGCGGTTAAAACTGCTAAGGCCGAAAAAAAGGAACCTGAAGCTAAAGAGGGGGCTAAGGAAGAACCCGCAACAAACGACTTTGCCAAAATTATACAGGACGCACTTTCGCCATTGGTGAAAGAAATAGCGGACTTGAAATCAGGTAACGTTACAAAATCACGTCAACAAGTTCTTGATGATAAGTTGAAAGATGCTAACCCAATATTCAAAGCAGCTGTAACAAAAGCATTCAAAAGAATGCAGTTTGAAACAGAAGATGACTTTAACGAGTACATCACTGAAGTTGAAACAGACTTGGGGGAGCAGAAGCAACAGGAAACCAATGAGCAATTGAAAGACGTGGGCAAACCATTCGGTGGCAACTCTTCCGTAAAGGAAAATGAGGTTTCACCAATGATGAAACAAATTCTTGCTGACCGTGCTGAAGCCGCCAAAGCTGCTAGCACAAACTAAAAAATTAAATCATGGGATTAGGTTCCGTAAAAACAGAAGGCGGAGGTTTTCAGAAAGTAGTTTTTGAAAATGTCGTTGATACATTGGCCGGTGGCTTAGTGTTGGATTTGGTTCTTGCCAACTTTCCAGATGGTGAAGTTCCTGAAGGTACACTTGTTGGAAAAGATCCATCAACTGGATTGGGCAAAGTGGTAGTAATCACTGAAAATGCAAATCCAACATTAACAACTTTTGCACCAGCACCGTTAGGCCTTACTTACCGTACCATCAAAGCTGAAGACAATGCTTTGGCAGGTGTGGTTACATTAGGCACAGCCCGTATCAAAGCGCTTTCCGAAGATATGCAAGATAACATTGCCGCTATTCAGCGTGTGTTACCTCGCATTCAATTCGTATAAGCGAAATACAGTTACAGTTCATGGCTTTACAGCCCATTTAAAAATAATTTAAAACAACTCTAATGTTAAAAGTTACAGAGATTGTAAAAGAGTTCAGAGAAGCGGACGCTCAGGCATACGTAGAAACGTACCCTTTTGAGCAGTTGAAATACCAAGCTGTATTTCCGCAACTCTACACCCCTGAACTTTCTTGGAAGAGCATCGAGGCAAGCAAAGGCGCTAAAGTGGCGGCTGATGTTGTTGCATTCAATTCGCGCTCTCCACGCAAAGGACGCCCAATGCCAGGTACAAAGTCTGGTGAAATTCCTAAGATTGAAATTGCCCGCGATAAAGTAGAGACCGATTTCAATACTTATCGCTCATTACAAAATGCGGCAAACCAGGTAAATGGTGAAGGCAGCAAAAAGCAACTAATGAAACAAGTAGTTGACTGGATGTACGAAGATGGTGCATTTGTTGTAGATGGCGTTAACGCTCGTTTGGAATGGTTGGCTAAAAGAATAGCATCTACTGGTAAATATTCACTTACCCAAGTTAACAATGAGGGTGGTGTTGTTACAAAAGTAGATGTCGATTTTGGTATTCCATCCGCCAATAAAGCTACTGCTAGTGTTCCTTGGGCCACACTCGCAACTTCTGACCCTATAGCGGACATCGAAGCACGTAGAAACGCTGCTAGAGCTAAAGGCCGTATTCTTCGCTACATCTACATGGAGCAAACTACGTTCGACCTTATGGCACGTAGCGCTAAACTTCAAAAGTGGACTGCTTCATATTTGTCAGTTGCTTTGGATTTGCAACAAATCCCAACACTTGCAAACGTGAACTCTGCATTGACCAACCAAGGGTTACCGACCATCATCATTTGGGATAGCTTCGTAACTATTGAAGGCAAAGATGGTACACAGGAAGCTGTTTCCGGTTGGGAGCCAGGTAACGTAGTGTTCTCTGAGTCCGTTGTTCTAGGAGACACACAATACACGATGTCAGCTGATGAGTTTGTACAAGCAGGCAAGGCTACAAAAACCAAATCTGGTATTGTATTGGTGAAAACTTGGGGTGAAGAAGATCCATTAACTGTTATCACAAAAGGTTTGGCTTACGCTACACCTGTATTGAATAACGCAAGGAATATCCACATCCTTAAAACGACTGCATAAGCATGACTAATCTTGAAGTTATACAACATTTGATCAATGATAGTGCCCAGGTTCCAGAATCTAGGTTAATTATCGCTGCTCAAATGTTGGGACTTCAACCTCAGTCAGAATATATCGACGCTGACCAGAAATTGAAATGCAAAGTATATCGTATTGCGATTTCTGAAATCATGCGTTCAGTTGAAAAGGTTAAACGCGAATCGGAAGGTGGCTATACGAAGGAATATATCGACAGTACCGGAGCAACTTTAAAGTTATTGGCAAATGATAGTGGTTGTGATGAACTGCTTGATCTGATATCGGACGAGCCTATCATTAAAAGCGTCTCACATCTTTGGTAATGGCAATTAAACAATATCCATATCAGCTGCTTGTTTTGACAATAGTGGAAAATGGCAAAGATGAAGACGGCAATAACTTGCCACCAACTGAGAATTGGGAGTTCTACTGCAACTGTAGAGATGAGGCAGGTAACGGTAAGCCAATTAATAATGTTGATGGCGCATCGGTTGTTTATTCTTTCCTTATTCAAATGCCTGAAGGAGTTGAAGCAATACCAGCAGGCACTAAGGTAATGGTTACTGATGGCTTGCCGGTTCGTTGCACTGGTTCTATAATTTATTCACGTAAGGATCAATTTCATTCAAGAGCATGGGTCTGAAAGCAACTTTTAAGCATGCCGATATAAAAAAGGAAATGGCAAGACGTGTTCAAGTAATTGATGCGCAGATTGTCCAATACTTACAGAGGCTTGGTGAATTATGCTTGATAGAATGCAGGACTAATAAGACTTACCAGGATCAAACAGGTAACCTTACAGCTTCCATGGGATATGTAATAGTAGCACATGGGCAAGTGGTAAACAGTAACGGTTTCAATGCTCAGTACGGAGGTGCAGTAGGTAAAACGATAGCACTTCAACAAGCAGTAGGTATTCCAACAGGATTTGCATTGATAGTAGTAGCTGGTATGAATTACGCATTTGAGGTTGAAACAAGGGGTTATAATGTTCTGGCATCTGCTGAACTATTAGCGGAAAGATTACTTCCAAAAATGATGGCACAATTGAACAAGAACATAGGTAAAATGAAATAGCAACAATGCGTACAGGATTAGACCAAACAACCATCTTATATAAAGCTATTAATGCAAGCCCATTAAAGCCGGCGATTAATGGTGATATCTACAGAGATGAACGTCCATCTAATTCAAACAAACAGGACATTGTTGTTAACGCCATTACCCTAGAAGGTTCTGAGTCTGTTATTCAAAGAGGTGTTGGGAATGTAAATATTCATTTACCAAACTTAGCTAACGGACTTCCAGACCATACAAAATTCAAAGCGCTTTCAGATATCGCAGTTACTACTTTAAAAGATTACGTAAACGGAGATTACAATTTTTGGATAGACGCAGCGCCACAGCTGGTAAAGGATTTATCAAGTGGCAAATACTATCTGAACATCAGAATAAAATTCAAATTTCATAACACAATTTAATAATTAAAATCATGAGTGTAATAACCATTGGTTTAGAAAGTATCGGTATCGGTCCTATTGCCGGAGATGGTGGCATGGGTACTTCTTTGGAAGTATTAGGATATACCGAGCAGGATACGGCTACGCTGACGATAGAGGCAGCTGAGCGTACTGATTTTATACCCGAAGAAATTGACGATGCAATACATAGTCAATTAATTGGCGGAGCTAAAACTTTCGCTTTTACGATAATGGATGCTGGTCCAGAAACCATGAAAGAGACTATGGGCGGCACGCTTATTACAACAGGAACGTCGCCAAACGAGGTTATAACTTGGCACGCACCTGATGCAGCGGAAAATATCGAGCGTTCGTTAAAAATCACACCTAGACAGGGTATAGTTTTTGAAGCAACGAGAGTTTCGCTTAGTTCAGCCTCCGACTCTGTTTTCAGTAAAAACGGGTTGTTTACATTGAATGTAGAAGCTCGCGTATTAAAACCGAAAAAGACTGGAGAAAGCTCACTTCGCGCATATTTGAAGCCAGCGTAAGCTCAATTATAATATTGATTTATCTAACCTGAAAGCCCCTGTGATTGCAGGGGCTTTTTTTGAAATAGCACATGGAAAAAATACCAGAATTAACGACAAGTCAAGAATTGCAAGCAGAAGTAAACGAACTGAATTCGATTGTCGAAAGTGGAATGTCGTTCAAGGTAGGCAAGCGCACATTCGCCTTTT
>Ga0256901_1000466_pt1 | contig 22972 bp, 36 predicted proteins | sample MC6MC0689MT_FD_190200 | JGI IMG/M metagenome (GOLD analysis project Ga0256901, IMG submission 190200) | Metatranscriptome of enriched soil aggregate microbial communities from Iowa State University, Ames, United States - MC6-MC0689-MT... | ecosystem: Environmental > Terrestrial > Soil >... | reverse complement strand
TATTGCTAAAGATTTAAAATATTAAAGCATGAAAGGATTAATTTATCAAATTTTGGTTTTGTCATTATTAGCTATGCTAGTTAATGGTTGTAAAAAAAATGATTCCCAAGCGAGTGCTGAGGTTGAAAAAACTAAAACAGAAGAGCCTAGGGTAGTATCTGCCTTTGAAAAAGTCAAAGATATCAATCTAACCATCAATTATACAGTAGTGGCTGGAGCAGTATTGCCTCCAACATTCGCTGATACCGTAAAAAAAGCGCAAGATTTATTGACGAAAGTATTTTCATCAAAAGACTTTAGAGACGAATTGTATAAACGCAATTTTCATGACTCAGCTTATAGCAAATCTACCTCTAATTGTTTTAGCAAGGTATACGGCGGTACAGTAGCTGGACGAAGCATTGGAGGAAAGGCAGTTTATGATAATTTATTGCCCAATAGTGTCTTCAGTATCGGTATTAGTATCAGAAACAATGGTGATAATACTACTACGTTGGGTTCTGCATCTGCATGTGGTTCTAGAATTACCACAAACGATTATTGGTTAAAAATAACCGAGAAGAAATTAGCTTTCCGTTTAGCTAGGCATTGGGCGCATGAATATACCCATATTAGAGGTTATAGGCATGACACAAATGTACCTGATGCCTTTCAATGGGGAAGCGATGTAAATAAAGACCCTGCCTACGGCGTAGGAGATGTAGTTGGCGATGTGCTTGACAAGTGGATTACAACAAAAGTGATTACATATTAATAGCTAATAAAATAAAGATATGTTAAAGTATAATTTCAAAAATTTATATGCTCGTCAACTAGTAGTATTATCTTTTTGCTTACTAGTGCTAGTTTTATTATTCGCGTCTTTCAAAAATAAATTTGCTAGTAGCGATGACAAAATCAAAATAGCGAAAGAAGTAAAAATTAACTTTAAGGTTAAGGCAGCGGATAATGTAGAGCTTCCAGAGGGATTTACAGATACCTTGAAAAAAGCAGAACAAATCTTATCGAAAATATTGTCATCAGAAGATTTTAAACAAGAATTATCGAGACGTTCGTTTGCAGATTCGGCTTTTTCTAAAACTAAAAGATCTTGTTTCGAACGTATTTATGACGAGAATGGAAGAGTTAGTGGGAAAGGTGTTTATGAAAACATAACTCGTAATCCAAATATTGAGATAGAATGGATAATTAAAAAATATAAAGATGGAGAAAAGACCAGTGTCATGGGGTTTTCTACCTTTTGTATTAATAAAATCACCAGCCACGATTATTGGATTAAGAACGGGCAATATTTGTCACTTAGGTTTGTAAGACACTTGGCACATGAATATACACATGTATGCGGCTACAAGCATGACAAACTATTGCCAAAGGAACATAAATTCAAAAAAGGTGACGATCCGGCAATGGGAGTTGGGGGAATTGTTGGCGAAATTATGCTTAACTGGACAAAGAGGGGTTTAATCTAAATATACTCACACGTAAAGTGAATTTTAAAATAAAAGAGATGATGATGAAAAAAATTAAACTGATAGTATTCGTTTGTGCAGCATTATTTTCAGTTTCCTGTGAAAAAGAAGGAGGTGCCAGTGTGGAGGTGAAAGGTAACGAACAACCACCAGCAGTTACTAGCCCCTATACACCGAATACAACAGTGTTTGGTACAAATAAATATGTGAAATTTATCATCGGAGATTTAAAGTCGCCAATCATTTTGGCATCGCCTCACGATGGAGACATAAATCCTACGAGCATGCCAATTAGAAATCATGCGGATGCAGTTACAGTTAGAGATATTTATGTGACAGATTTAACAATGGAAATTTCTGATGCTTTATTTAACAAAACAGGGGTTAGACCACACGTAATCGTAAATGAGGTTGCACGAGCACGTATGGAACCTAATAGATCTCTCGAAGAGGCTTATCATCGTAGTGATGCAGCGAATTCTTTGTGGCGAGAATATCATGCATATTTAGCAGGTGCTAGAGAAATGGTATCCAAAAATGTTGGTAAAGGCTTATTTTTGGATATGCATGGGCATGGCCATACTAAACCTAGAATTGAAGTAGGTTACACCGTATCAATAGCCAACTTAAATAATACAGATGCAGTCTTAAATGGAGTAGCTTCTACATCTAGCATTTTTCATCTGTCTAAAATATCTGCTTATACTTTCTCGCAACTTATAAGAGGAGACTATGCATTTGGTACTTTATTAGAGAATGAAGGCGTAGCGGCCGTTCCAAGCAAGCAAGACCCAAAACCGAATAGTGATGACTATTTTAATGGTGGTTATTGCACAGCAACTTACGGCTCAAGAAATGGAGGAGAGGTTTCGGCAATACAGTTAGAAACTAATGGTGGAACTAGAAATACAATAGCACTACGTAAAGCGGCCGGAGCTAAAATAGCAGATGCTATTATTAAGTATATGAAAGCGCATTACGGTTTATTCTTAGACAAATAATATTAAATTGAAAGCTAAATACCCCTTCCTCGTAACTATAGCTGTTTTATTGGCGCAAGCTTGTGCCGTTAAAAAGCCGGTTGCAAAACAACCGCTGGACCTATCTCAGGTTAAAATAAAACTACATGACAAAAAAACTTTTGCATTCAAAAAAGAGGGAGTATTTTTTAGTAACAACTTCCCTTCAGCCAAGGTAAGTCAATTAGCAAAGGTAAATGATAGTACTTTCAATTTAACTATAGAGGCAGAAAACAGACCAATCAATTCTAGCGCCTGGTTTGCTTTCAAAGTTTGGGGCAAGCCGAAGAAAAACGTTTACGTCAATCTACTTTACCCTAATGATAAGCATCGTTACAAGCCAAAGTTGACTACTGATGGCAAACAATGGTTCACTTTAGATGAAGTAAAGGTAAATAAAGAAAAAACAGAAGCCTCGTTTAAATTACAGCTATCAAAAGATACGCTAACAGTAGCATCGCAAGAGATTATTTCTTCCAGTCAATCTTACGAATGGATGGACAAGCTGGTTAAAAGCTATTCGTTAAATAAAACTGTTATAGGGAAAAGCATAGGTGGTAAACCTATTATTGCACTAAACTCCACTAAAAGTGATGGCAAGAAAATGGTAGTTATTCTAAGCCGCCAACATCCGCCAGAAATATCTGGTTACATGGCAATGGAGCAGTTTGTGGAAACCTTGTTGGGAAGTACTGAACTTGCTAAAAACTTCGTCAAAAATTATGAGCTGGTGATCATCCCAATGATTAACCCCGACGGTGTAGATGAAGGAAATTGGCGTCATAGCTTTGGCGGGGTTGATTTGAATAGAGATTGGATTGATTTCAAACAACCAGAAACTCGTGCAGTTAGAGATTATCTATTGGCCAAAGTAAAACATCAAGAAGCGAAAGTGTATTTTGCCTTAGATTTTCATTCTACTTTCAATGATGTTTTATATACTAATGAAAATAGACCAGATACCAACAAACCAGGCTTGACTAATGTCTGGATTAAAGGTTTGCATGATTTTGAAGGTGCAAACAAAACTCTCGTTAAGCCTTCGGGCAATGGTGGTAATGTTTCAAAAGCATGGTTGGGTAAAGTTTTAAATGCAGAAGCTTTAACCTACGAGGTCGGCGATAATACCCCACGACCTTACATTAAACAAAAGGCAACCAAAGTAGCAGAGGTACTGATGGAGGAACTACTGAAGAATTAGCCAAATTTCGAAAATTCCGTTGCAGAAATGGTACGTAAAATTAAAAATTACCTTCTGCCATTCGTCAGTTCGTCCAGTTTATTTCGTTCATCTTGCAACTCTCTAGCAAGCTTACGCTCTTTCTCTACTGCTTTAGCTTTGTAAGCCTGGTATTCGTCAGAAATTTCGTTGTAAAGTTGGCTGCGGTGTTTAGCTTCCGTTATGTTTTTGCCAGAAGTGGCAATTACAATAATCAAACCGATCGCTAAAATGCCGATAATGCTCCAAACAATAATATTATAAGTGCCCTTTTCAAAAGCAATTCCTAAAAAACGAATTTCGTTAACCTTATTGGTGTTTTCAGTCAGAGAAGCATCTTTTCCTGAAATCTCTGTTTTCAAATAACTCACCATTTTTTTCCTGTTCCGTCAATTTTTGCTGCACGCCTTTAAGCGCTGTTCTTTCTTTACGCAACGTATCACTTACGCTTTTCCAAAGCTGGTCTAGCCTATAGCCAGCAACCATTTTATAGCCATCTGCAGAAGTACGGGTACGAGACAACATAAACCTGTATTGACCATTCAAACTAGGATCAGTGTTTTTAACGGTATCTCGAGTTAAATAGGTAGTTCTTTTAACTGCAGTTGTAGTTGGTTTTGGTGTAGTACTTGGGTTTTGCGCAAAAGTATTGCTGCAAAAAAGACTTAATAATAAAATGCTTGTAATAGAGAGTAAGCTTTGTCTCATAATTTATAATCATTTATACTAAAACAGTATTAGTAAAAAATTATTGTGGTTGCGTAATTGTGTTTTATGCGTTAATTCTGCTCAAGTTAGGATGTTTAATCAAGAAATCAATTGATTGAAGTCATTTTTTTATCGCCATGCAACAATAAATTTGCAAAATGTATATTGGTATTATTGGTTTAGGAGATATGGGCAAGCTTTATGCCTTGGCTTTTGCTAAAGCTGATTACAAAGTTTGTGGTACAGATATCCCTAGTCGTTTGGTAGAATTGAAAACAGAACTTAAGGAAATTGAAATTCTATCAGATGGGCATGAGGTTTCCCGAAAATCAGATTTTATTATTTACGCTGTAGAAGCCGAAAAAATAGAAGAAGTAGTTTCACAATTTGCAAAATCAACCAAATATGGTGCAATTGTAGGCGGACAAACCTCTGTGAAGCATCCAGAAATTGCGGCTTTTGAAAAGCATTTGCCGAGTGACACGCACATCATAACCAGTCATTCTTTGCATGGCCCGGGCTTTAGTACCGAAGGTCAGACTTTAGTCGTTATACGTCATCGTGCTACCGACGAAGCTTACCAAAAAGCGCTAAAAATTTACAATGTTTTAAAATCAAACATCATCGAAATGGATGATTTTAAACAGCACGATAAAATTGTAGCCGATACGCAGGCGGTAACCCACATGGGTTTCGAAAGCATGGGCTCAGCTTGGAAGAATGCTGGTTTTTACCCTTGGGATAATCCTGTTTATGCAGGTGGAATAGATAATGTAAAAGTATTGACTACTCTGCGCATCTTTAGCTACAAATCACACATTTATGCGGGTTTGGCAATTCTAAATCCTTACGCACAGTTGCAAGTGCGAGTGTATGCAAAAACAGAAAGTGAGCTTTTTGCCTTAATGATTGCTGAAGATGAAACCGTATTTAGACAAAAGATTGTAGAAGCTAAGAATTTTGTTTTTGGAAACGAAGACAGAACTCTATTGTTGAACAGCAAAGTGATGGAGGCTTTTAGCATGGCTGATAAGAGCCATACACGAAAACCAAATTCGCACCTCAGTATTATAAGTATGGTTTGCGCCTGGCACAGCATGCAGGTAAATCCATACGATAATTTAATTTGTCAAACGCCTCCGTTCCGCTTGCGTTTAGGCATAGCTGAATATCTTTTTAAAAATGACGAGTTGTTGGAAGAAACCATTCAAGCCGCACTTTATGATAAGCGTATCAGAAAAGACGACTTAGAATTTCATACAGCGGTGCACGAATGGGCATCAATTATTGGTTATGGTGATATGAAAGGTTACAAAGCTCATTTCGAAGCAGCAAAATCCTTTTTTAATGAACGTTTAGAAAAAGCAAGAACGCTAAGTACAGAAATGATTGCGAAACTAATGGATTAGTATTTTCAACAAAAGCAGTTAATCAATTAGCCAGTTTTAACCATTAACCTATAAAATCTAAGTACTCCATAGACATTCTTTTATTGCTATTTTATTGCACAATGCCAATTTAAGTCGCTTATATTTGCCGCATGTCGGTATTGCTATTTACATTAATAGTGCTTTTGGGCGCCTTTTTAGCGGGTTTTTTGGGCTCGCTGACTGGCTTGGGCGGCGGTGTAATCATCATCCCATTACTCACCTTAGGTTTAGGGGTCGATATTCACTATGCCATTGGTGCATCTATCATTTCTGTAATTGCAACTTCTACCGGTTCTGCCGCGGCTTACGTTAAAGAAGGACTTACCAATATGCGTATTGGGATGTTCTTAGAAATAGCGACAACAGTAGGTGCTATTTTGGGTGCTATAATTACCGTATACCTAAATGCTGGATATGTTGCGGTCATTTTTGGTTGTATCCTTATTTTCTCTTCATTAATGACATTGAAGAAAAAAGTAGACCATACCACCTTAGATTATAGTAGCAAAGGAGCGAAGTTTTTTAAGTTGAACGGATCATATCCTGTAAAAGACGTAGAAACACCATATGCGGTTAAAAATGTTGCTGGCGGATTTTTCATGATGCTGTTTGCAGGTACTTTATCTGGTCTTCTGGGAATTGGAAGCGGTGCCTTAAAAGTAATTGCCATGGACAATATCATGCGTTTGCCTTTTAAAGTATCTACCACTACCAGTAATTTCATGATGGGTGTTACTGCTGCTGCAAGTGCGGTGGTTTATTTACACCGCGGACAAATTGACCCAGGAATTGCCATGCCTGTATGTATTGGTGTGTTAATAGGTGCAAGCGTGGGCGCAAAGGTTTTGGTGCGTACTAAAACAGACAAACTAAAAATTGTATTTGCGGTAGTAGTTACCATCTTGGCCATACAAATGATTTATAAAGGTTTATCGGGAGGGTTTTAATGGAGCAGACTAAATATATCACCGATAAAGATATCCAAGCCTTAGTTGGTAACTTACTGAGGGTAGGGGTTTATCTCTCTATGGCCATTGTTGTGCTTGGTGGGGTAATCTATTTAACTGAACACGGTGGAGAAAAGATAGACTACGCCGTGTTCGATTTTAATAAGGTATCGCTTAAAACTGTTGAAGGTATTTTCTCAGAAGTATTAAGCTTCAAAGGAGCAGCCGTTGTCCAGTTTGGTTTATTAATGCTTATTTTTACGCCAATTGCCAGAGTGTTGATGGCAGTCATCAGCTTTCTGATAGAGAAAGATTATTTATACGTTGCCATTGGTTTGCTAGTATTGGCAATAATTATGGCTAGTTTAAGTGGCGGTTTTGCGCATTAGATTACTACTCCCATTCTTTTTGAAGCGTTAGTTTTACATCAACTTGGCTGAATTAAACCCTATTGTAGCGGACACGAGCCAAAGCGCAGCTGGAGAGTAAAGCGGAAAGAGGGGCTGCTGTTTCCCAAGTGCTACTAAATTGCTTTTCAAAAAAAATTGGTAAATATTTATTTTTAGTCTAAGTAATTATAAATCAGTTTTTTGACGTTTTTAAGGCATTTTGTGTTTAAAAATTTTTTAGTGCTTTAGGCAATCTTTAATCCATACCAATAAAACCTTAAATTTTTTTTAGCTAACTATTTGAAAATTAATAATTCTTGCCTATCTTTGCCCTCCCTTAACGGGGATTGTATATCCACCTTGAACGAAGCCCTACTGCTTCGATGGGTGTTAACTTAATTAAAGAAATGTCAGGAATTATTGGAAAAAAAGTAGGAATGACCAGTATTTTCGATGCAGAAGGAAGAAACATTCCTTGTACTGTAATCGAAGCTGGGCCTTGTGTAGTTACACAAGTAAAAACCGAAGAAAAAGACGGTTATTCATCAATTCAACTAGGATTTGATGAGGCTAAAGAAAAAAACGTAACGCAACCTTTGAAAGGGCATTACGCAAAAGCAAACACCACCCCAAAACGTAAACTTGTTGAGTTTTCTGAGTTTGAAAATGGTTTAAACTTAGGTGACACTGTTACTGTAGATATCTTCGTAGAAGGTGACTATGTTGATGTTGTTGGAACTTCGAAAGGTAAAGGTTTTCAAGGTGTTGTAAAACGTCATGGTTTCGCCGGTGTGGGTGGTCAAACTCACGGTCAGCATAACAGAATGCGTGCGCCAGGTTCATTAGGAGCTTCTTCATGGCCTTCACGTGTATTCAAAGGCATGCGTATGGCAGGTAGAACAGGTGGTGATAGAGTGAAAGTTCAAAACTTACAAGTATTGAAAGTTTACGCTGAGCAAAACCTAGTGGTAGTTAGTGGTTCCATTCCAGGAGCTAAAGGTTCTTACGTAATCTTAGATAAGTAAGCAGATGGAAGTTAAAGTAGTAAACATTTCAGGAAAAGAGACAGGTGCCAAGGTGCAACTTCCTGAGTCGGTATTTGGTGTTACACCAAACGATCACGCGATTTATTTAGATGTAAAACAGTATTTGGCTAACCAACGTCAAGGTACACACAAATCTAAACAACGTAACGAAATTGCTGGTTCTACCCGTAAATTATACAAACAAAAAGGTACTGGTGGTGCACGTGCCGGAAGCATTAAATCTCCATTATTTAATGGTGGTGGTCGTGTTTTTGGTCCTCAACCAAGAGATTATAGTTTTAAATTGAACAAGAAATTGAAATCATTAGCTCGTAAATCTGCTTTAGCTTATAAAGCACAAGATAACAGCATCGTGGTTTTAGAAGATTTCAGCTTTGATAGCATCAAAACTAAAAACTATATCAATTTGGTTAACGCATTAAACTTAACAGGCGAAAAAACTTTGTTAGTGTTACCAGAGCAAAACAACAATATTTATTTATCAAGCAGAAATATCCAGAAAGCTAAAGTAATTACCGCAGGCGACTTAAATACTTATGATGTATTAAACGCTGGTAAACTTTTGTTAACTGCTAATTCGCTTAAAACATTGGAGGAGGCATTTGCCAAGTAATATGGAAATCTTACAAAAACCAATTTTAACCGAAAAAGCGTCTGCATTAACTGAAAAATCTAACCGTTTTACTTTTAGAGTAGATCATAGAGCAAATAAGTTGCAGATTAAACAAGCTATTGAGCAAATGTACGGTGTATCTATCGTTGCATTAAACACAATGGTTGTGCTAGGTAAGGCAAAGTCTAGAAATACTAAAGCAGGTTTAGTAACTGGCCGTAGCCCTAAATACAAAAAAGCTATTGTTACCTTGAAAGATGGCGAGACAATAGATTATTACGCGAATATTTAATATCAAAATTGAATAATTTATAACTATGGGCTTAAGAAAATTTAAACCAGTCACTCCGGGTACCCGCTTTAGAGTTGGTGCTAGTTTTACGGAGATTACAGCAACCAAGCCCGAAAAATCATTGGTTGTATCTTCTAAGAAATCGGGAGGTCGTAACAATACAGGAAAGATGACTATGCGCTACATTGGTGGTGGTCACAAAAAATCTTACCGTTTAATTGATTTTAAACGTGATAAGTTTGATATTCCTGCAACAGTAGCAACTGTTGAGTACGATCCAAACCGTACTGCACGTATTGCTTTATTGCACTACGCAGACGGAGAGAAGCGCTACATTATTGCACCTGAAGGGTTGCAAGTAGGACAAACTGTGCTTTCGGGTGAAAACGCTACTCCAGAAGTAGGTAACACTTTAACGTTAGCAAAAATTCCTTTGGGATCTATCATCCACAACTTGGAAATTCAACCAGGTAAAGGAGCTCAATTGGCACGTAGTGCTGGTGCTTATGCACAATTAGCTGCAAGAGATGGTAAATATGCAACAGTTAAAATGCCATCAGGTGAAGTAAGATCTATCTTAGTAACTTGTTTAGCTACAATTGGTGCAGTATCTAACTCTGATCATGCAAACGAAGTATTGGGTAAAGCAGGTCGTGCTCGTTGGATTGGTCGTCGTCCTCGTACACGTCCGGTAGCAATGAACCCGGTAGATCACCCAATGGGTGGTGGTGAAGGTAGATCATCAGGTGGTCACCCTCGTTCAAGAAACGGCGTTTTAGCTAAAGGCTTCAAAACTCGTTCGAAGAAAAAATACTCAAATCGTTTCATCATAGAGAAAAGGAAGAAATAATGGCTCGTTCAATTAAAAAAGGACCTTATATTGACCATAACGTAGAGAAAAAAGTAAACTCTATGAATGATTCAGGCAAAAGGTCTGTAATCAAGACTTGGTCTCGTAGATCAATGATCTCACCAGATTTCGTTGGTCACACATTTGCAGTGCATAACGGCAATAAATTTATACCAGTATACGTAACAGAAAACATGGTTGGCCACAAGCTAGGGGAGTTCGCTCCAACTAGAACCTTTAGAGGCCACTCTGAAAAGAAAAAATAATTAAAAGATGGAAGCAGTAGCGAAATTAAACAATTGCCCAACCTCACCGCGTAAGATGCGTTTGGTTGTGGATCTTATCAGAGGTGAGCGTGTTGAGAAAGCATTACACATTTTAAAGTTCACTAATAAAGATGCCGCTGAAAGAGTTGAAAAACTTTTGTTGTCAGCCATCAATAACTGGGAGCAAAAAAATAGTGGTTCTCGCCCTGAAGAAAGTCAACTTGTCGTTAAGTCGATTATGGTTGGCGGTGGTCGTCAGTTAAAAAGATTAAGACCAGCACCTCAAGGTCGTGGTTATAGAATTCGTAAACGTTCGAATCACGTAACTATAGTAGTAGATAGTATAAACGTTGAAACTAAAACTAATTAACAGAAATGGGACAGAAAGCAAATCCAATAGGCGCCAGATTAGGAATCATCAGAGGATGGGATTCTAATTGGTTCGGAGGCAACAACTATGCTGATAAATTAGTTGAAGACGAAAAAATAAGAAAATACCTTTCAGCTCGTATTGCAAAAGGCGGTGTTTCTAAAGTAGTAATCGAGCGTACGTTAAAACGTATCACTGTTACTATCCACACAGCACGTCCAGGTATTGTAATCGGTAAAGCTGGCCAAGAGGTTGATAAAATCAAAGAAGAGTTAAAGAAATTGACTAAAAAGGAAATTCAAATTAACATCTTTGAAATTAAACGCCCAGAGCTTGATGCTCAATTGGTAGCAGAAGGTGTTGCAAAACAATTAGAAGCTAGAATTTCTTTCCGTAGAGCAATGAAATCATCTATCGCATCAACTATGCGTATGGGTGCAGAAGGTATCAAAATTATGACTTCAGGTCGTTTAGGTGGTGCTGAGATGGCTCGTAGCGAACAGTATAAAGAAGGAAGAATTCCTTTGCATACTTTCCGTGCTGACATTGACTACGCTTTAGCAGAAGCTTTAACTACTTATGGTAAAATAGGTATTAAAGTATGGATCTGTAAAGGTGAAGTTTATGGCAAACGTGATCTTTCTCCTAACATCGGCGCAACAAACAACGCACCAGGTAAAGGTGGCAGACCAGAAGGAAACTTCGGTGGCCGCGATGGTGGAAGAGATAACAGAGGCGGTGGCGACAGAAGAAACGATAAACGCGGTGGCGGAAATCGTCCAGGTGGTCCAGGCCAAGGCGGAAGAGATAACAGAGGTGGTGGTGCTAACAGAAGCCCACGCAAATAGTCAACAGATCGTTTAACGATAATATTTAAAATAAAATGTTACAGCCAAAAAGAACGAAGTTCAGAAAGATGCAAAAAGGCAGAATGAAAGGTTTAGCAACTCGTGGTGCTGAATTATCATTCGGATCTTTCGGGATTAAATCTCTAGAGGCAACTTGGATCACAAGTCGCCAGATAGAAGCAGCCCGTATCGCAGTAACTCGTTACATGAAACGTGAAGGTCAGGTTTGGATTAGAGTTTTCCCGGATAAACCGGTAACTAAGAAACCAGCTGAAGTACGTATGGGTAAAGGTAAAGGTGCTCCTGAGTATTGGGTAGCCGTAGTAAGACCAGGACGTATCCTTTTCGAAGCAGAAGGTGTACCAATGGAAGTTGCTAAAGAGGCATTAAGACTTGCAGCACAGAAATTACCTGTTCAAACAAAATTTGTAGTACGTAGAGATTACGTAGAAGCATAAAGAGCTTAGTGGGATCAATGTTGTAAGTAACTTGTTATTACAACCGCTAGACCCACAGCATTAAAATAAGTAAAATGAAAAACTCAGAAATCAAAGGGCTTTCTCAAGACGAATTAGTAGCAAAGATTGCGGAAGAAAAACAAAACTTAGTTAAGTTGAAATTTGCGCATACAATTTCGGCTATCGAAAATCCTAACCGCATTACTGCGGCTAGAAAAACTATAGCCCGATTAAACACTGAATTGACGCAAGTTAAAGCTGCGTCAGCTACTGAAACTAAATAACTTTAGAGTCGAAATGGAAAGACAATTAAGAAAAACAAGAACCGGGTTGGTAGTAAGCAACAAAATGGATAAATCTGTTGTAGTTGCGGTAGAGCGTAAAGTGAAACACCCGATTTATGGTAAGTTCGTAAAGAAAACTACCAAATTTATGGCTCACGACGAGAAAAACGAATGTGGTATTGGTGATACAGTATTAATCATGGAAACTCGTCCATTGAGTAAAACGAAGAACTGGAGATTAGTACAAATTTTAGAAAGAGCTAAATAAGATGGTACAACAGGAATCACGATTAAACGTAGCCGATAATAGCGGCGCAAAACAAGTACTGGTTATCCGTGTACTTGGTGGAACTGGCAAAAGATATGCTTCAATTGGTGACAAAATAGTTGTTACTGTAAAGAGTGCATTACCTTCTGGTAACATTAAAAAAGGAACTGTTTCTAAAGCAGTTGTAGTTAGAACTAAGAAAGAAATCCGTCGTAAAGATGGTTCTTATATTCGTTTTGACGACAATGCAGCAGTATTATTAAATGCTCAAGACGAGCCACGCGGTACACGTATCTTTGGCCCGGTAGCGAGAGAACTGCGTGAAAAACAATTCATGAAGATTGTATCATTAGCACCGGAGGTATTATAAAATGGGAAACAAAGTTAACAAACCAGCCAAATTAAAAATCCGTAAAGGAGATTTAGTAAAGGTGATCGCTGGCGACTCAAAAGGTCAACAAGGTAAAGTACAAGAAGTACTTGTTGCTAAAAGCAGAGTGGTAGTAGAAGGTGTAAACCTTATCTCTAAACACACTAAACCAAGTGCTGCTACACCAAACGGTGGTATAATTAAAAAAGAGGCTGCTCTTCATATTTCAAACGTACAGTTGGTTGATCCAAAATCTGGTAAAACTACTCGTGTTGGCCGTAAATTAAATGCCGACGGGAAATTAGTTAGAGTTGCTAAAATTTCAGGGGAGGAAATTAAATAATGGCATACGTACCAAGATTAAAAAGCAAATATAAAGAGGAAATTGTTGGTGCTTTAAAGGATAAATTCCAGTACAGCAGCGTAATGCAAGTTCCTAAGTTGTTGAAAATTTCAATCAACCAAGGTGTTGGTCGTTACTCAGTAGCTGATAAGAAAATTATTGATAGCTCTATCTTAGAATTATCTACAATTGCTGGTCAGCAAGCAGTAGCTGCTAAATCTAAGAAAGATATCTCAAACTTTAAATTACGTAAAGGCATGCCAGTAGGCGTAAGAGTAACATTACGTGATAACAACATGTTCGAGTTCTTAGATAGATTAGTTTCTGTAGCTTTGCCTCGTATCCGTGATTTCAAAGGTATCAATGATAAAGGATTTGATGGAAAAGGTAACTACACTTTAGGTGTTACTGAGCAAATCATTTTCCCAGAGATCAACATCGATAAAATCAGCAAAATTTTAGGTATGGATATTACATTCGTAACTACTGCTACTACTGATGTTGAAGCATTGGAACTTTTAAAACAATTTGGATTACCATTTAAAAATCAAAAAACTGCAGAATAATGGCAAGAGAAGGTGTAAAAGCTCGCGAAATTAAACGCCAAAAATTAGTAGCTAAATATGCTGAGAAACGTGCAGCATTAAAAGCGGCTGGCGATTACGAAGCATTAGATAAGTTACCAAAAAACTCTTCGGCAGTGCGTTTGCACAACCGTTGTAAGTTAACTGGTCGTCCACGTGGTTACATGCGTACTTTTGGTATTTCAAGGGTAACATTCCGCGAAATGGCTTTAGACGGTAAAATACCAGGCGTTAGAAAAGCTAGCTGGTAATTAAAAAAGTTATATAAGTTTTTGAGTTATAAGTTGTAAGTTGTATTTTTGCAGCCCTTACAGCTTATGGCTCATTAGCGTATAAGCTATTTAAACAGAATTTTAACCGATAGTAGGTCCAGAAATCGAGTGATGCGTACGGAAACCATTATCACAATTTAACAATAATGAATACAGATCCAATAGCGGATTATCTTACAAGATTAAGAAATGCTATCAAAGCAAATCACAGAATTGTAGAAATTCCAGCTTCAAACCTTAAAAAGGAAATTACTAAAGTTCTTTTTGACAAAGGTTACATTGCAAACTACAAGTTTGAAGACACAACTGCTCAAGGTGTGATTAAAATTGCGTTGAAATATAACGCTATCACTAAAATCCCTGCAATCCGTACGTTAACTCGTATCAGCAAGCCAGGTTTGAGACAGTATGCTGGCGTAGAAAATATGCCAAGAGTATTAAATGGTTTAGGTATCGCAATCTTATCTACTTCTAAAGGTGTAATGACTGATAAAGAAGCAGCCAAATTGAATATTGGTGGTGAGGTATTGTGTCACGTTTATTAATTAAAGGAGATCAGTACAATGTCAAGAATAGGAAAAGCCCCAATTAACGTACCAGCAGGAGTAACCATTACAGTAGGTAAAGATAATTTAGTAACTGTAAAAGGTCCTAAAGGCGAATTAACTCAAGCTGTAGATACAGACATCACTATTTCTCAAGAAGATGGTGTATTAACTGTAACACGTCCAACAGATCAAAAAAGACACAGAGCTTTACACGGTTTATACCGTTCATTGATCAACAACATGGTTGTAGGCGTAACAGAAGGTTATAAATTAGAACAAGAATTAGTTGGTGTGGGTTACCGTGCCAGCAACCAAGGCAATACATTAGATTTAGTTTTAGGTTATTCTCACCACTATGTGTTCCAGTTACCAGCAGAAATTAAAGTAACTACAACATCAGAAAAAGGACAAACACCTAAAATTATTCTAGAAAGTATCGATAAACAATTAATTGGTCAAGTAGCAGCGAAAATACGCTCGTTACGTGCTCCGGAGCCATATAAAGGTAAAGGTATCAAGTTTGTTGGTGAAGTGTTAAGAAGAAAAGCAGGTAAATCAGCTTCTAAAAAATAATTAAAATGGCAGGAAAAAAATTATCACGCAGAGAGCGTATTAAAAAAGGTATCAGAAAAAGACTTACTGGATCTGAAAACCGTCCACGTTTATCAGTTTATAGAAGCAATAAAGGTATTTATGCTCAAATCATTAACGATGTAACTGGTAACACAATAGTTTCAGCATCATCTTTATCTAAAGATTTCAATGCTTCTGGAAATAAATCTGAGCAATCAGCAGCAGTAGGTAAATTAGTTGCCGAAAAAGCAATTGCAGCTGGTCTTAAAGAAGTTGTTTTCGACAGAAATGGTTACTTATACCATGGACGTGTTAAATCGTTGGCAGATGGTGCTCGCGAGGCTGGTCTAGTATTTTAATCATTAAAGAAAGAAAATGTCAACTATCAATATAAAAAGAGTAAAAACTAGCGAGATTGAGTTAAAAGATCGTTTAGTGAGCATCCAACGTGTTGCTAAAGTAACCAAAGGTGGTCGTACTTTCAGTTTTTCAGCTATCGTAGTTGTTGGTGATGAGAACGGCGTTGTAGGTTACGGATTAGGCAAAGCTAAAGAGGTTACTGAAGCTATCGCAAAAGGTATAGACGATGCAAAAAAGAACTTAGTTAAAGTTCCAATTTTACACGGTACTGTACCTCACGAGCAAATCGGTAAATATTCTGGAGGTTTTGTTTTAATTAAGCCTGCTGCTGTGGGTACTGGAGTAATTGCTGGTGGTGCGATGCGTGCCGTACTAGAAAGTGCTGGTGTACACAACGTATTGGCAAAATCAAAAGGTTCATCAAATCCTCACAACGTGGTAAAAGCTACAGTTGATGCATTAACAAAAATGCGTGACGCTTATACAGTGGCTCAAAACCGTGGTGTAGATTTAAACAAAGTTTTTAACGGATAAGATCATGGCGAAAATTAAAATCACTCAAGTAAAAAGCGTTATCGACAGAAGCGAGCGCCAAAAGAGAACCATGAAAGCTTTAGGTTTATCTAAATTAAACCAAAGTGTTGAGGTTGAAGCTAATGCTGCAATCATCGGCATGGTGAGAAAAGTTAATCACTTAGTAGCTATTGAAGCTATATAATATTATTATCGGAATTTGCTTAAGATTTATATCTTAGGCAAATTTTTTTGTTTAATCGTTGTTTCCTGATTAGTGAAAGCGAAGGAGCAACACAATAGTTTATTAAATGAACTTAAGTAATCTAAAACCTGCAAAAGGTGCTGTAAAAACAAGTAAGAGAATTGGTCGTGGTCAAGGTTCTGGTCGTGGTGGTACATCAACACGTGGACACAAAGGAGCTGGCTCACGTTCTGGTCACTCAACTAAAATTGGTTTCGAAGGTGGTCAAATGCCTTTACAACGTCGTGTGCCTAAAGTTGGTTTCAAACCAATTAACCGTACAGAGTATGTTGGTGTAAACTTAGACGTATTACAAGGATTAGCTGAAAAATTTAGCTTAAGCACCATTAATTTTGCTACATTGCAAGAGCATGGTTTAGCTTCTAAAAACGACTTAGTAAAAATCTTAGGTCGTGGTGAAGTTAAAGCTAAATTAGAAATTACAGCTCATGCTTTTTCTGCAAGTGCACAGAAAGCAATTGAAGCTGCTGGAGGCTCAATCGTAAAATTGTAAAATGAAGAAGCTATTTACTACTTTAAGTAATATTTGGAAAATTGAAGAATTAAAAGGGCGTATATTATTTACGCTCATGATTCTTGTTATCTACAGACTTGTTTGTCAGGTAGTGTTGCCAGGTGTAGATCCTGGAATGCTTTCTGATGCTAAAAAATCAGGTTTGTTAGGTTTATTAGATATGTTTGCAGGCGGTGCTTTCTCTAAAGCATCAATTGTTGCGTTAGGTGTAATGCCTTATATCTCTGCATCTATTGTGGTGCAGTTATTAGGAATAGCAGTACCTACTTTCCAAAAAATGCAGAAAGAAGGAGAAAGCGGCCGTAAAAAATTAACGCAATACACTCGTTACCTTACAGTAATTATTACTGTTGTACAAGCTATTGGTTATGTTAAAACACAAGTTCCGCAAGAGGCAATTGTGATTAACCATACCATGTTCTATTTCTTATCTGCAATTGTATTAACAGCAGGTACATTATTTGTGATGTGGTTAGGTGAGAAAATTACCGATAAAGGTATTGGTAATGGTACATCTTTGATCATCATGGTAGGTATCATCGCTCGTTTACCAATTGCAATTAGCCAAGAGGTTAGTTCTGTATTTGCAGGTAATGATGGTGGTTTAATTAGATTAGTATTAGAGATTGTAGCTTTATATGCGATCATCATGTTTACTATTCTTATTGTACAAGGTGTACGTAAAGTACCTGTACAATACGCTAAAAGAATTGTAGGTAACAAGCAAGTTGGCGGTGTTAGGCAATATATCCCGTTAAAGGTAAATGCGGCAGGTGTTATGCCTATCATTTTTGCACAAGCATTAATGTTTGTGCCTAGTGCTTTAATAGGTTTGTTCCCTAATTTGCAAGAAAGTTGGTTGCACCAATATTCTGATATCACTTCGTTAACTTATAGCTTAACATTTGCATTCTTAATTATTGCGTTCACGTTTTTTTATACTGCAATTACTGTTAACCCAACTCAAATGTCTGATGACATGAAGAAGAATGGCGGCTTTATCCCAGGTGTAAAACCAGGTTTAGCAACATCTTCTTTTATCGATGATGTGATTTCTAAGATTACTTTCCCAGGATCGTTATTTTTAGCAGCTATCGCTATCCTTCCTTCATTGGCCGTTAAGTTAGGTATTCAACAAGAGTTTGCCCAATTCTTTGGTGGTACTTCATTGTTGATTTTGGTAGGCGTGGTATTAGATACACTACAGCAAATTGAAAGTTATTTATTAATGCGTCATTACGATGGTTTGATGAAAACAGGTAGAGTAACCGGTCGTTCGGGTATTCCAGCTGCTACAGCTACCAGTGGTGCGCCATTGTAAAATAACGTTAAGCGATTAAATGTCTAAAATACACTACAAATCTCTTGAAGAGATTGAGTTAATTAGAGAAAGCTCATTACTGGTTTCTAAAACATTGGCAGAAGTTGCCAAGATCATTAAACCAGGCGTTACAACTATAGCATTAGATAAGCTGGCATACGAGTTCATTAGTGATAACGGTGCGGTGCCAGCTTTTCTTAATTACGGTGGTTTTCCTAACTCTCTTTGTATTTCTCCTAACGAGCAAGTCGTACATGGGTTTCCAAATGATTATGTCATTAAAGAAGGAGATTTGATCTCTGTTGATTGTGGCGTAATTAAGAATAACTATTTCGGAGATTCAGCGTATACATTTTCTATCGGTGAAATTAGTGAAGAACAGCAGAAACTTGTAAAAGTTACACAGGAGTGCTTAGCTTTTGCCATAGAGAAGGCAGTAGTGGGAATGCGCATTGGCGATATTGCTCATGCGGTACAGTTTCACGCTGAGTCTAATGGTTTTGGCGTAGTGAGGGAATTGGTAGGTCATGGCGTTGGCGTGAAGTTACATGAAAAGCCGGAAGTGCCAAATTACGGTAAACGTGGTAGCGGAATTAAGCTAGAAGAAGGAATGGTGTTGGCCATAGAGCCGATGATCAATGCTGGAACAGCTTCCGTTAAATTTTGGTCGGACGGTTGGACAGTAACTACAAAAGATAACAAACCATCAGCACATTTTGAGCATACAGTAGCCATTAAAAGGGGCAAGGCGGATGTTTTAAGCACTTTTTCATTGATAGAAGAAGTTTTAAAAGAAAAAAGTTAAATAATTGAAAAATAATATTTAATTTTGCAACCCTGTTTAATAGGCAGCTAATTAAGTAAAAATCAATAGAATATGGCTAAACAAGCCTCAATTGAGCAAGACGGAGTAATAAGAGAAGCATTATCAAATGCCATGTTTAGGGTAGAACTTGAAAATGGACACGAGATTATTGCGCATATATCAGGTAAAATGAGAATGCACTACATTAAAATTTTACCTGGTGATAAAGTAAAATTAGAGATGTCGCCTTATGATTTAACAAAAGGCAGGATCACTTATAGATACAAATAAAATGAAATCATCACAGGCGGCCGTCGTTAATTTAAATAGCTTGTGATAGCTCATTACCAAAGAGAGAAAATAATATAACAATGAAAGTTAGATCATCAATTAAAAAGCGTAGCGCTGATTGTAAGATTATTCGCCGTAAAGGAAAACTTTACATCATCAACAAGAAGAATCCGAAATACAAGCAACGTCAGGGATAATTAAAAACATTAGAACGAGTTCCGCACAACGGTGGCCCGCCGTTCGGTCGTTCATTAAAAAACAAATACAAATATGGCAAGGATTTCAGGTATTGATTTACCAAGAAACAAAAGAGGTGAAATTGGTTTAACCTATATCTACGGAATAGGAAGAGCTACTGCACAACGTATCTTAACTACTGCAGGTATCGACCTTAACAAAAAAGTACAAGATTGGTCTGATGATGAGTTATCAGCAATCCGTACAATGATTAACGATGAGATTAAAGTTGAAGGAGCTTTACGTTCTGAGGTTCAGTTAAACATTAAACGTTTAATGGATATCGGTTGCTACAGAGGTCTTCGTCACAGAAAAGGTTTACCTGTTCGTGGTCAACGTACTAAAAACAACTCTCGTACTCGTAAAGGAAAGAGAAAAACAGTTGCTAACAAGAAAAAGGCATCTAAATAATATTAGATAGATCAGCGCTATGATGCATAGCGCTGATTTGGAATAAAAAGATAAAAAATTGGATATAGAGTGCCGGGATTGAAATGAGTATCCCAAGTCTCTTATCTGAAATCTAAAAGAAAAATGGCAAAAACTAAAAAAGTTACCAAAAAACGTCTTGTTGTGATTGAGCCAGTAGGCCAAGCTCACATCAATGCAACGTTCAACAACATCATTGTTACTTTAACAAATAACAACGGTCAAACTATTTCATGGTCATCTGCTGGTAAGATGGGCTTCAAAGGTTCTAAAAAGAACACACCTTATGCTGCAGGTCAAGCTGCTTCAGATTGCGGTAAAGTTGCTTTTGATTTAGGTTTACGTAAAGTAGAAGTTTTTGTTAAAGGTCCTGGTTCAGGTCGTGAATCTGCTATCAGAACTTTACAAGTAGCAGGTATTGAAGTATTGTCTATCAAAGACATCACTCCACTTCCTCACAACGGATGTCGTCCTCCTAAGAAAAGAAGAGTTTAATCAATTAATTTTTAAAGCTAAGAGTCTGCAGCTTCAGGTTGTATGATACTTTAAAATCACAAACAAAATGGCAAGATATACCGGACCAAAGTCCAAAATCGCCCGTAAGTTCAGAGAGCCTATTTTTGGCCCTGATAAAGTACTAGACAGAAAAAACTATCCTCCAGGCCAACACGGTGCTTCTAAAAGAAGAGGAAAGCAATCTGAGTACGCAGTACAGTTAATGGAAAAACAAAAAGTAAAATACACTTATGGTGTATTAGAAAAACAATTCCGTAACTTATTTACAAAAGCTTCTTCTCGTCAAGGTATCACTGGTGATAACTTGTTACAATTACTAGAAGCACGTTTAGATAATACAGTATACAGATTAGGTATTGCTCCAACTCGTTCAGGTGCTCGTCAATTAGTTAGCCACAAGCACATTACTGTAAACGGTGAGACAGTTAATATTCCTTCATATCAATTAAGAGCTGGTGATGTAGTAGCAGTTAGAGAGAAATCAAAATCTCTTGAAGCTATTTCTAACTCAGTAGCAGGCAGAGCAATCAACAAGTTTACTTGGTTAGATTGGAACGCTAAAGAACTTTCAGGTAAGTTTTTATCATACCCTAATCGTGATGAAATTCCTGAGAACATTAAGGAAAACCTTATTGTCGAGTTATACTCTAAGTAATTATAATGGTTAAAGCCTTTAAGGCTTTAACTTTTTTATATTACGCAACAATATTAAACGATCTAAAAACATTAATAAATGGCAATTTTAGCATTTCAGAAACCAGACAAGGTAATCATGCAGAAATCTACGGATTTCGATGGTCAATTTGAATTTCGTCCTTTAGAGCCCGGTTTCGGTGTAACAATTGGTAACGCTTTAAGAAGAATATTACTTTCTTCTTTAGAAGGCTTTGCTATTACCAGTATTCGTTTTTCAGGCGTTTCTCATGAGTTTTCTACTATCAAAGGTGTAGTTGAAGATTTAACAGAAATTATCCTTAACCTAAAACAAGTTCGTTTTAGCAAAACTGGAGAATCTGGCGATTCTGAAAAAATCTTTATCATCGTAAATGGTCAAGATCAATTCCTAGCAGGAGATATTACAAAGTTCTCTAACAATTTCGAGGTTTTAAATCCTGATTTGGTAATCTGCAACATGGAGAAATCAGTTACTTTGGAAGTTGAATTAACAGTTAACAAAGGACGTGGTTATGTACCAGCAGAAGAGAATAAAGTTTCTGATAGCGTAGTTGGTGTAATTGCAATCGATTCGATTTTTACACCAATGAAAAATGTAAAATACACGATTGAAAACTATCGTGTTGAGCAGAAAACAGATTACGAGAAATTAATCTTAGATATTTCTACGGATGGTTCAATTCACCCGGAAGAGGCTTTGAAAGAAGCAGCTAAGATTTTGATCCAACACTTTATGTTATTCTCCGATGAAAACTTAGTATTGGAATCTCAAGCTAAAGAAGAAACGAAGGAAGTTGATGAGGAAATTTTACACATGCGTAAAATCCTTAAAACTGAATTGGTTGATTTAGATCTTTCTGTACGTGCATTAAACTGCTTAAAAGCAGCTGATATCCGTACTTTAGCTGATCTAGTTTCTTATGATGTTGCTGATATGTTAAAATTCAGAAACTTCGGTAAGAAGTCATTAACTGAGATCCAAGAATTGGTAAAATCTAAACAATTATCGTTTGGAATGAACCTTTCTAAATTTAAGTTAGACGAAGAATAATTTAAGTTTTAGGTTTTAAGTTCTACGGATTACGTATAACTTATAACGTATCACTTGAGAATTAAATTAATTCACTGTGTGTAATTCCCTCGGATTAAGTTCAAAGAGACGGTACACACTTTATAAACAAAAAAATGAGACACGGTAAAAAACACAACCACTTAGGAAGAACTACTTCGCACAGAAAAGCGATGTTGGCAAATATGGCTTCTTCTTTGATTTTACACAAAAGAATTAGCACTACATTAGCTAAAGCTAAAGCTTTACGAGTTTATGTTGAGCCAATCATCACTAAATCTAAAAACGATACTACTCACTCACGTCGTACAGTATTCGCTTACTTACAAAACAAAGAGGTAGTAACTGAGTTGTTCCGCGATGTAGCTGCGAAAGTTGCTAATCGTCCAGGTGGTTACACTCGTATCATCAAATTAAACAACCGTTTAGGTGATAACGCTGAAATGGCGTTAATTGAATTGGTAGATTACAACGAGGTATACGGTAAAGATGCAGCAGCTGCTGAAAAGAAAACTACTCGTAGAGGAAGAACAAAAGCTAAAAAAGCTGATGCTCCTGCTGCAGAAGTTAAAGAAGAAGCAGCTCCAGTAGCTGAAGCTAAAGAAGAAGTTGCAGCGGCACCTGTTGCTGAAGAAACTGCTCCTGAAGCACCAGCTGCAGATGATGCAGAAGAGCAAAAAGCGTAATCTAACTAACTTATTGTTATGCTTAACCCTTTAGGATTTTTCCTAGAGGGTTTTTTTGTTTTAAAAAGTTCGTCATTTCGAGCGGAATGTAGTGAAGCCGAGAAATCTTTGATGATGCTTCTCTG
>Ga0256901_1000464_pt1 | contig 23008 bp, 24 predicted proteins | sample MC6MC0689MT_FD_190200 | JGI IMG/M metagenome (GOLD analysis project Ga0256901, IMG submission 190200) | Metatranscriptome of enriched soil aggregate microbial communities from Iowa State University, Ames, United States - MC6-MC0689-MT... | ecosystem: Environmental > Terrestrial > Soil >... | reverse complement strand
TTGCACTATGCCTAACGATATACAAATAAAAAATAAGCGAGCATACTTTGACTACCACATTTTAGACAAATACGTGGCTGGAATTGCTTTGCTTGGCACCGAAATCAAATCTATAAGACAAGGAAAGGCGAACATGACAGATGCATTTTGTATGTTCATTGGGAGCAGTCTTTACATTAGAAACCTTCACATTTCAGAATATAGTTTAAGTTCCTTTTATCACCATGAGATTAAAAGAGACCGGGTTTTGTTGTTACAAAAAAAGGAAATCAGAAAGCTGCGAATGAAAGGCGAAGAGAAAGGTTTTACTATTGTTCCACTTCGCATTTTTATAAACGAAAGAGGCTTTGCTAAAATTGAAATTGCCTTAGCACAAGGTAAAAAAGAGTTCGACAAACGTGATAGCATTAAGGAAAGAGAAGGCAAACGCGAGTTGGACAGGGCAATGAAATTTTAATGACTGAATGATAGAATTTTGAATAATAGAATGGGTTAAACGCCTTAAATATTCAATCATTCAAAATTCACTCATTCAAAATTTTATTATACATGAAAATAGTTTTTATGGGTACGCCCGATTTTGCAGTAGCTTCTTTAGATGCACTAAAAAATGCGGGATTTGATATTGTTGGCGTTGTTACTGCGGCAGATAAACCTGCAGGTAGGGGACAAAAGCTGAACGAAAGTGCCGTAAAAAAATATGCTGTTGAACAAGGTCTGAAAGTATTACAGCCTTTGAAGCTAAAAGATCCAGAATTTGTTAGCGAACTAAAATCGTTAAATGCGGATTTGCAGGTGGTGGTAGCTTTTAGGATGTTGCCAGAAATAGTTTGGAACATGCCACCAAAGGGAACTATTAATCTACATGGCTCTTTATTACCACAATACAGAGGTGCTGCGCCCATTAACCATGCTATTATTAATGGAGAAAAGGAAAGTGGCGTTACTACGTTCTTTTTAAAACAAGAAATAGATACTGGTGACGTGATTTTTTCTGAAAGCACAGCAATTACAGAAGAAGATACTGCTGGCACACTGCACGATAAATTGATGAACATTGGTGCAAAATTAATTGTTAAAACCGTGAAAGCCATTGGAGAAGGCAACTACAAAGAAATGCCACAACCGATGAACAACGAGCTAAAGGCTGCACCAAAAATTTTCAAAGATTTCTGTGAAATTAACTGGAAGCAAGACAATGATATTGTTTACAACCATATTAGAGGACTTAGCCCATATCCTACTGCCTTTACTGTTCTTAACGATAAAATGCTAAAAATCTTTAGAATAGAAAAGGAAGATACCAACCCTAAAATAGAAGCCGGTCAATTTGAAACGGACGGTAAAACTTTCTTAAAATTTGCAACGAATAATGGCTACATCAAATTATTAGAACTGCAACTTGAAGGCAAAAAACGCATGATGGTTTATGAATTTTTAAGGGGAGTAAGACTTGGTTAACCGATGAAACTGGTTATTCTGTAATTGATGACAGTTGCATTTTTCCAATCGTGGATTTTTTGCTCTATGTTAGTCAAATGGCGATTTCTCCAATGCAACACAGTCTTAAGTTAATTAAACCTTATTGAAGCGGAAATACTTTTTGTTTTACTTGGTAATCTATCCGTTTTTTCAATCACCTCTATAATAGATTCCCGTGTCCTCAGAATGATAGCAAAATCCAACAAAAAGATTTAAGCGGAAAGAAGGACTGCTGTTACCGAAAAGCATAAAGCTTCGGTTTTCATTTCAAAATAGACGGTAGTCCTTCTTTTTACTTTTGACTTTATATTTTAACTTAAATTGCCTGATTTAGCCAACCACTAAAAGTTCTTGCTACTTCATTAAAATAGCGCTTACGACCATAACCCATTACCCAGCGTACGCCGCCAATGGCATTGGTTAGAAAAACTTCTTCGGCTTCGTTTAATATCTGCGGATTTATTTGCGCCTCAATTAAGGGCAATTGATGTTGTTTAGCCAATCGCATTACTACATTGCGCATTACGCCACCCACGCAACCTTCTGAAAGTGCAGGCGTATAAATTTGATTTTGGTACACTACAAATAGGTTAGAGCTGGTGCTTTCGCACAAAAACCCGTTCTGATTTAACAATAGAACTTCGTCCAATTTATGCTGCTTCTGGTAAATTGCCGCCATTACAAAAGGCAACGAATTGGTTGTTTTGTAGTTGGAAAGCTTGTTAATTGGCTTCGTTATTTCATCGTAAACGTCAATAATAACTCCCTTTTTATTTAACTCGTAACCAACTGTTTCTAAAGGTTTAGCCTCTAGCAAATAGCCAACCTTATTAGTTTCTGGAGTGTAAAGTCCTTCGCCTTGCCTGTAAATTGTTAGGCGAAACCGAGCATTGCCATGAATTTTATTTTTGCGGGCCAACTCTCCTGTTTTCTGCTTCAAAAAATAATCATCTAACAGGTTATAGCCATCCATTTTTAAGGCTTTCATGCTTGCTTTAATCCTATCGGCATGCAGTTCTGGAAATTGCAGCTTTCCGCCAATCATACGCATAGACTCGAACAAGCCATCGCCAAACTTAAAAGCTCGGTTGGTAGCCTGCAGAATAGCAGTTTCGCTGGTAAAAAACTGGTCGTTGAATAAAATATATTGCGACATTAAACGATATAGTTACGCCACTTGTTTAAAACTGCTTCAAAATCTGCCGGCAAAGGCGCTTCAAATTCCATATACTGCTGTGTTGTAGGATGTATAAAGCCCAAAGTTTGTGCATGTAACGCCTGACGGGGCATTAACTCGAAACAATTGGCTACAAATTGCTTGTATTTAGAAAACGTAGTTCCCTTCAAAATCTTGTCTCCACCGTAAGTTGCGTCGCTAAAAAGTGGATGACCGATATGTTTCATGTGCGCCCTAATTTGGTGCGTACGTCCTGTTTCTAACTGACAGCTCACCAAAGTTACATAGTTCAAACGCTCTAAAACTTTGTAATTAGTTACCGACCACTTGCCTTTCTCTTCGTCGTCGTAAACATCTTGTATAATTCTATTTTTTAGACTGCGACCGATGTAACCTTCTATTCTACCATCCTTTTCTACGTCGCCCCAAGCTAATGCTAGATATTTACGTGTAATGCTATGGTCAAAAAACTGCTTAGCCAGTTTGGTCATGGTAATTTCGTTCTTGCTGATGAGCAAAAGACCCGATGTATCTTTATCTATACGGTGTACTAAACCTGGGCGGCCGTCATTACCTGGCATGGTAGGCAACTGCTCGAAATGAAAGGCTAAAGCGTTCACCAAAGTGCCTGTATAGTTGTTAAATCCAGGGTGCACCACCATTCCGGCAGGTTTGTTTACCACTAATAAATCATCGTCTTCGTAAACAATATCAATTGGAATATCTTCTGGATAAACTTCGGTATCGCGTGGCGGTTGGGCGTAAACAATAGAAATTTCATCTTGGGGCTTAACCTTATAACTAGCTTTGATTTGCTGTTTGTTGACTAAGACGTTTCCAGCATCTATCGCATTCTGTATTCTGTTACGTGATGCATTTTCTATACGGTGCATCAAAAACTTGTCAATACGCAATAGCGATTGTCCTTTATCTACGACAATGTTAAAATGCTCAAATAAATCCTGTTCGTCGTCTTCTTGCCCTATCGCGAAATTTTCCATTTTACAAAAGTAATTTATCAAAATGATATTCCTTTAAAACATTTTGGCTTATTTATTGTAGTGTGGTCAGTGAATTAATGACGTGCGTATGAAAAATTTATCCGAAAACTTTAGAATTGTAATGAATTTTTTCCCTTATCTAATTAGAAAGATATATTTTCGTGTCTGATAGTCAAGAAAATAAGTATGGAAAAAGGTTTTTAGCGCTAAGCAACATTGTGTTACTTAGCGCTTTTTCATTGCTTTTTTAAATAAAAACAGAAGAAGATTGAAAGTGCTTATACTGGCGAACATCAATATAGCTTAATATTAGCTAAGGCTTATCTCCTACTAACACAACTACAAGCTTAGTCCTAAATTCTGGATGGCATTGCAAATGCCAGCATTAGTTTCTGCATGAGAAAATAATATTTTCAAAAATCGTTTAAAAAGCTTCTCTTTGGAGTAACTTTTTTATGCAATTACCTAGTCCAATACATCAGGTTTCTTATCATAATAAATCTTTTTTTATCAAAAGGGATGATTTAATAGATCCATTTGTATCTGGCAATAAATGGCGCAAGCTTAAATACATTTTACTCGAGGCAGTTAAACAAGATAAAAAACACTTAGTCACTTTTGGCGGAGCTTATTCTAACCACCTGCTAGCGACCGCAGCTGCAGCAGCAAAAAACAACTTTAAAGTTACCGCTTTTGTTAGAGGCGAAGAAGTGCAGAATGAAATGCTAATGCTCTGCAAGCTATTCGGAATGCAATTACATTTTGTAGACAGAGAAAGTTACAAAAACAAACGTCTCCTATTTGAACAACATTTTGCGGACAACCATAACGCTTATTTTATTGATGAAGGTGGCGCAAGTGAAGAAGCTACGATTGGCTGTGCAGAAGTTATTACGGAATTATCCGAACACTTCGATTATATTTTTTGTGCTGCGGGAACAGGAACAACTGCAGCAGGATTGTTAAAAGGGATCAATCAACTTGGTTTAAAAACAGAACTACACGTAATTGCAGCCTTAAAAGGTGGCGATTTCATTAGAGACGAAATTTCCAGGTACGAAAAGGACTTATCAAAACTACATCTACATACCAACTACCATTTTGGTGGTTACGCAAAAACAACACCTGAGTTAATTGCATTCATTAAGGACTTTACTTCTAATACTGGCGTCCTCATAGACCCGGTTTATACCGCGAAAATGATGTTTGCTATCAATGATTTAATTGGCAAGAAGGTAATAAACAAAACTGCGAGGGTATTAGCTATTCACACTGGAGGCTTATTTGGCTTATTGGGAATGAAGGAAAAATTCAATACCAGTAGCTAAGATAGCTTCACATTGATAGCGCTCATTTTGCTCTTCTCGGTAAAAACTTCAAAAGCAACCTCGTCCAAAATCTCTACATCATGGGGGCAATCTACTTTCTTAAACCCGTAGGTAATATTGGTGGTATTATCCTTTACAACGCCTATCTTTTTCTCAGTATTAAAACTAATTACTACACCGTATCTCATAATTATTTATTTAAATGTTGTAGAAGGTAGTCATTATATATCGCTTTAGTTGTTAATACTTTTAATGAGCAAATTGTTGTCTTCCTATTTTCTTAACATTTCAATTTTAGGCAGAAAAAACGCGAAATTCTTACCATTTTTATTTTTTTATTTTTCCACAATTTACAAAACATGAAACATTTTTTATTAAAATCATACTTTAAACAGTTTAAACCTATTTTTTGAACTCCGAGTTCAAAAACCGCTCAAATTTGTTAATTTGGCATATTTCTTTAAATTTGAGTTATACCAAAACTTAAATTTATGTATCAATTAAGTGTACCTGCCGACCAAGTTAAACAGACACTAAAGAAACACATTCTCGCCGATGGTTACGATCTCACCTACGATATGGAGAAAAGTAATGGCGCTTATATTTACGATTCGAAATACAACCGTAAACTCTTAGACTTTTTCACCTGCTTTGCATCAGTTCCTTTAGGTTACAACCATCCTAAAATGTTGAACGACGAGGCATTTAAGCATAATTTATTATTAGCGGCCTTATCTAACCCATCTAACTCTGACGTTTACACACAACAATATGCCGAGTTTGTAAATACATTCTCTCGCGTAGGTATTCCAGATTATTTGCCGCATGCATTTTTTATTGCTGGCGGCGCTTTGGCTATAGAGAACGCACTAAAGGTGGCGATGGATTGGAAAGTTCAAAAGAATTTTGCTAAAGGCTACAAAGAAGAAAAGGGTTTTAAAGTAATACACTTCGAAAAGGCTTTTCACGGAAGAAGCGGTTACACATTGAGTTTAACCAATACACTTCCTGATAAAACTAAATGGTTTGCAAAATTCGATTGGCCACGAGTAAGCACGCCTCAGCTTAAATTCCCTTTAAATGCAGAAAATTTAAAGATTGCCGAAGAAACAGAGGCCCTATCACTTGCTCAAATTAAACAAGCATTTGCCGATAACAAGGACGACATTTGTGCGATCATTATCGAGCCAATACAATCTGAAGGCGGCGATAACCACATTAGAGAAGAATTTTTAATTCAATTGCGCCAATTGGCGGATGAAAATGAAGCTTTTCTTATTTACGATGAAGTACAAACCGGTGTAGGTTTAACGGGGAAATTTTGGGCACATCAACACTTTAACGAAAAGGCCAGACCAGATATCCTTACGTTTGGAAAAAAGATGCAAATCTGTGGCATTTTAGTAGGCAACAAAGTTGATGAAGTTGAGGGTAATGTGTTTAATGTTCCTTCTCGTATCAACTCTACTTGGGGTGGAAATTTGGTAGACATGGTTCGTTCTACGCAGATTTTAAGTATTGTTGAAGAAGACAAGCTTTGCGAAAATGCAGCTGAAGTAGGCGAATATTTAAAGAATCAACTACACGAACTAGCAAATAAGTATGATAAAATGAGTAACGTAAGAGGTAAAGGCTTGTTATGTGCTTTCGATTTTCCTGAGAAGGATATGAGAAACAAATTCATTGAAAAAGGCATGGCAGAAAACGTGATGTTTTTAGGTTGCGGCAACCATACCATCCGTTTTAGGCCAGCACTTTGCATTGAGAAAAAACATATAGACGAAGGAATTGAAGTGATGCAGAAAATATTGCCGACGCTTTAATTTGCCTATCGTCATTTCGGCGATGTAATGATAATTGAAAAGTAACAGAGTTAAATCTAGCGATGAGTAATTGCTTATAGCTAGATTTCTCTTTATGTTCGAAATGACGAAAAAGTAAGGTGCTATTATATTTCGTGACTTCCTCACAACAAACCAGAAGGCTAATTCATTTAATTTCGATGCATGAAAAAAATTGGAATTGCGTTGCTTGTCCTTGCACTTATTGGTTGGATGCTGAAAGATACTTTTACCCAATCTGGCATTGACGATTTAAAAGGTGGTTTTCTAGAAAAAGCTAGTTATAGAAACGAGAACAACACAGGTCCGGTGCAACGTATTTACGCTGTAACGCTGAAAGATACAACAGCTGCGCAATTGATGGAATACGGCGACTTAATGCCTCATACCAAATACGGAAATACAAAAGTTTATTATTTCTTGCCAGGAAAACCAACACCATCTACATTATCCCCTGGAGAAGTCAACTTTGATTCCCAATTTAATAAAAACTGTTTTGCTTTGTACGAAAAAAGCGCCATGGGAAACGTGGGATTAGTTAAATGGCCATTTAAAAATAGATAAGACTTACGAAGTTTCTAAAACTTCGTAAGTCTATAAACCTAGACAAATGCCGAATGTCCTGTAATTGCCCTTCCAACTATTAAGGTATTGATTTCCTTAGTTCCTTCGTAAGAATAGATTGCTTCGGCATCTGCTACGAAACGAGCCACATCATACTCTAATAAAATACCATTACCACCCATTACTTCTCTTGCTCTACTTACCACATCGCGAGTTCGCATAGAACAAAACACTTTAGCTAAAGAAGCATGTTCATCGGTTAACAAACCCTGGTCTTGTAATTGCGAAAGCCTAAAACATAAAGTCTGCATTGCAGTTAAATTTGAAAGCATTTCCACCAGATGATTTTGTATCAACTGAAATGAAGAAATGGGTCTACCGAATTGTTTACGTTTTTGTGTATAAGCCAACGCGGCCTCGTAAGCACCTCTTGCACAACCTACTGCTTGCCATGCCACTCCTGCTCTTGTCATTTGCAATACCTTAGCCGTATCATTAAACGAATTTGCGTGTTGCAGTCTATCTGCTTCATCTACTTCACAATCGACCAACGTAATTATACCATTTTGTACAATTCTAAGTGCCATTTTATCATGCATTTTCTTTACTGAAATTCCTGGCGTACCTTTCCTTACCAAGAAACCTTTCACTTGGTTATCATCTACATCTCTTGCCCAAATAATGGTGATATCAGCAAAGGTGGCGTTACCAATCCACTTTTTCTGACCGTTGATAATCCATTTATTGCCCTTACGTTTAACGGTTGTATTCAACCCACCTGCAGCGCCCGAGCCAACTTCGGGTTCAGTCAATCCAAACGCACCAATGGTTTTAAATTGCTGCATAGATGGCAACCATTCCTGTTTCTGTTCCTCAGAACCTAACAAATAAATACTTCCCATCGCCAAACCACTTTGAACGCCAAAAAAAGTAGACATAGAGGTATCTACCCTAGCCAATTCCATTGCTAAAATACCTTCCATTAAATTAGATTTACCCGCACAGCCGTAGCCGTTGTAGGTTAAGCCACAAATATTTAATTCTGCTATTTTTGGAATAAGTTCGTAGGGAAATTCGGCCTTTAGCCAATAATCGTTAACAATCGGCTTTACTTCTTTTTCTAAAAAAGCCCTAACTTTTAATTGAAGTGCTCTATCTTCTTCATTAAGGGCTTCCTCTCCCAGCAGGTAAAAATCTCCCTCAATTGGAGGCAGCTCTTTTTTACGTGAACTTCCGCCCATCATCTTCATCATCCCTTGCAACTGCTTTTCATCTAGATTCGAGATTGTATCTACCATTTTAGGTAAATCTACTTTTTTAGCAAGGGCATCGAGTTTTTGAAAATCTACACTTTTAAATAATTGATAAGCGTTTTTTAAAGAGGAAAATACATTAGCCATAGATGGGAAATTTAAAGTAGAAAAATAAAGGCCAAATTAATTGACCTCATTATTTAAACTTAAAACAGAAAACAGCCCCAATTGTTGGCTTTGAAAGGATTTTGTTACCTCAAGTCAAACAAATTGTCTACACCTAAGAGCTTTCTAGAGGTAAAACCTTCGCCATATTCAGCCCCAATATTTTTGCCCATTTCCCTAGCCCTAGCAATTACAGACCGTAAAAAAGCTGGCGTAGAAATATAAGTTTGAGGCTCATTTTCATCGGGGCTATCAAATTGAGTTTTAAAAGCTTTGATGGCCTCAATTTTCTGTTCCATTTGCCCGGAAATATCAACAATGATGTCTGGTTTGATATAAGTATCCTGAATGTATTGCAGTACTAAACGCGGACGCCATGGTTGCTGCGCAATGCCATCGATTTGTGTTTCTACTTTTCGTAATCCCGATAAGAAAATAGCATCATTAGCCAAATCTGAAGCCCTACCGTGGTCTGGATGACGATCATACAATGCATTGGTTAAGACAATTTCAGGTTGATATTTACGAATCATTTTAACCACTTCCAATTGATGCGCTTCATCGTTTTTGAAAAAGCCATCTCTGATGCCAATGTTTTCTCTAGCATGTAAAACCATCACTTTAGAAGCATTTTCAGATTCCTGTGCACGGGTTTCTATTGTGCCCCTCGTTCCTAATTCGCCTTTGGTAAAATCTACAACACCAACCTTTTTGCCTTGTGCAATATGTTTAATAATGGTACCCGAGCATCCCAACTCTGCGTCATCTGGATGAACAGCAAGAACCAATAAATCTAATTTCATTATAATTAATTTTGAATGAATGAGTGGGTGATTAAATGAGTAAATATTCTTTTATAAAGAACATAGTTTACTTGTTATTCATTTCCTCATTAAGAAGTTTTAGTATTTTTTTCTTCACTTTAGATGAAGTAGGCTTAGTAAATGGATAAAAATATTCTACCACCTCGCCTTTTTTATTCACTAAATATTTATGGAAGTTCCAACGCGGTGTAGAATTTAAATTTCCGTTCAGCTTTTTATCAGCTAAGAATTTAAACAGTGGATGTGCTTCCTTTCCTCTCACCATAATTTTATCAAAAACAGGAAACTGAACCCCGTAATTAACTTCACAAAACTCGTTAATTGCTTTTCCATCTAATGGTTCTTGCTTACCAAAATCATTGGATGGGAAGCCCAGAATTTCGAAACCATGTTCAGAAAACTCTTCTCTAATTTGCTGTAGTTCTTTTAATTGAGGCGTGAAACCGCAGCCAGAAGCTGTATTCACAATCAACAATACTTTGCCATTGTAATCGGCCAAGTTTTTTTCTGTTCCGTTAATAAGGCGAGCCTTAAATGGATACACTGTTGGATTTACATTCATATTTCACCCTTACTGATAGTAACCAGAACCTCTAATGATCGATTCGATATCTCTATCTTCTTGAACACTGTAGGTACTTTTTAGATTATGCCCCACCACTCTTGCCACCAATTGATAAGAAAACGCAGCAAATTTGCCTTTAGTTTCCTTTACAATGTCGTAAGTTGTTCGGCCAACTTCTCTATCAATTAATTTAGTTAATATTTGTCCTTGTGTAATGGTTAACTCCTTAATTTCGGTGTTAAACATTTTTTTTATTTCGTTATCGCAATTTTTCACTAAACGCTTCTGCACTTTCTTATCAGGTTCTAAAGCTAATTCTCGCTCCAATTGTTCGTACCTACGTTTAGCATATAGCGCATAAGGCATCACCTTCAATACGTTATATCTCAGCCTGTTGTAAGCCATTTGTTCTTGAGGAGATTTCCATATCCGTTGCCCAATAATCACTACCTCTTTTAAGCCAATCCAAGGAATCATGTAACCACCATCGTAAGTAGATGCAACACGAATGGTATCATTTTTGCCTAATTTTGGCCAAATAGCATTTGCCACACTATCCTGCGCTTTTGCAGTAATAGCAGCAATCATGACAATCGAAAGAGCTAAAAAAAGATAAAATTTCATAAATTTATGCCTATTCAAAGTTAAAGCTATTTTTATATATTCGTTTTAACTACAATCTAATATAGCATATTATAGTTTAAAATCACTATAATTTTACCTACAAAATACAAATGAAGAACACTTTGGTGATAGACTTAGAAGCAGAGAAAAAGGAGATACTAAAAAGGTATAGGGCATTACTACGTGCCAGTAAATCGACGCTACAGAAAGGTGATAAAAAAGAAATACGTAAAGCTTTTGACATGGCGCTCGAAAGCCACAAAGACATGCGCCGTAAATCTGGTGAACCTTATATTTACCATCCCATTGCCGTGGCGCAAATTGCCGCAGAAGAAATTGGACTGGGTACTACATCTATTGTTTGCGCACTGTTACATGATGTTGTTGAAGATACAGACATCACCTTAGAGGATATTGAACGTGAATTTGGTAAAAAAACCGCAAAAATTATTGACGGTTTAACCAAAATATCTGGAGTTTTTGACACGAACAGTTCTCTACAGGCAGAGAATTTCAGAAAAATGCTACTTACTCTTGCTGACGATGTAAGGGTAATTTTAATTAAGCTGGCAGATAGACTGCATAATATGAGAACGATGGATTTTATGCCACGTCACAAGCAGCTTAAGATTGCTTCTGAAACCATTTATCTGTACGCTCCATTAGCCCATCGTTTAGGTTTATATGCGATAAAATCTGAATTGGAAGATTTATCAATGAAATATTTGGAGCCAGATACCTATAAATTTATAGCGACCCAGCTCAATGAGAAAAAGGCAGAGAGAAATGCATTTATTAAAAGTTTTGTTGAGCCGATTACAGATATTCTGGCGGAGCAAGACTTAATTGCAAATGTTTATGGCCGTCCAAAATCTATCCATTCAATATGGAATAAGATGAAGAAAAAGAACATCCCTTTTGAGGAAGTTTACGATTTATTTGCCATCAGGATTATATTAGACAGCGCACCAGAGAGTGAAAAAGCAGATTGTTGGAAAGCATATTCTATTGTTACGGATTTGTATAGACCAAATCCAGATCGTTTACGAGATTGGGTTTCATCCCCAAAGGGAAATGGTTACGAATCATTGCACACCACGGTGATGGGACCAAAAGGCCAGTGGGTTGAAGTACAGATACGTACACAACGCATGAACGAAATTGCCGAAAAAGGTTTTGCCGCACACTGGAAATACAAAGAAAGCAGTAACGATAACGGCCTTGACCAATGGATACAAAAAGTACGTGAAATGTTAAGCAATCCAGAATCTAACGCTTTAGATTTCTTGGATGATTTTAAAATGAATCTCTTTTCGGATGAAATTTTCATTTTCACTCCCAAAGGAGCTTTACTACAGTTACCATTAGGTGCAACAGCGTTGGATTTTGCTTTCGAAATTCATACCGACATTGGTGCTCGATGTATTGGCGCCAAGGTTAACCATAAATTGGTACCACTTTCTTACAAGCTTCAAAATGGCGACCAGGTAGAGATCATCACCTCTAGCAAGCAAACTCCGAAAGAAGATTGGCTGAACATTGTGATGACAGCGAAAGCTAAATCAAAAATCAAGTCATCCCTAAAAGAAGAAAAACGAAAAGTTGCTGAAGAAGGTAAAGAGTTATTGGAGCGTAAGTTAAAATCATTGAAAATAACTTACAACACAGACAATCTTAATAAACTGAGTTATTTTTTCAAATTGCAGTCTACACAAGATTTGTTTATCGACGTAGCTACCGGAAAAATAGAACTTAAGGATTTAAGGGAATATTTGGCCAGCGAGAAAGAAATCGAGAACAGAAGCAGTGAGAAAGTAAATGATAACGACCGCATTGATGCACTGTTGAAGAAAGTTAAAGGCCCAGAATCTGATGTGCTTTTAATTGGAGAGGATCTACAAAAAATTGATTACACGCTCGCTGCGTGTTGTAACCCGATTCCAGGTGATGATGTTTTTGGATTTGTAACGGTTAACGAAGGTATTAAAATTCACCGCACCAATTGCCCTAACGCAGCACAGCTAATGGCAAATTATGGCTATCGTGTGGTTAAGGCTAAATGGAACAAGCAACAAGAATTGAGTTTCTTAACGGGACTGAGAATAGTAGGTATCGATGATGTAGGCTTAATTAACAACTTAACGAAGGTTATTTCAAATGATTTCAAAGTGAATATCAGATCTATTACTATCGATACTGATGATGGGATTTTTGATGGTTCTATCAAAGTGTTTGTGAACGATAAGGAGCATTTAGATAATTTGATTAAAAACTTATTGGCCGTTAAAGGTGTCACTGGCGTAACCAGATTTGATGCCTAAAATATGACTAAACAAGACTTATGAAGTTTTTAAACATGTAAAAAATGAATGTTAAACTTCATAAGTCTATTGGTTTTTAGTTCTTCCGTCAAAACAATTTAACAATAACGCTATTTATCAACATTAATCTCCAAAATCATCTAATCTGTGAAATCAATTAGTTACCTTTGATTGGAGTTTAAAACTATGTCTGAACACAATACAAGTGAGCTGGTTAGAAAGATATTCGAAGCCTATCTCGAAAATAAAAACTTAAGAAAAACCCCTGAGCGTTTTGCTATACTAGAAGAAATCTACTCAAGAGACGACCACTTTGATGTAGAAACCCTTTACATACACATGAAAAATCAAAAATATCGTGTAAGTAGAGCTACGGTTTACAACACCTTAGAATTACTAGTTTCGTGTGATTTGGTGACCAAACACCAGTTCGGCAAAAACATGGCACAGTTCGAAAAATCTTACGGTTATCATCAACATGACCACGTAATTTGTATCGATTGCGGCAAAGTGGTTGAATTTTGCGATCCACGTATTGGTCAAATACAAAGCATGGTTGGCGAACTATTAAAATTCGACATCAAACATCACTCGTTAAATCTTTACGGTGTATGTTTCGACTGTAGTGCTGCCGCTACTATCAAAAACAAGGTAAAAAACTAATTAATACATATAACCAATCTTATTCTCTTAATTTAATATAATGACGCAAGTAGATGTACTACTAGGCCTGCAATGGGGCGATGAAGGTAAAGGAAAAATCGTTGATGTTCTCAGTCCACAATATGACTTAATAGCTCGTTTTCAAGGAGGTCCGAATGCTGGACATACTTTAGAATTTGATGGCAAAAAATTTGTATTGAACACCATCCCATCAGGTATTTTCAATGAAAAAACCATGAACCTTATTGGTAATGGCGTAGTAATTGACCCTATCATTTTAAAAAGAGAATTAGACAACTTAAAAGCCGCTGGACACGATCCGGTAGGAACAGGAAAACTGGTGTTAGCTCGCAAAGCTCACTTAATTTTACCTACCCACCAACTATTAGATGCTGCAAACGAGCAAAAAATGGGTGCCGGCAAAATCGGTTCTACGTTAAAAGGTATTGGTCCAACTTATATGGACAAAACTGGCCGTAATGGTATCCGTGTTGGCGATACTACGCTACCAGATTTCAAAGAGAGATATACTAAATTAGTACAAAAGCATAAAGAAATTCTTTCTCATTATGAGTTTGAGTATGATTTAACAGAAAAAGAAGCTGCATTTTTTGAAGCTATCGAGTTCATTAAATCTATTCCTCATGTAGATAGCGAGCATTTCGTAAATGGTTACTTAAAAGAAGGAAAAAAGGTATTGGCTGAAGGTGCTCAAGGTACTTTGCTAGACGTTGACTTCGGCTCATATCCGTTCGTAACTTCATCAAATACAACTACAGCAGGCGCTTGTACCGGTTTAGGTATTGCCCCTAACAGAGTTGGCGGTGTTTATGGCATCTTTAAAGCTTATTGCACACGTGTTGGTGGTGGTCCATTCCCTACCGAATTGTTCGATGAAACTGGCGAAACTTTACGTGCCGTTGGACACGAGTTTGGTGCAACTACAGGTAGAGCTCGTCGTTGTGGATGGATTGACATTCCTGCATTGAAATATGCAATTATGTTAAATGGTGTTACAGAATTAATCATGATGAAGGCTGACGTATTGGACGGTTTCGATACGATTTATGCTTGTACTCATTATGAGCATGACGGTGAAACTATTGATTATATGCCTTACGACATTATCACTGTAGAACCTAAACCTGTATTAAAAGCAATCGAAGGTTGGAAAAAAGATTTAACAAAAATCACTTCACTAGATCAAATTCCAGCACAGCTGAACGCATACATCGAATTTTTAGAAAAAGAACTAGAAGTGCCAATCAAATTTTTATCGGTTGGCCCAGACAGAACACAGACTTTAACCTTGAGATAAGAAAAGTCCATATTAAAAAAACTCCCGAGCTTCTCGGGAGTTTTTTTGTTTATTCATCATCCAAAAGACTAACGCAGTTCTCAGACATACTTTTTAACCTATTTGGCAGACTTACTATAGAAGGCTGGTCTTTGATGCTTTTGTAAAGATTGGTAATGATGCTCAATGTATCTTCATCAGGTTCGCAAGCTTGATATTTTTCCAAATGTGGCAAAGCTTTTTTAATCAAAGCTCTATATTTTTCGAAAGCTTTTGAGTTAGCTACAGGATTTTTAGCTACGCTCGCTTCATTCATTTCTTTGATATGGTGTTTGGTTTTATCAAGATAAATGAAACCTATAGCTCTATTTATTAATAATTTGGCTCTAGTTTTACCGATTCGATATAATGTACCAGCGCACTATCTGGATTGCCCAATTCTTCGTACATCCTTCCTAAATAATATTCTACATTAGTAAGTTGTTTCGGCGTCAACTCGCTTTTATCATTAAGCAAGGCTTTAGCTTTTTTTATTTTGTTTTCATCCCCTTTTCCAGTTCGGTAATAGGTAAAATCGCGGTAACTGTCTTTAACAGATTTTTGAGCTTGAACGGCAACATAACTGGCAATTAATAGGCAAAGCGTTAAGGTTTTTTTCATTGATATATTATTTTTAGGTGCTGAAGCGAACTTGAGTGGTGTTCCAGATTATTCTTCATAAAAAGGGTTTAAATTAAGTTTGAAAGATATAGATTTTAGGTCTAGCTTCATTTACATTTTTTATCTTTGTCTTATCATTAAATGATCAAAAAGCAAATCTCCGATTTCAAGAAACAGGCATTGCAATATGCATCAACTTTTGATGTGTGCTGCTACCTTGATTCAAATAGCTACAAAGATAAATACGGCAAACATGACTGCCTAATAGCTTTCGGCGTAGAAAAGGAATTAACTGCTCCTGTCGGAAATGCTTTTTCACGCCTTAAAACCTTTGTCAAAGAAAATCCAACGTGGATGTTTGGATTAATCACTTACGACTTAAAAAATGAAGTTGAAGCGCTAGAACAGAGCTATCTTGATGACTTGAATTTTCCAGACCTATACTTTTTCATCCCAAAATATTTGATCTCCATTAAGGCCAATGAAATCGAAATCATAAAAGGAAATAGGGAAATTATAGATGATATTGAGAAAACAGTGTTATTTGATGATGAATCGGCACAAATAATAAATATCCAGAGTAAATTTACGAAGGCGGCATATTTAGAAACTTTAGAAAGAATAAAGCAGCACATTAAACGTGGAGATATTTATGAAATGAATTTCTGCCAAGAATTCTTTGCTGAAAATGCGCAAATTAATCCATTAAACGTTTACAATAAATTAAGCACTATCTCTCCTAGCCCATTTTCTGGCTTTCTAAAAATCAAAGACAAGTTTATTTTATCAGCTACGCCAGAACGTTTTTTAGCTAAAAAAGGAAATAAACTTACGTCACAACCCATTAAGGGCACAGCAAAGAGAAGTACAAATGAAGCTGAAGATTTAAGTATCAAAAACAGCCTCAAAAACAGCGAAAAAGAACAGGCAGAAAATGTAATGATTGTAGATTTGGTAAGAAATGACCTCACCAAAAGCGCAGTTAAGGGAACCGTTAAAGTTGATGAATTGTTCGGAATTTACACCTTCCCACAGGTTCACCAAATGATATCGAGTATTAGTTGCGAACTTTCCCCCGATGTGCATTTTATAGATGCAATCAGGAATACTTTCCCTATGGGTTCTATGACTGGTGCTCCGAAACTACGAGCAATGCAGTTAATTGATAAATACGAGCGAAGTAAAAGAGGTGCCTACTCTGGCTCGTTTGGCTACATTAGCCCTGACGGAGATTTTGATTTTAACGTAGTGATTAGAAGCATTTTGTACAATAGCAGTACCAAATATTTATCCTTTCAAGTTGGCGGTGCTATTACTTACCAATCTGACGCCGAACTAGAATACGAAGAGTGCTTACTAAAGGCTTCAGCAATGATGAGCGTTTTAAAAAATTAGCTAATTAGCACATGTGCTAATTAGCTAATTAAGAAATTATTTTCCTTTGTAAAATTTCATCGCTGCTGGCAAATCTCTTTGAATTTGAGCAATACGAGATTCGTCAGTTGGGTGAGTGCTTAAGAACGCTGGTGGTTTTTGAGAACCTGAACTCGCTTGAGCCATTCTTTGCCAAAAACCAATTGCATTAGTAGGGTTATATCCGGCCATTGCCATAAATGACAAGCCCATTTTATCTGCCTCTAGCTCTTGCTTTCTTCCGTAGCTTAGAATAGTTAGCTGTCCACCGATACCATAGGCCGTATTAATATAGTTTGCGTATTTGGAATTAGAACTTGCTACGCCAACTGCCGTACCCAAACCTTGCGCTACAGTCATTTGTGAAGCTCTTTCTGCTGAGTGCTGTGCGATAGCATGTGCCACCTCATGGCCCATTACTGTAGCTAAACCTGCTTCATCTTTAGTTACTGGCAATATACCTGTATAAACTGCAATTTTACCGCCTGGCATACACCATGCGTTAATCTCTTTGCTGTCTATTAAATTATACTCCCATTTATAGTTTGCAATTTGGTCGCCGTAACCATTTTGATTCATATACTGTGTAACTGCAGCGGCAATTTTCTGCCCCACACGTTTAACCATTGCGGCGTTAGCATTGCCTGCTGATACCACTTTAGTTTGTGGGTCGCTCAATAATTGTGCATAACCAATAGCAGCTTGCTGTTGTAGCTGACTATCGTCTACTAAACTTAACCTGCTACGTCCAGTTAATGGAACAGTTGAACATGAAGAGATAGCAAGCAAAGCAGTTGCCATTCCAAAAATCATCGTTTTTTTCATCGTTGTAAATTTATCACCCAACACATAACTAATTACAAACGAATTTGTTTGATAGTTTTACGTTAAGCTTGTTTTTTCTTAAATAGATATACTTTAGATTCTTTTCCTTTTAGCAGACGTTCAATATTTTTTTGATGTGTTACCAATATCAGTACGCATACACATATACTGTAAAGTACTTCTGCTTTTACAGAAGATTGGAAAACAAAAACTGTGCCCAAGGGAAAAGTAAAACCGGCACAAATAGAACTCAAGGAAACATATTTAGAAACGAGCAACACCGTTACGAATACAGTAACACATAGCAAAGCGGCCCAAGGATTAACAGCTAAAACCATCCCAAAAAGCGTTGCCACGCCTTTTCCTCCTCTAAAACCTGCAAAAATCGGAAACAAATGACCCATTACAGCAATTACGCCAAGCGCTAGTTCGTAATTTACAAATTGAGCTGAATATTTTGGACCAGTTACTGATAGGCCGATAAGATAAGCTAGCTTTGTTGCTGTAAAACCTTTCATGATATCAATGGTCATTACGATGATACCGGGCTTTTTACCTAAAACCCTGAAAGTGTTTGTTGCCCCTGCATTTCCGCTTCCATATTCTCTTACGTCAATACCATAAAAAGCCTGCCCTAACCACACAGCTGTAGGAATAGATCCAAGAAGGTAAGCTGCTATGAGCGCAGAAATGGAATAGATTGAAATCATTTGCCTACAATGATAATAAAAAAAATGGTTTCGTAAGGACTAGAATTTTATTGCTCATTTAAAAAGCTTTCAAACTTAAATCTAAGCTTTTAACAGAATGTGTTAATGCTCCCATCGAAATGTAATCAACTCCAGTAGCCGCATAATCAGTTACATTCTCTTCTATTATTCCGCCAGAAGCTTCAGTTAAAAACCTCCCGTTTATTAAGTTTACCGCTTGCTTTAAAGTTGGTAATTCAAAATTATCTAACATAATTCTATCTACACCACCAATAGCTAAAACTTGCTGCAACTCTTCTAAATTTCTAACCTCTATTTCAATTTGCAGCACCTTGCCAGTATTTCTCAAATAATCATTTGCTTGTTTAATCGCATTTGTTATTCCGCCAGCGTAATCAACATGATTGTCTTTAATTAAGATCATATCATACAAACCAATGCGATGATTTATACCTCCACCAATTCTTACTGCCCATTTTTCAAGGTATCTTAAACCTGGTGTAGTTTTTCTAGTATCTAAAACTTTGGTTTTGTAGCCCGCTAAACTTTTCACAATGCGATTAGTTTTGGTAGCAATACCACTCATACGCTGCATACAATTCAGCACCAAGCGTTCAGCTAACAAAATAGCGTGCGTGCTACCATGTACGGTAAAAGCAATGTCGCCAGGATTAACCTCTTGACCATCCTTTAAGAAAGTTTCTACTTTTAAGTTAGAATCAATTTGGTGAAAGATTTCAAGGGCAAGTTCAATACCTGCCAAAATCCCCTTTTCTTTGACTATTAATTTAGCTTTTCCTTGCGTGCCTTGTGGTATGGTAGACAAAGAAGTATGATCCCCATCTCCCACATCTTCTGCAATCGCATTTTTTACAAATAGATCAATTAGTTTCTTATCCAAAGCATTATGATTTTGCCACAAAAATAGCAAAATGCACAGGAATATAGAATTATCTCTCGGCCTCTATCCTTAACTCCGTGATTAAAAAAGCGTTAGAAACTTTTTTCATCGTCACTGTTACTCTAAATTTTTCATTTTTAGAAGTTAACGATAGGATTGTAAGTCTGTAATTTGGATTATTACTTAATTTATGAATGATACTTGTTTTATTGGGCGGATTCTTCAGAAAAAAATCTTTAAGAATTTGTTCTGCTTGTGCTCTATTATAGACATCTTCATGATCAATAATGATCAATTCTACAGACGAAGCAAAGCTTTTAGCAATCTCTTTCGAATTCCCCTGCTTAAAATTGACTGCTAGCTCATCAGCAATATCGCCCTGCATTAACCCATTGGGCTGCAAATGCAAGAAAATTACCATGAGCGTAAGTATAGACTTGAACATCATCCTATAAAACTAAAACAACTTCATAGCCAAAACTATGCCATTTATCTGCATTTAAGCTTAAAATTATTGGGTTTAGGGCTTATTTCGACGTATATTTGCAAAACAAGGTAAATGATTGACAATAACAAATTACAATAATGGAAGCTAAAAAACTGGTGCTACTAATACTTGATGGGTGGGGCTACGGCAAAAAAGATAAATCTGATGCTGCATACGCCGCCAACACTCCATTTTTCGACTCTTTACAATTTAATTATCCCAATTCTAAGCTTGAGGCATCTGGTGAAGCAGTAGGCTTACCTGCGGGACAAATGGGAAATTCGGAAGTGGGCCACATGAATTTAGGTGCCGGACGTGTAGTTTACCAAGAACTAGGTCGTATTAATAAAGCAATTAGTGACAGAACCCTTTACACAAATGAAACGTTGCTAAAGGCATTTTCATATGCAAAAGCAAATAACAAACCCGTTCATTTTATTGGCTTAGTTTCCGATGGCGGTGTACATGCACACATTAACCATTTAATGGCGCTTTGCGATGCAGCGAAAGAAAGTGGTTTAAAAGACGTATTTATTCATGCATTTTTAGATGGTAGAGACACCGATCCAAATGGTGGTTTAAAATACGTTGCTGCTTTAGACAAACACCTACAACACTCTGCTGGAAAAATTGCGACAATTGTGGGCAGATATTATGCAATGGATAGAGACAACCGTTGGGAACGCGTTAAGTTGGCTTATGATGTAATGGTAAATGGTATTGGTGAGAAATTCTCTAGCCCAGAAACAGCTATTCAAAGCTCGTATGCTGAAGGCATTACCGATGAATTTATCAAACCAATGGTGATGGTAGATGAATTTGGCAACCCTACAGCTACAATAAAAGATGGCGATGTTGTAATCTGCTTCAACTATCGCACAGACAGAGGTAGAGAAATTACGCAGGCACTTTGCCAAAAAGATTACCCAGAGCAATGCATGACTAAACTTAAATTGTACTACGTTACCATGACTACTTACGATGAAAGTTTTGAGAATGTAAATGTGGTATTCACTAAAGATGATTTGACCAATACATTGGGAGAAGTCTTAGAGGCAAACCATAAAAATCAAATTAGAATAGCGGAGACTGAAAAATATCCTCATGTTACATTCTTCTTTTCAGGAGGACGAGAAAAAGAATTCATTAACGAAAAGCGTATTTTAGTTCCTTCTCCAAAAGTTGCTACTTACGATTTACAGCCAGAAATGAGCGCTGCAGGAATTACAGCAGCTATTGTACAAGAACTAGAAAGCAAATGGCCAGATTTTGTTTGCTTAAATTTCGCTAACCCAGATATGGTAGGCCATACTGGCGTATTTGAAGCGGTAGTTAAAGCGGTAGAAACGGTAGATGCCTGTGCTAGAACTGTGGTAGAAACCGGCATTGAAAACGGTTATTCTTTCATCATTTTAGCAGACCATGGTAATGCAGAGTTTATGCTGAATGACGATGGATCTGTTAACACGGCACATACCACCAACTTGGTTCCTTGTATTTTAATTGACAAAGACTACAAGTCCATTGCCAACGGCAAATTGGGCGATATTGGTCCAACCATATTAAAAATAATGGGCATAGAAGCCCCTGCAATTATGACAGGAAACTGTTTAGTATAATGAAAAAACTAATTTTGGGCGTATTTGTCTTATTGCTATTTTCTTGTGGACAGCGGGAAAGTAAGCAGACAAGTACGCCTAATTACTTCGATATTGCTGGTTACTTTGCAGCTGAAGCTACTCGTTTACAGAAGGCAAATCCAACTGTAGTAAAACAAGTATTTGCCAAAGGCGAAATTGAAAAAAAGCCCACAAAAATAGCTGATTGGAAAATTGAACTGGCTGGTTTTAACAATGCGGATATTAACAAGGCTTCTTGGCGAGGTGAATTTGCAACGACATCGGATGGAAACACCATCATCTATACCACAGCGAACCCTAAAATACCCATTAAAAAAGTTGATATTATAAAAATCAATGATCAAGTTAAGGGTATCAAAATCATCCAATCAACCCAAAACAGCCTTTATACTTCTACGGATACACTTTTCTATTTTCCAGACAGCTTGTATACTGTCCAAAGTGAACAAAAAATTAAACTACTTAGTAAAAAGAAGTATCTGGTTATCGGGAAATTTAAGTAGGCAAGCCTATTTTAAACTTGCAATCTGTGCTTTTACGTAGTCAATCAGTGAAATCACATCCTTTTTCAAAGGTTGCATGGTTAATATTTTTTGAAAATCTGCTATCGAACTGTTGAACAAAGCTATGCAAGCATTTTTCTCAGTAGTTTTCTTTGATTTATATGATCTGAATATACCGTAATCTTTATAAGCAACGCCCCTGTTTTGTAAGATCTGAATGTCTTCTTCCCCGCTAATCTCCATTGCTTTAGAAAAGTCTTTAATCGCAGCGGTATAGAAGTTTTCTCGCATTTGATTGAGTGCTTCTTTTGGCGCATTTGCAATGTTCAGCCTTGCTTTACCTCTATAGTAATACGCAGAATAATCGGTTGGTTTTTGCGCTATTAAACGTGTATATGCACCGATAGCATTCTCAAAATCTCCATTTTGGTAATGAGAATAACCTAACATTTTTAAAACATTAATATTAGTTGGATCTTTCGCTTCAGCTTTTTCCAACTGCACAACAGCAGTTTTAAAGTCGCCCTTCATCCACGCCTGAGTACCTTGTTTCTCAAAATTACTCTGTGCCTGAGTTTTAACACTAAACGAAACAGATAATAATAGTAGGAAATATTTTGTAAGAAATTTCATTAAAACGTTTTTATTTAAATCTACACATTTCTTTAAATTAAATGCATGCAGCAATTTAATTTTGTGTGCAATTATACAATTAAACGAACAATAATTGTAAATATGATTTTTGGCGAAAGATTTTTATCTGC
>Ga0256901_1000460_pt1 | contig 23155 bp, 20 predicted proteins | sample MC6MC0689MT_FD_190200 | JGI IMG/M metagenome (GOLD analysis project Ga0256901, IMG submission 190200) | Metatranscriptome of enriched soil aggregate microbial communities from Iowa State University, Ames, United States - MC6-MC0689-MT... | ecosystem: Environmental > Terrestrial > Soil >... | reverse complement strand
CTTAAATGAAAAGAATTTTACCGGATTTTTAATCATGTTTATTATTCTCTTTTTCACAACAGGGATCGCCAATGGCGCTACATTCCGGATGATTCCGATTATTTTTGAACCAAAGCAGGCGGCACCAGTTCTTGGTTTTACGGCAGCCATTGCTGCATATGGCGCCTTCTTAATTCCAAAGGTATTCAGTTGGTCGATAACGGTTTCAAACTCTGCGAATTTAGCACTCTACCTCTTTATCGGTTATTACGTGATTAGTCTTGGAATTTGCTGGTTCTACTACTCTCGTAAAAATGCCGAAGTGAAATGTTAACCCTCTTTCGTTGAAGAAACAGGATGTAAAAAGATTAGGAGTGAAACAGATGGGTAATTTAAAAAACTTTTTAAAAACTGGTCATTTGCCAACATTACTATCATCCTTTCTCTATTTTGATATTAGTTTCATGATCTGGGTTATGGTAGGGGCCACTTCCACTTTTATTGTTCAGGATTTCGGACTGACACCTGCAGAGAAAGGGTTAATGGTTGGGATTCCGGTTTTAGGTGGATCCCTGCTCCGGATCCCAATGGGCCTGCTTGCCGATCGCTTTGGCGGAAAGCGGATGGGGATGATCGGAATGCTGCTAACGCTGGTTCCGCTCTTTTGGGGATGGTGGTTTGGAAATTCATTAACGGAAGTGCAAGCGTTTGGATTTTTACTTGGGATCGCAGGTGCAAGCTTCGCCGTTGCCCTGCCGCTTGCCAGCCGCTGGTATCCTCCCGAGCATCAAGGCCTGGCGATGGGGATTGCTGGTGCGGGAAATAGCGGCACCGTATTGGCAACCTTGTTTGCTCCAAGAATTGCCCAAGCGTTTGGCTGGCATGGTGTGTTCGGTTTTGCTCTTATCCCGCTTTTTGCTGCCTTTATCATCTTTGCCATATTTGCAAAGGACAGTCCCAATGCACCAAAGCCGCAAAAGCTTTCACAATACTTTGGCATTGTAAAAATTAAGGAAACATGGATTTTTAGCTTCTTTTACAGTCTATCATTTGGCGGTTTCGTTGGATTGACTAGTTACCTTGCGATTTTCTTTGTGGATCAATATGGAATTAGTAAAGTTACGGCGGGAGACTTTGTGACTATCACCGTCTTTGCTGGGAGTTTTGTTCGACCAATTGGAGGGTATATTGCCGATCGGCTTGGAGGTATCAATCTCCTCATTCGATTGTTTAGTATAGCTGCAGCCGTGCTTTGTATGATTGGATTCCTTCCATCCCTTTATGTGACGCTGCCGCTGTTTATCATCGCTATGCTCATTTTTGGTATTGCAAACGGAGCAATCTTTCAGGTGATCCCAACAAGATTTCCCCGCGAAGTAGGGATTTTCACAGGATTCGTGGGAGCAGCGGGTGGTTTTGGCGGTTTCTTTTTACCGAACATTCTTGGGATTTTTAAAGAAATGACCGGTTCTTATGCCCTCGGTTTTTGGTGGATTGGAGCGACCTATATTGCAGCCCTTGTCATCACAGTGTGGCTGCAGCACGCATGGAAAAAAACTAGCATCAAGGAATCTGCAACTAGTCTGACAGCAATGTAAAAAAAGCAATTGAAATGACGCATTGAAAGAAGAAAGGGGATTGAAATGAAAACAAAATCTAGCAGCTTTTTAAAAAAGCTTCGTTATTTTAAACCAATTGACACGAGCTTAGATGGCTGGAGCCAGCTGACTGTCGGAGACCGGGAATGGGAAAATGTCTATCGCCAGCGCTGGGCGCACGATAAGGTTGTCAGGACAACACACGGCGTAAACTGTACCGGATCGTGCAGCTGGAAGGTATTTGTCAAGGATGGGATTATCACATGGGAAAACCAGCAGACAGATTATCCAAGCTGTGGACCGGATATGCCGGAATTTGAACCAAGGGGATGTCCGAGGGGGGCAAGCTTTTCCTGGTATGTGTATAGCCCGCTTCGTGTGAAATACCCGTATGTTCGCGGAGCTCTCCTTAAATTATATCGTGAAGCATTAAAACAGGAAAACGATCCGGTCAAAGCATGGGCAAGTATTGTCGAAAATCCTGAAAAGACAAAGCAGTATAAATCTGCCCGTGGTAAAGGAGGCTTCATCCGCGCCACAAAGGAAGAAGTCAATGAAATGATTTCCGCATCTCTTATTTATACAACGAAGAGATTCGGACCTGATCGGATTGCTGGATTTACCCCTATTCCCGCCATGTCTATGGTTAGTTATGCAGCGGGATCCCGGTTTTTATCGATGCTTGGTGCTCCGATGCTTAGCTTCTATGACTGGTATGCTGATCTGCCGCCAGCGTCCCCGCAAATCTGGGGTGAGCAAACGGATGTCCCGGAGAGCAGCGACTGGTATAACTCCGGGTATATCATGATGTGGGGCTCCAATGTACCAATGACCAGAACACCTGACGCCCACTTTATGACAGAGGTACGCTATAAAGGAACAAAAGTGGTAACCGTCAGCCCGGACTATGCGGAAAATGTAAAATTTGCCGATGACTGGCTTCCAATCCAGCCTGGAGAAGATGCCGCTTTAGCGCAGGCGATGACCCATGTTATTTTAAAGGAGTTTTATGTCGACAAGAAGACGGATTACTTTTATGAATACGCCCAAAAATATACCGATCTTCCCTACTTGATTACGCTTAAACAGAACGGGCAAGCTTATGTTTCTGACCGTTTCTTAACGGCAAGTGACTTAGGAATGCCATATACTCATGCAGAATGGAAAACAGCTGTCATCGATCGGCAGTCAGGGGAAATTATGATTCCTAACGGTAGTATTGGTCATCGTTGGGGGAACAAAGGACAGTGGAACCTGCTGCAAAAGGATGAACAGGGGAATCAGTTTGAGCCAGAGTTAACAGTTCTTGGCCAGGAAGATCGTATCGTTGACATCGATTTCCCATTTTTTGATCGTGATCAAACAAGGACGGTTTCTCGCCCTGTTCCCGTGAAGATAGTGGTAAAAGCATCTGGTGAAGAAATATATGTTACGACGGTGTTTGATCTTATGCTTGCCCACTATGGGGTGAATCGAAAGGAGCTAGGCAAGGGCAAGTCATTTAGCTATGAAGATCAGCACCCATACACACCGGCCTGGCAGGAAAAATATACAGGAATAGATAAGAAGTTAGTGGTTAAAATCGCCAGGGAATTTGCCCAAAATGCCGTCGATACAAAGGGACGTTCCATGATTATCATGGGTGCCGGAATTAACCACTGGTTTAATGGTGACACCATTTACCGCAGCATTTTAAACCTAGTGTTATTGACAGGTTCACAGGGCGTCAATGGCGGTGGATGGGCCCATTATGTCGGGCAAGAAAAATGCCGCGTCCCGGAAGGCTGGGGAACGATTGCTTTTGGCCGTGACTGGTCGATGCCGCCGCGCCTGCAAAATGCAACGTCGTTCTATTATTTTGCTACAGATCAATGGCGCTATGAAGAGACAAAGATGAATGAGCTTGCTTCACCACTCGTGAAAAAAGCAAGATACCGGCATTCAGCCGATTACAACGTGCTCGCCGCAAGATTAGGCTGGCTGCCTTCTTATCCGCAATTTAATCGAAACTCTATCGATCTATACGAAGATGCGCGAAAGGCAGGAGCCCAAACGGCAGAGGATGCCATTAAGTATGCGGTGAATGAGTTGAAAACTGGCAAGATGGAATTTGCGGTTGAAGATCCGGATCATCCGGTTAACTTCCCAAGAAACTTGTTTGTTTGGCGTTCCAATTTAATTTCAAGTTCGGGGAAAGGACATGAATATTTCCTAAAGCACCTGCTCGGCACCTCCAATGGGCTGCTAGGGGATGAAAATCAGTCAATGAAGCCAGAGGAAATGAAATGGCGGCCTGAGGGTCCAGAAGGCAAACTTGATCTCCTTGTCTCCATCGATTTCCGAATGGCGGGGAATGCCCTGTATTCTGATATTGTTTTACCTGCGGCCACTTGGTACGAAAAGCATGATATTAGCAGTACGGATATGCATCCGTTTGTACATCCATTCAATCCGGCGATTAATCCACCTTGGGAAGCACAATCTGATTGGGATACATTTAAAGGAATTGCCAAAGTATTTTCCGAAATGGCGGAGAAGCATTTCACTAAACCAATCAAGGATCTGGTAACAGTCCCGCTCCAGCATGACACGCCAGATGAAATAGCTCAGCCTCTCGGTAAAGTACTTGATTGGAAAAAAGGTGAGGTAGAAGCTGTACCGGGTGTTACAATGCCGCGGATGATTTATGTAGAACGCGATTATAGGAAAATATATGAAAAATTTATTGCCCTTGGGCCGCTTGTCGAGAAAAATCCTGTTGGGGCACACGGAATTTCTTTTTCCGTTGCAGAGCAATATCAGCAGTTGAAGGGTATGAACGGGACGGTCGAAATGGCGGGAATTTCCCATGGCATGCCAAGTATTGAGTCAGGACGACAGGCAGCGGAAGCGATGATGACCTTATCTAGCGCAACAAATGGGAAAGTGGCAATGAGGGCATGGGAAGCGGAGGAAGCTAAAACAGGTCTTTCCTTAAAGGATATTGCCGAAGACCAAGCATCTGTACATCATACTTTTCAGGATATTTCCATCCAACCACGTAAGGTAATTCCAACGCCAATATTTACCGGGTCAAATAAAGGGAATAAACGTTATTCACCGTTTACGACCAATATTGACCGCTTTGTCCCATTCCGAACGTTAACGGGACGGCAGCATTTTTATCTTGACCATGAAATTATCACTGAATACGGGGAAAATTTCCCTATTTATAAGCCGACATTACCGGAAATGGTTTTTTCTAGCCGTGATCAAGTACCGGAGAAACAGGAGAATGAAATTACCCTTAGATATTTAACGCCGCACGGGAAATGGAATATGCACAGCACCTATCAAGATAATTTAACGATGCTGACGCTTTTCCGCGGCGGACCGCATGTATGGATGAGTGAAAAGGATGCCGAGCAGGCGGGTATTCAAGACAATGATTGGGTAGAAGTTTACAATCGTAATGGTGTCGTAGCAGCAAGGGCAGTTACAAGTCATAAAATGCCAAAAGGAACGCTGTATATGTATCATGCGCAGGATAAGCACATTAATACCCCAGGTTCGACGATTACCGGTGAACGGGGTGGAACGCATAACAGTCCTACCAAAATCCATGTGAAGCCAACCCAGCTTATTGGGGGCTATGCACAGCTTAGCTATGGGTTTAACTACTATGGTCCGATCGGAAACCAACGTGATCTTTACGTTTCTGTCAGAAAGATGAAGGAGGTGCCTTGGCTTGAAGATTAAAGCACAAGTAGCGATGGTAATGAACATAGACAAATGTATTGGCTGTCATACCTGTAGTGTTACGTGTAAAAACACATGGACGAATCGTCCGGGGGCAGAATATATCTGGTTTAATAATGTCGAAACAAAGCCAGGGGTTGGTTATCCGATTGAATGGGAAAATCAGGAGAAGCATAAAGGGGGCTGGAAGTTAAAAAACAATCAACTTGAATTAAAATCCGGAAGTAAGCTGAATAAACTTGCTCTCGGAAAAATCTTTCACAATCCTGACCTGCCAACGATTGATGAATATTATGAGCCATGGACATACGATTATGAAAAGCTGACGAACAGCCCGCAGAAGAAGCATCAGCCTGTTGCCCGGCCGAAATCACTGTTAACCGGGGAAACAATGGAGCTGGAATGGGGGCCAAACTGGGAGGATGACCTTGCCGGTGCCCATGTAACGGGACTGCGAGATCCGAATATCAGGAAGCTTGAAGAGACAGTAAAGCTTGAATTTGAACAAGCGTTCATGATGTATCTGCCCCGGATTTGTGAGCATTGTTTGAATCCTGGTTGTGTCGCCTCCTGTCCTTCCGGTGCGATTTATAAAAGAGATGAAGACGGAATTGTCCTCGTTGACCAAGAGCAGTGCCGCGGCTGGAGATACTGTATGACAGGCTGCCCGTATAAAAAGGTTTATTTCAATTGGGAGACGCAAAAAGCAGAAAAATGTACGTTTTGCTTCCCGAGAATTGAAGCAGGACTGCCAACGGTTTGTTCGGAAACGTGCACTGGCCGTATTCGTTACATCGGGGTTCTTCTCTATGATGCAGACAGGGTGAAAGAAGTGGCATCCATCCCTAATGAAAAAGATTTATACAAAGAGCAATTAAGCTTGTTCCTCGACCCAAATGATCCTGAAGTGATCGAACAGGCGAAAAAGGACGGCATTTCAGAGGATTGGCTGGAAGCAGCCAGAAAATCACCCATCTATAAAATGGCGATTAAATATAAAATTGCTCTTCCGCTTCATCCAGAATATCGAACATTGCCGATGGTTTGGTATGTTCCGCCGCTAAGTCCATTTACTACTCTTTTCGAGGGAAAGGATACAAACGGTGCGTTAGAAGAAATGTTTCCGGCGATCAGCCAAATGAGAATTCCACTGGAGTACCTCGCCAACATGCTTACAGCCGGAAACACAGATATCATTATAGAAGTACTGGAAAAAATGGTCACCATGCGCCATCATATGCGAGCAAAAACATTAGGGAAATCAGTAAATGAACAACAGCTCAAAAAGATTGGCATGGACTCGGAAATAATCGAGGAAATGTACCGGTTGCTGGCTATCGCGAAGTACGAAGATCGATTTGTTATTCCTCCTGCTCATAAGGAACACGTCAAGAATCTCTACGGGGAGCAAGGTTCAATCGGGTATAGCTTTGACTGTAATACTTGTAAAGTAGGTGGCTATGATGGAGCAAATGAAGAATTCCATGTTCTCAAAAGATGAGACCGAGGTCCGCGACACCTTTAAAATGATTTCCTATCTACTACAGTATCCTGATAAAAGGTGGCTGCAATGGAGAGAACTGGTTGAAGAGGTCGAGGAATTTGAAAGTCCATCGCTCAAAACTCCGCTTGTCTCTTTTTTGAAGGCAATTGGCGATATTTCTATTGATGATTTAGAACAGTATTATGTTGACTTGTTTGATTTTAACCCTGCCTGCTCCCTTTCGTTGAGCTACTTGAAAGCGGGGGAACAGCGAGAACGAGGGCAAATTTTAGTAGAATTAAAGGCATTGTATAAAGACTATGGCTATGAAATGACGGATGAGGAGCTATCCGATTATTTGCCGGTTGTATTAGAATTTGCCTCGGTTGCCCCCTTGCAAATTTCCGCTAATCTGCTAGGAAGTTTGCGGGAACCGATTGAAAAGTTGAAGAATGAATTCGAAATGTTGAAAAGTCCGTATCTATTTTTAATCTCCGCCTGTTTAGCCGGAATGGAATTACTCGAAAAAATCCTTTTATCAAGGAGGAGGGAATAGAAGGTGCTTCAATTTCTATGGGTGATATTTCCTTACTTAATGATTACGATTTTTATTGTCGGGCATATTTACCGTTACAATGTGGACCAATTGTCATGGACGGCTAAATCAAGTGAATTTTTGGAAAAGAAGACGTTAAAATGGGGAAGTATGTTGTTTCATATTGGGATCCTGCTTGTTTCTGTCGGGCATATAGTCGGTCTCTTGGTTCCGAAATCTCTCCTGGAAAGCTTAGGAGTGAGTGAATCCTTATATCACTCCGGTGCTGTGTATGTGGGCGGGCTTGCCGGGATTATTACTCTGATTGGGATTCTTATTCTGTTGAATCGCCGTCTTACGAATAAACGGGTACGGATTACAAGTGATACTAGCGACATCATCACAGTGATCCTCATCTTTCTGATTATTATAGTTGGAATCTATAATACTTTTATCGGAACCCGGCTCTATTCCGATTTTGATTATCGCGAAACCATTAGTCCATGGTTTAGAGGCCTGCTCACTTTTGTGCCGAATCCTTCCTTAATGAGGGGAGTGCCTCTTGGTTTTCAGCTGCATATCTTGATTTCGTTCGCTTTGATCGGAATCTGGCCGTTTACTCGGCTTGTCCATGTGTGGAGTGTCCCGCTAACCTATTTCAAGCGGCGCTATATCATTTATCGGAAAAGGGCAGGCTAAGGATTCTCGATTGCCGCCCAGAACATTCCTCCTACAAATGTAGGAGGTTTTTTCGTTGTGATTGTCAACGTACACTAGTGGTTGTCCTTACTGGTAAGCCATGCTTAGAGAAGGAATGAATGCGATGGAAGTGGAAGGTGACATAAAGACCATGGAAATTGCGGAAATTTTAGCATGGGAGATTTTATTCTATATCACTAAAGGAATGGGTCGGTCTATTCAGGAGAGTCCTAAAAAAGAGTTCTTGATATTAATAAATTTTTTTACGATAAAACCAACCATGGTATGATGAAGAAAATCTAAAAAAGTTTTTTAAAAAAGTGTAGGGGTTTATTAAATAGCATTCGTCTATTACATGTATTGGACAAAAAAGAAAGGGGGAGAGAACAATTAGCGACACAGCCTTAATAGAAAAAGTGCTGGAAGGCAATGATCATGCCTTTCGTCTTTTGGTTGAGAAGTACCGCAATGATGTGTTCCGGACTGTCTTTGCTGTTCTTCGCGATCAAAAGGAAGCGGAAGACGCTGCACAGGAAGTGTTTATGAAAATTTACACCTCTCTCCCCAAATATGAATATCAAGGTTTTAAAACGTGGTTGACGCGCATTGCCGTTAACCATGCGATAGATGTGAAGCGAAAACAGGCAAGACGAAGAGAGGAAGTTACGGAGGCCCTTGAGCAGCAGGCATTAGCGACACCGAGGGATAGCGTGGAAAAGGAAATTATTGAGCAGGATCAACGCAGACTTGTAAGGAAGAAGCTGAATGAAGTGCCTGAAAACTACCGTGAAGTGATCTATGGCTTTTACATAGCGGAAAAAAGCTATCAGCAAATGGCCGAGGAACAAAATGTCCAGGTCAAAACGATTGAGACAAAGCTGTACCGGGCCCGCAGCTGGATGAAAAAGAATTGGAAGGAGGACGATTTTTCATGAAGCATTATAGTTACGATAAATGGGTGGCATACGTTAAAAACGAAATCAATGAAAACACCCGCGAGGAACTAGAAAGTCATTTATATACGTGCGACCAATGCCTGGAGACATACCTGCAAGCAGTCTCAGCCAATGAATCATCCCTCCCGGTTCTTTCAAACGAAAGCAACTTCACAGAACAAATAATGGCAAAGGTGGCACCTAACAGCAATAACGATTTAAGTACTATGGAAATAGTTCGATTGGTGCCTGACACCAATAACGATCTAAGCACTATGGAAACAGTTCGATTGGTGCCTGATACCACAAATGGTACCAAAAATGATGCTGTAAATAAAACAATTAATAATAAGAAGCCGTTTTATCAGCAGGCGGTGTTTCATTATTTGCTGGCGGCGGCTGCGACGATTCTTCTGATGTTTACTGGTGCGTTTCAATCGCTCGCCACTTATGCGAACTCGTTAGAGACTCCACAGCTCGTACAGGAAAAAAAGCCTTCGATGACGGAAGGAGTTATTAATAAAACATTTGCATGGATGGATTCACTAGAAAAAAAGGAGGCAGATAAGAAATGAAAAATTCTACGAAGGCTTTAACATTATCGTTATTTCCCGGCCTCGGTCATATTTATTTCGGAAACATGTTTCGTGGGGTGATGTATTTATTATCGGTTATTAGCTTGGCGTTTGTAACGGTTATTGCCTTATTCACCGCTAATGAGGAAGTGGCGATCCTGGCCTTTATGGCTGGTATTTCCATCTATTTGATTAGCTTCATTGATATGGGTGTACAGATTTCAAAACAAAAGAAGGTACTAATTGAAACTAATTCTGACTACCGAAATTCCAAGGAAGCCCAGGACTCAGAACGTTTTTATACGATTGTCTTATCGTTTATACCGGGACTTGGCCATTTTCAACTTGGATTAATGAATAGAGGTTTAACGTTATTAGCGACATTCTTTGGTCTGGGTGTAATGGTCATATTTATTACAGCACTATCCAGCCGCAGTGAATTTCTTGTCTTTTTGGCGGGACTACCGATTATCTGGGTGTACGGATTTTTTGACGCCGTGCAGCAGGTAAATAAAAAGCAGCGTGGTGAGGAGTTACTTGATAGGACGATTTATGAAGACTTTGAATTACGCCGGGAAGACGGTAAGAAAAGCAAAGCCATCGCAACGTTTCTTTCGATATTCCCAGGTGCAGGGCACTTGTATTTAGGTTTGCAGAAGCGCGGCATTCAGCTGATGGCAGCGTTCTTATTCTCGGTTTATATCCTAGATGTGTTACGGCTTGGCATCTTCTTGTTTTTAATCCCAATTATTTGGTTTTACAGCTTTTTTGATGCAATGCAAAAAGTTTCAAAATATGGTGAAGAAGAGATTGATGATGTTCCGATTATCTCCTATTTCCTTAATCATCAAAAATGGGTGGGAATTGGGCTTGTTCTAATGGGTCTCTATTATCTAGTGATGAACGTCTTAATCCCGGCATTTTCACCTATGTTAAGAAGGATGATTCATATTGATCTCTCGTATTGGATACAGGGCTACTTCCAGCCATACCTTCAGACCGGTCTTGTTTGTGTGCTGTTAATCGGCGGGGGGATTAAGCTTTTATCCGGAAGTAAACAAAAAAGGGAGGCTCGAAATCATGAGTAAGTGGGGAAAAGCAATAGCAGGACTGGCGATAATTGGGGCAGGCATAGGGTTCCTTTTAAGAAAAAGAAAGGTGGAAGAAGAAGCATGAGAACATGGCGTGTTGGGACGTTTTCGATGGGGGCCTCGCTTTTGTTTCTTGGCCTCTTTCTTTTCTTTTCAAAGTTTTTGAACTTCGAACTTGTTCAAGTGATGACGGCGTGGTGGCCGCTTTTATTAATAGTCTTGGGAGGTGAAATTCTCCTTTATTTATTTTTGTCACGTCAGGAAAAACCAATGCTAAAATATGATTTTTTAAGTATTATCTTTGTTGGGCTGCTTGGTACGGTTGGAATTGCCTTTGCTGTCTTAAACACAACAGGTCTGATGGACAAGGTTGAAGAGGTAATGACACGGGAAGAGCGCTCGTTTGAACTTCCTTCTTTTTCCTACCAAATGGATGACAGCATTAAACGAGTGGTGGTCAGAACAGTTGGCTATGACATGACCATTGAGGCGACAGAGGAAAAAGAGGTCTCGATGTTTGGCACATATCGCGTGCAAACGGGGAAAAAAGCAAAGCTGTTGAAAAGTGCGGATGATATTATTGCGGCTAACAAAAAGGGAGATACACTTTATTTAAATGTAAAGACGCTGCCGAGCGAGATTGGACCGTTTGACTCACAAGGTATAGTGGTCGGAACTATTCTTGTGCCGAAGGATGTAAAGCTTGAAGTCATTGGTAACGATAATTCCCTAACCCTAAAGCCGCGAACGCTCGCGAACGACTGGAATATAGAGCGTGCCTCATCGATTGTCGTTGATGTTACGGAAAATAGTAACTTGAAGGTCGCTGCTATTGGCGTTGAGAATGTAAGTGGGAAAGACGGTGAATGGCAAGTGTCGGAGAAAGAGAATGCTGAGGGTGCAAATTATAAGACAAGGAAAAATGCAGTTTATCAATCAGGAGAAGGTAAATACCGCATTCATATTGCGGGCGCCTATGATGTCAGCCTTAACACGAATTAATAAGATCCTTCCTTAATTTTTTGCAAAAAAATAAAAAGTGGTTATGATAGTAGAGGAACGTTGGAGGAGATAATAAGTCTTATGGCTTTGCAATATGTTTGTAAGCGATGTTGTTAATTGGTAGAATATAGAGTTGACAAAGCCATGTTATTTAAAAAAATAGGATGATGATGATGAAAAGAGCAAGACTGATTTACAATCCTTCATCAGGACGAGAAGTTCTGAAGCGGAATCTGCCTGAGATCCTTGAAAAATTAGAGGTTGCCGGATATGAAGCATCTTGTCATGCTACGACGGGTGCGGGCGATGCCACCAAGGCAGCACGTCTAGCTGTCGAGCGCCAGTATGATGTTGTCATTGCAGCAGGCGGCGATGGAACGATTCATGAGGTCGTAAACGGCTTGGCTGAACAGGAATACCGTCCGAAATTAGGGATTATTCCAGCCGGCACAACAAATGATTTTGCCCGAGCCCTTCATATTCCTAGAGATGTTGGAGCTGCTGTGGATATTATCACAAGAGGGGAATTAATTCCCGTAGATATTGGCCGCATTAATGATCGATATTTTATTAATATTGCAGGCGGCGGGAGAATTACCGAGATTACATACGAAGTTCCAAGCAAATTAAAAACAATGCTTGGCCAGCTGGCCTATTATTTAAAAGGGATGGAAATGCTGCCTTCGATTAAAGCCTCTGATCTAACGATTGAATATGACGGGAAGCTTTTTGAAGGAGAAGCAATGATGTTTCTAGTTGGTCTGACCAATTCAATTGGCGGATTTGAAAAGCTGGCACCCGATGCATCCATTAACGATGGTTTGTTTTCTCTGTTAATATTGAAAAAAGTAAATCTTGCCGAGTTTACCCGAATTGCGACGTTAGCGATTCGTGGTGAACATGTGAATGACCCGAATGTCATCTACACTCAGGCAAATCGGATTAAGGTTTATTCAGAAGAAAAAGTGCAGTTAAATTTAGATGGCGAATTCGGCGGCTTGCTGCCTGCAGAGTTTGAGAATCTGTACCGTCATTTAGAGGTGTTCGTGCCCCTCGATGACATTCGCCCGAATGATCGGCCGACGGACTGGGAGCCGGGAAAAAGATATAGCTAAGAAAGGCCCGTTCCTCAAGGAGCGGGCTATTTTCTATAGTTTAAATAGTAGACGGTCCAGCTCCTGTGCTTTTCTTCGTTAACAGGTCTGTTAATTTTTTGCTTCCAAATAAAGAGCTTGAATAAATTTTTTAATATTAATTCGAGAATGACTGTTTTCATCGTGGGTTTTGCCTTCCAGTTCCAACATTTTCATTCGGACTTGGGTATAGTCAAAGAAGCTGGAAGAATAATTTTCAAACTTTGGATTGGTGTAATCGGTAAGCCCAAGTGAAGCGATATGCTCTAAAGCCTGATGAATGGCACGGCGGATGCGCTGCTCACCTGCTTTTATTTCTTTTCTAACCTCCTGTTGTGGAATGGACGGTCCGAGACGCTTTTCAATTAGTTTTTCATATAAATCCTTTAGAGGCGGTGTTTCGCGTACCCCGTTTTTTTCTAATTGGGATAATATCGCTAGAATATCTAGCAAATCCTTATAACCACTCTCTCCAATGATCCCAAGCTCACAAAGGATGCTCTTTCCGGATTGAATAATTGGATTTTGCTTGGAGTGATAAAGGTTTTCAGGACATTTCTTTTGCGAATGATTAGTTAACAAGCTTAGTGACTTTTGTATGTCCGTAAGTGATTTTTCTAGTTGCAATTGATCGGATACCCTCTTTAAGATGCTGACGACCTCAAGACGGTTAATGGGCTTTGTAATATAGTGATCAACCCCTAACGAATAGGCTTCACCAATCATATCTTTTGTTTCAACCTGGGAGATCATTATAATTTTTCCACGGAAGAAAGGAGCAATTTCCCTAATCGTTTCAATTCCATCACGATTAGGCATTAGCAAGTCAATGATCAAGATATCAATTTCTTGTTCAGCGAGAATATCAGCATAAACCTCAGAACCATCCTCAGCCTCTCCTGCTACGGTCCCTAATTCTTCTTCTTCAATAATATTAGAAAGCATTATCCGGATAGTGGGGAAATCATCGACAATTAGAAATTTCACTGCTCTCATCCTCTCTCTCTATTAAACTTGCGACCGGAAGAAGTATTTCAAAACTGGTTCTGTTTATCTCAGTTGTAGCTAATAGTTTGAGCTCTCCTCCGATATTTTCGATTACATTTTTAATGTATGATAAACCAATCCCATTTGAGGCGATTCCTGTTTGGTCGAATTTAGTGGTAAAGCCTGGTTCAAAAATGAAGGGTTTATTTTTCACGGAAATTCCCGGGCCATCATCACTCACAATAATGTGGATCATTTCATTGACTCGGCCAACAGTCAGCTCCACATTTCCTTTTTCGGTTATTGCTTCGACAGCATTAGAAACTAGATTGTTAATAAGGGAAAAAAGAATAACCGTCCTGTAAAAGGGATGCTCTCCTAAAATATTTACTTTGTAATCAATGGATTTTTCGAGCATTTCCCCGTAACGTTTATTCGCTGTAATAATTACCTCAATTATTTCTTTTATGTCTATAAAGTCACTTAAGTTTTCTTTAACCATTAATTTTGATAATCCAGCATAGATACGCTGATTATCTTTTTTAATTTCATGCAATTGGCCGGCTATTTTAAGGGCAGTTTGAGCTGGATTATGGTTTTGCAATCCCTTTAAATCTCGATAAAGTCCGTAACAAGCACTTGTTAGTTCCTCCGCATTCTTAGTTGATTTCTTCAATTGAAACATTTCTACATATAAATTTGAAATCAATAATAAAATTTGCTCGTTTCGCTTTCGCTGCTGTTCTTCTGCTAATTTTGTTTCTCTTAAGATAAGAATATTAAAAAAGCCAAGGACGAAGAAGCTGCGGATAATCGCAATGCCGCCGATAATCACGAAGGTATTGACGGTTATTGGCATATGCGAAGTAAAGTAGCGGCAAGTTATTTCGGCTATACTGGCAAGGATCTCGATTACGATACCAAACAAGCCAATGAAAAATGGGTTTTCATGCCAAGTATTCACTTTGAAAAGGTAAAAAAGTATGGCGAAAATCATGTAATAAAAAAAGACAGGGAAATATAAATAAAAGGCGTCATGAAACTGAAAGGAGTTGTTTTGGATTCCATATATGAAAATGCGGAAGAGAACCACTGCAGCTCCTGCCGATATTCCAGAGAGAACAGAATGAATTTTTCGGGAAAATAATAAAAAAAAGAAAAAAACCGGTGTTCCCAAACTAACCCTAATATCGCCCTCAGTCGGATAAAACTTCAACTCACCGGCAATTGGGACCACGATCAATACCATTAAATAGGCTACTAATTTTTCGCGCACAGAATCACTTCCAAGTACAGATAACTATAATTCTCTTCTCCATTATCGTAAAACGTTTTCAGTTCCATTGGACTTAATAAAATTGACAAATTTATTAAGTTTCTAGTTGATTTTGTTAGTTATTGTAGTTTTTTGTAGTTCTGACGATATGCTCATGATGAACAAAGGAAGCATTACAAAGTAGTCCAGAGGTTCCAACGTTCGATATTCTTAGCTATTATTTTTTAAATTGGATTGCCCGAGTGGCAGTGCAGCCCTAAAAAGGCGGAATAATTTGTGAATGTTTTCACAAATATACTACTTGAAAGCTGGTGATAAGGTCAAGAATTACGGAAGCTAAAGGGGTCGTTTTATAAAAAACATTACCGTATGGAGGTAAAGGATATGTTTTGGGTTCAATTTTTAATCGTCCTTGGCTGTATTTTTATCGGTGCACGATTAGGCGGGGTCGGCCTTGGTGTTATGGGCGGGGTCGGACTGGCCATTCTTGTTTTCGTCTTTGGCCTACAGCCAACATCAGCGCCAATCGATGTGATGCTGATGATTTTAGCTGTGATATCAGCAGCTGGAGCCTTACAGGCCGCAGGCGGAATGGATTACCTTGTTTTTCTAGCTGAAAAAGCCCTGCGGAAAAATCCGAAGTGGATCACATTCATTGCACCGCTAGTGACCTACATTTTTACTTTTTGTGCCGGAACCGGCCATGTAGCTTATTCCGTTTTACCAGTTATTGCAGAGGTATCCCGTGAATCAGGTGTCAGACCTGAAAGACCAATGTCAATTGCGGTTATTGCCTCACAGCAAGCCATTACGGCAAGTCCAATTTCAGCAGCAACCGTTGCCCTGCTTGCCTTGTTAACAGATTTCAAGATTAGCTTACTCGATATTTTAATGATTTGTATTCCGTCTACACTGATCGCATGTATGATTGCTGCATTTGTTTCTAGCAAATTGGGAAAAGAGTTAAATAATGACCCAGAGTACCTCAAACGTTTAGAAGCAGGATTGGCACCAATTAAAAAGGATAAAAAGGAATTTAAAGCGACAGCAGGGGCAAAACTTTCCGTAGTTTTTTTCCTATTAGCAGCAGTGCTAGTAGTCGTATTGGGCTCATTTGAAACGTTACGTCCGGGCTGGACGATCGACGGAACATTCACACGAATGACAATGCCAGCTGCCATTGAAATTGTGATGTTGACGATAGCAGCTTTAATCATCATCTTCTGTAAACCAAAAGTGGAAGAAATCGTATCCGGCAGTGTCTTTAAAGCCGGTGCCACAGCTGTAGTCGCAATCTTTGGTATCGCTTGGATGGGAGACACGTTCTTTCAAGGCAATCTAGAGTTAATTTCTGGATCGATTTCCGATTTAGTTACTGCAGCACCATGGTTATTCGCGATTGCACTATTTGCCCTTTCAATCTTGCTTTATAGCCAGGCCGCAACTGTTCGTACTTTAATGCCGCTTGGAGTGACACTTGGCATTAACCCAGCCTTGTTAATCGCGATGTTCCCGGCTGTTAACGGATACTTCTTTATTCCAAACTATCCAACCGTGGTCGCCGCCATTAACTTTGACCGTACAGGAACAACAAGAATTGGAAAATATATTTTGAATCACAGCTTTATGGTTCCGGGGTTAATTGCCACTATTGGCTCCGTTGGGATTGGTATTTTATTAAGTATGATTATTTTATAAAGTAAGCTTTTATATAAATAGCAGCGGTTTTGAGGCAGTCTCCTGACTGCTTCAGATACCGCCAATCTATAAATGTTTTTAAAAAAAGGCAATGTTAAAGGTCATTGTTGATTTTATAACTATGTTGATTGAAGCCCCTGGAGCGGAAATCAAAAGCCATGTTTAACAGTGCCTAAAAAAAAATTGGAGATGACAAGTATGAGTTATTCAGAGAATTTCCGTATTGAAAAAGATTTCCTTGGGGAAAAGCAGGTTCCGGTCGAAGCCTATTATGGTGTTCAAACAATAAGAGCAGTTGAGAACTTTCCAATTACAGGATATCGAATTGACCAAGCGCTCATAAAAGCAATGGCGATGGTGAAAAAAGCATCCGCTTATGCCAATGCGGAAATTGGACAATTGGATCCAAAAATTGCGAAGGCTATCATGGCGGCAGCGGATGAAGTAATCGAAGGAAGCCTGCATGATCAATTTATCGTTGACCCGATTCAAGGGGGAGCTGGAACGTCCATCAACATGAACACAAATGAAGTTCTGGCCAACCGGGCTCTAGAAATGCTAGGGGAACAAAAAGGAAATTACAAGGTCATCAGTCCGAATTCCCATGTTAACATGGCCCAATCAACGAACGATGCCTTTCCAACGGCGATCCATTTGTCGACACTGATGACGCTAGAAACATTAATCAAAGCGATGGAAGAGCTCCATCTTGAATTCATGAAAAAGGCGAATGAATTTGATGGAATCATCAAAATGGGCCGTACCCACTTACAGGATGCGGTACCAATTCTTCTTAGCCAAGAATTCGAAGCCTATGCAAGAGTACTGAGAAGAGACATTAAACGAATTAAGGCGACCCGTGAGAATTTATATGAAGTGAATATGGGGGCAACAGCTGTTGGAACGGGATTAAATGCAGAGCCTGAATATATTGAAAAAACCGTTAAATTTTTGGCCGAAATAACAGGTATGCCAATCAAAGGTTCAGAGGATCTAGTGGATGGAACGCAAAATACAGACGCCTATATAGAGGCTTCAGCAGCCCTTAAGGTTTGTATGTTGAACATGTCTAAAATTGCTAATGATTTACGGATGATGACCTCCGGCCCACGCTGTGGATTAGGTGAAATCAACCTTCCTGCCCGTCAGCCAGGCTCGTCCATCATGCCGGGAAAAGTAAATCCAGTAATGGCGGAGGTCTTGAACCAAAGTGCATTCCAGGTGGTAGGCAATGATTTAACGATCAGTATGGCTTCTGAGGCAGGACAATTCGAGCTTAACGTAATGGAACCGGTTATTGTTTTCAACCTTTTACAATCAATAAAGATCATGACCAATGTGTTTACCGTCTTCCGTGAACATTGCTTAAGCGGTATTACCCCAAATAAAGATAGAATGGAAGCTTACGTGAATAATAGTGTCGGTATTATCACCGCCATTAACCCGCATGTTGGCTATGAAACGGCTGCATCGATTGCAAGGGAAGCCATTGTGTCAACCAGACCGGTTAGAGAAATCGTCCTTGAAAGAGGCGTGTTAACTAAAAGTGAGCTTGATACCATCTTACATCCATTTGAAATGACCAATCCAGGGATTGCCGGAAAAGAATTACTTGAGAAGAAACGCCGTGAACAAAAGGAAAAAGAACTAGCTTTAGTATAGTTGAAAAATTAAAGCGCCTCGCTTCAGGGCTTGGCGCTTAAGAGCATTTGATAATAGCAACATAGGGAGGTTTTACAAAATGGAGAGTGGAAAGAATCAGCATTTTTACCGTAAGCTGCATTCATTGTCGGGAATTATTCCTGTTGGCGTATTTATGACTGTTCATTTATGCGTCAACTATTCAGCGACATACGGAATTGATTCCTACAACAAAGCTGCAGACGTTATGGTGAATCTGCCGTTTAAATATTTTCTGGAATTATTTATTATCTTCATCCCGTTATTATTTCATGGGGTGTACGGAATCTTCATTGCCCGTCAGGCTAAAAACAATGTCACCCGGTACGGTTTTTTCCGAAATTGGAAGTTTTTTTTACAACGAATCACTGGCCTAATTGCCTTTGTGTTTATTATCTGGCATGTCTGGGAAACGAAGATACAGGTAGAATTTAACGGAGTCGAAGCCAACTATCATTTAATGGCGGACATCGTTGATAATGGAATTTCGTTAGCTCTTTATATCATTGGGATTGTTTCTTGTATCTATCACTTTGTAAACGGAATTTGGACTTTCTTGATCACTTGGGGAATCACCGTGTCACCTAAATCACAAAAAGTTACACAATACATTGCAATCGGATTATTTATCGCATTATTCTTTATCGGGATCCGCGCAATCCTAGCATTTGCTTAAAAGCTAGATAGGGAGGACAGACAAATGAGCAAAGGAAACATTGTCATTGTAGGCGGAGGTTTAGCTGGATTAATGGCCGCCATAAAAATTGCAGAAGCAGGGACGAAGGTCGATTTATTCTCGGTTGTTCCTGTTAAGCGATCTCACTCTGTTTGTGCCCAGGGCGGCATCAATGGAGCAGTTAACACAAAGGGGGAGAACGACTCTCCGTGGGAGCACTTTGATGATTCGGTGTATGGAGGCGACTTCTTGGCTAACCAGCCGCCGGTAAAAGCAATGTGTGAAGCAGCACCGAAAATTATCCATATGTTTGACCGGATGGGGGTTATGTTTAACCGCACTCCTGAAGGTCTGCTGGATTTTAGACGCTTTGGCGGAACGCAGCATCACAGAACTGCATTCGCTGGGGCTACGACAGGGCAGCAGCTCCTCTATGCACTAGACGAACAAGTGCGCAGCTTCGAGGTGAAGGGGTTGGTAACAAAGTACGAGAGCTGGGAGTTTGTTTCTGCGGTCATCGATGAAGATGGTACCTGCCGCGGAATTACCGCACAGAATTTACGAACAATGGAAATGAAGTCGTTTCCGGCAGATGCAGTGATTATGGCAACCGGAGGGCTTGGAATCATTTTTGGAAAGTCAACCAATTCCACGATTAATACGGGCTATGCAGCGGCAAGACTATATCAGCAAGGTGCTTTATATGCGAACGGAGAATTTATTCAAATTCATCCGACGGCTATTCCGGGAGATGATAAGAACCGCCTTATGAGTGAGTCTGCACGTGGTGAAGGCGGCAGGGTTTGGACGTATAAAGATGGAAAGCCGTGGTACTTTTTAGAAGAAAAATATCCGGCATATGGCAATCTTGTGCCGCGTGATATTGCCACCCGTGAGATTTTCGATGTGTGCATCAATCAAAAGCTTGGGATCAATGGGGAAAATAAAGTTTATTTGGATCTTTCTCATATTGATGCAAAGCAGTTGGATATTAAACTTGGCGGGATTATGGAAATCTATGAAAAATTCATGGGTGATGATCCGCGTAAGGTGCCAATGAAAATATTCCCTGGTGTCCACTATTCAATGGGTGGTCTATGGGTCGATTTTGATCAAAAAACCAGTATTCCGGGCTTGTTCGCGGCCGGTGAATGTGATTATTCGCAGCATGGTGCAAACCGTCTCGGTGCAAACTCGTTGTTATCAGCGGTATACGGCGGAATGGCAGCCGGTCCGAAAGCGCTTGAATACATTCAAGGACTTAAAAAGCCGACCGACCAGGTTTCCAGTTCTATTTTTGAAGCACAGGTACGGGAAGATAGCAAAAAATATGAATCTATTTTAGCGATGGATGGAACAGAAAACGCCTATTTACTTCATAAGGAGCTAGGCGAACTCATGACGGCAAACGTAACCGTTGTTCGGGAAAATAAGAAATTAAAAATGACGTATGAAAAACTGCAGGAATTCTCGGAACGCTTTAAAAATATCAATATTGAAGATACGGCAAAATGGAGCAACTCCAGCGCCTCGTTTGTCCGGCAATTAGAAGGCATGATTAATCTTGCACATGTGATTACACTTGGAGCCTATAATCGGAACGAAAGCCGCGGGGCCCATTATAAGCCGGAATTCCCGGATCGCAATGATGAGGAATGGCTAAAAACGACAATAGCGGAATACAATCCAGTAACGAATCTGCCAGAATTGTCTTATCAGGAAGTGGACATTTCGTTGATTAAACCACGGAAACGAGATTATACAAAAGCGAAGAAAGGAGCCAAATGATGATGGGAACCGAAAAGACCATTCATTTAATTATTACTAGACAAAAGGATGAAAAATCTGCCCCGTATACAGAAGAATTCATGGTTCCTTATCGTCCAAATATGAACATTATCTCGGCATTAATGGAAATTCAAAAGAATCCAGTGAACGCCAAAGGGGAAAAAACAACTCCGGTCATTTGGGAATCGGTTTGCTTAGAGGAAGTTTGCGGTGCCTGCTCAATGGTCATTAATGGGAAGCCGCGCCAAGCGTGTTCTTCGTTAATTGATCAGCTTGATCAGCCCATTCATATTGCGCCGCTGGCGACATTCCCCGTCATGCGCGATTTAATGATTGACCGCTCATGGATGTTTAATGCCTTGAAAAAGGTAAAAGCGTGGATTCCGATTGACGGCACATATGATTTAGGTCCAGGACCAAGAATGCCGGAAAAAACAAGGCAATGGGCCTATGAATTATCGAAATGTATGACATGTGGCTGCTGTTTAGAGGCCTGCCCGAATGTCAATGACAAGTCTAATTTCATCGGTCCGGCACCATTGTCACAGGTACGCTTGTTCAATGCCCATCCCACTGGTGCAATGCATAAGGAAGAAAGGCTTTTGGCTATTATGGGTGAAGGGGGACTTACCTCCTGCGGTAACTCGCAAAACTGTGTCGAGGTCTGTCCGAAAGGCATTCCCCTCACCACCTCAATTGCCGATTTAAATCGACAAACAACGATTCAGTCGCTAAAGAACTTCTTCGGATAAGGTGCCAGGGCACCATTTGAATGACAGATTGGGAATTAGGAAAAAAGATTCAGTTAATGATAAGTTCGTTCCTTTAGGAGCGGGCTTTTTTTAATACTGTTTCTGTTCTATATCGGGAACTTTCCCTTTTAGCTGCCTTGTTTAATGTGTATAATGAGTTAAAGACATCAGTCAAGACACTGGAAGGGGCGATGGGAAATGAAGGCATTAATTAATATCGACTACACCTATGATTTTGTAGCGGCTGCTGGGGCGTTAACCTGCGGGGAGCAAGGGCAGGTGATTGAGGGGAAAATCGTTGGGTTGACGAAAGCGTTTATCGCAAATGGCGACTATGTCGTATTTGCCATTGATGTTCATGATAAAGGTGATGAATTCCATCCGGAAACGAAATTATTTCCGCCGCATAATCTTCGCCACACAGCGGGCCGGGATTTATTTGGCACATTGCTGGCAGTCTATGATGAGAATAAACAGCGTGAAAATGTTGTCTATATGGATAAAACAAGATACTCGGCATTTGCAGGAACGGATCTTGAAATCAAACTACGTGAGCGTGGAATTACTGAGGTTCACTTAGTTGGCGTTTGTACTGATATTTGTGTTCTTCATACGGCCATAGATGCGTATAACAAAGGATTTAAGATTGTTGTGTACAGGGATGCAGTGGCATCGTTTAGTCCAGCAGGACATGAATGGGCCCTCGGACATTTTGAACAATCGCTTGGTGCTATGGTTAAATAGACTTTTTAATGGTATTATGGTTTATAATGGTGAAAAGCTGTAATAGTATTTCGGAGGTCAAATTATGAAACACATTTATCATGATGATAGTTTAACTCTGCATACCGATCTATACCAGATTAATATGGCGGAGACGTATTGGAGAGATGGTATACATAATAAACGTGCGGTCTTCGAGCTATTTTTCCGCAAGCTACCTTTCGGGAACGGCTATGCTGTTTTCGCTGGCTTAGAAAAAATCATTCAGTTTATTCAAGGCTTCCGTTTTAGCGAGGAAGACCTCGAGTATTTGAAAAATGAAGTAGGTTACCAGGAAGATTTTCTAGAATATCTAAAAAATATGCGCTTCACTGGTTCCATTCATTCCATGAAAGAGGGCGAGCTGGTCTTTGGCAACGAGCCTATTTTACGGGTGGATGCACCACTAGGTGAAGCACAATTAGTTGAAACGGCTTTGCTTAACATTGTGAATTACCAAACATTAATTGCCACGAAAGCCTCAAGAATCAAGCAAGTCGTCGGCAGTGAAGTGGCAATGGAATTTGGGACACGACGGGCTCAGGAAATGGATGCAGCGATTTGGGGAACGAGAGCGGCTTATCTTGCCGGCTTTGAAGCCACAAGCAATGTACGGGCCGGTAAACTGTTTGGTATTCCTGTTGCTGGAACCCATGCCCATTCAATGGTTCAAGCCTATAAAGATGAATATACTGCATTTCATAAATATGCAGAAGCACATAAAGACTGTGTCTTTTTAGTAGATACGTATGATACTCTTCGTCTCGG
>Ga0256901_1000456_pt1 | contig 23241 bp, 24 predicted proteins | sample MC6MC0689MT_FD_190200 | JGI IMG/M metagenome (GOLD analysis project Ga0256901, IMG submission 190200) | Metatranscriptome of enriched soil aggregate microbial communities from Iowa State University, Ames, United States - MC6-MC0689-MT... | ecosystem: Environmental > Terrestrial > Soil >... | reverse complement strand
GTTGATCCAACAGCGGCAGATAGGCCTCAAGAGAACTTTGTCTGACACGGAACACATCAGTTCTGTGGCCGCGGACGATCTGGCGAACTGTTCCGCGGCTATAGCCGGTCTGTCGCACGATTTCCTTTATTGGCACGTCATCGGAAGCCAGCTTGGTGATTGTCGAATTCACGTCCTCACGCCGTAGATAGCTCTCATATTGCAGTCGTTCAGCGCAAGTGAGTAGCGCAGGATTGATCGTCGTAGCACCAATTGCGGTACGGATCGCCCGCATGGATTTGCGCACGACGTCGAGGAACGCTGCGCTGGCGTTCTCCATCAAATGCCAACAATCTGCGACCTGCATAGCATGGGGTAAAGCCTTGGCAGCAGCTTCACGATAGCTGCCGCCTCTATCGCGTGAAACAATCGCTATTTCGGGGTGCTGAGCAAGGAACGTCGAAACTGTCGCGATCTCCCGGTCAGGCAGAAGTTTGATAATCCTTCGCTTCTCAAGATCACATACGACAGTTCCATAGCGGTGATTGCGGCGGAAAGCCCAATCGTCAATTCCGACGGCGTTTAGAGCATCATCCGGCACCATGGATTTTCTTCTCACCGCACGGATGAGTGTGTCATTGCTAACTGGGATCATCAAGCGCTTGGCAAAGGCTGCTGCGGGCCGCCCTCCCAGAGCCAACCCGAGATGATGTACGACGGTATCAAGTCGAGCGGTTCGACGGCTGCGCTCCGGAACGATAAGCTCTCCAAACCTTTCGACGAATATCCGGCGACGACAAACTGTCATCTCACAGATAAAGCGCCTTGCTGATAATCGCAGTTGGACCTTGGTGCCACCACAAGGCAAATCAGCAACTATCCGCGGCTATGAACACGATCTGACATTCTGTTGCATAAAGGGCAGGAACGTCGATCGGCAGTAGCCCGCGCTGAAACAATGATAACCCCGTCGTCCTCGTCGGAACTCTCAACAATCAATCCGGCCGGGATCAGGGACGACAGACGAAACTTGGTCGCCATGATGCTGATTCCTTTCTGATAACCGCATCAGTTTCCACCGCGAAATCATCAAATGTGAGTCAGAGCCAATATTCCACGCCGAAACACAACCAAAGTTTCTGACTCTTACTCTAAGTCCGATAGGCGCCAACAAATCTGCCCCGATTACCAGAATGGGGGGGGCAGATGGCATATGGTGAAAATCTTAGCCGCGATACACGAAAAAGAAAACATATGGCTCTCAAGGGGCCTACTTCTTTTCAGACTTTGAGTTGCATTGCAGCAATGCTCCACCGATAGAGATAGTTTTAATCTGTTTCTTTGTAGGGATGGGAATAAGATTCCGGTCGAACTAAAACAAGGTTTGCGGCTGAGGGCAGAAGCGCAACTGACGTGGTTCGGGTTTGCGTGTTGATTTCGTCTTCGGTAATGGATCGGGTTATCCGATTCCCGCCCCATACCTGCGCACTTATTGGTCGAGGATCATCAGGATGGGGGGCATCCCAGGAAATCTCGAGCGTATCTCCATTCGGAAATTGGAGGAGGAGGGTATCTGCTGCCAAAGGCACCAATTGCCCTGATGCATCATGCACATACGCCTTAATCTGTCTGGAATTGTTCATATTAACCTCGTCGTTAGAGGCAGGACAGATCACCTGCCTTAATTGAGAAAAAATGCACAGTATTCCTTGCCGTTTTCCATTCTGCCTTTTGTTGCCCCCGCTGACGAGCAATAAAAACTTTGACTTTTTCTCACTTGCTATGCGGGGTCGATGTGGATCGCTACTTCTTCATCGTAATCCTCATCTACTCCCTGCCGGTTTGTACCTATTTGCCACCAAATCAGCCCCGGTACGCGGGGCGGATTTGGTAGCAGTGCCACTTCGCTGAGCACAGTCTCCCACATAATGGCTGTTTGCGCATCTTCTTGTGCGGTTTCATAACATGATGGGGTGAAGGCGTCGGAAGGCCCGCCATGTCTGAGATCGATATTGACGCACTAAGTGAGGACGAACTTTACGCTTTGGGCGGCCGGATTTACGACCGTATCACGGTGCTGGAGCGGAAACGGGAACGTGCTGCGCTTTCACGATACCGCAGTGGTCTGCGGATCATCGTCGCGGCGCCTGGCTATGGACACATGACTGGCACCATCATTCGCCCTAATCAGAAGACGATCACCGTGCGGATGGAAAACGAGCAGATCTGGCGTGTTTCACCGCACTATATACTGGCGACCGAAGATGACGTTAAGGCGCTGGTGAGCGAGGAGATGTCTTTTCTGTCGATGAGCGAAGAGACTGTGAAGTCTGGTTTGTCGCGCGTCAAAAGCACAGCAAGCCGAAGCTCGGGGAACTGCATGCATGGGCGGAAAGCAATTACTTCGCATTCAGGGCAAAAGCGAGCTGGCGAAGGCTTTGCACTATGGCCTGAACCGCTGGCAGTCTCTCTGCCTGTTCCTGCAGGACGGTCGTGTGGCTATGGACAACAATGCTGCGGAGCGAGCCTTGAGGCCCATTGGTGTTGGACGCCGGAATTGGTTATTCGCGGGCGCTGACACCGACGCGGAAACTCTGGCACGCGCCATGACGATCATTGAAACAGCGAAGATGAATGGCATCAACCCGCAAGCTTATCTGGCCGATGTGCTCGACTGCATTCATGATCACAAGATCAATCGGCTCGATGAGTTGCTCCCATGGAACTGGAAGCCTCTCGCAGCAGAACATGCAAAGGCAGCCTGATGGCGACGGTCAGATTTGTCTTCACGCTCGACTATGTCGCCGAAATCCTCGAAGAGGATGTCGATCTTCTTCAAGCGATTATCCGCAATGACGATAACCTGACCTATGGAGATATAGTCACTGTCGTAACCGGCGAGGATCAAACCACTTCCGCTCTAACGGACGACGGCATCGAGGAGCTCAGACAGATGCTGGCCGACGCACGCAAATCAGCCGCAAAATGGCAAGAATTACTCGAATACGTTGTCGATGACGAAGCGATCGTCGCCCGTGTCAAGACATATTCTCCACGGTAACTATCGGGCCGTTGCGAATTACCGGATGGAACGGTCAAAGATGTTCTTGCACTCGATACCGCAGGCGTTGGTGTCGCTGTTCTCGTCGAGGCGACAAAAGAAATGCTCGGCATGATCAGGACGCTTGAAGCGAAAGTATCCCAGCTTGAGGGCGACTTAACGGCGCTTTCAGTTACATCGAACTGACAAACTGAGCGGCCCGTGAAGTGGTTTTCATTCCGAAAGAAACCCCGGCTGACCTCCCAGAAAGCCGGGGTTACGCAAGCATCCAGTCGCGTTAGACTACAGGCTTGCGTCTGACCGGTTTATACTTGGATCGCCGCAAAGAAAACCTAGGCAGGCGGGCAGCCATTGACCTTAGTCGCTTTGTCTTGAGCCACAGGGTCTTCAAGACCCAGCCAGTAAACAAACTCTACCAAAGCCTAAGCAAAACAAAAGCCCAAGTTCGTGGGGTGGCGAGCTGCTCTTTGTGGTGCTGAATGGCTCGGAGTTTTCTTGGCTCAAATTTCGATAAAAAATCCCCGGCGATGAGGTGTACCGCACCAATGCCGGGGACTAAAGCTTGCCTTTATGCACGAATATCATCGCACAATCTCAGGGGAAAACAATAAAACACCCCGGCTTATCGCCGGGGGGCTCAGTCAGGGTGAATGGAGCTTGCGTCTGTGGCTCTTATGATATTTGATCTCTTTCCAGGCGATTGAGGCCATGAAATATGTCAGAGACCCGATTATTGCTCCCTCGATCAGCAAAAACCAAACCATAACGCGCTCCTAAGCCAGCACTCTTCCGCCGCCGCCGGAGCGCTTCCCTTTTATCCAGGGGATTGCAACTTCAGGCTCATCGATTATCCCGCGTTTCCTGGCAAAACCTCGAATAGCGCTTTCTCCTGCTTCGATTGGTTTAACACCGTCGTGAGCATCGCAGCACGCCTTCCAGGCTGTCTCGTAAATCAAGTCTTGATCGTGCTCGGGCCATTCAAAGAGAAAAAGTAAGGCATCTTCGATGCTGGCAATCTCTCGAACAAGATACGGGCCGTCCTTCACAAAAACAGGACTGTCAAACAACCGGTCGCTCATCGAAACCTCCATTTGATCGAACGCATAATGATGGAATGACGACCTCGATTTAGTAACCAATCTAACGGTTTCAAGACGCTTGCGATCACAAAATTAAGGAAAAAAACAATGGTGAGACGCATCAACGTGGGGGCTTTCCGCTCATCAGGCAGTGGGAAGGCCTCAAGACAACAGCATATAAAGATGTGGCAGGCATCTGGACGATTGGCTACGGCCATACGCCAGCGGCGGGTGCTTCTAGCGTCACGGCCGGAATGGTGATCGGTGACAAGGCAGCCGAACGCATTCTGCAGAACGATCTGGCGAAGTTTGAGGCGCGTGTTGAGCAGCTGGTTAAAGTTCCGCTTACTGACAATCAGTTTGCTGTGCTCGTCTCATTCGACTTCAATACCGGCGCGCTTCACAAGTCGACACTGCTCAGAAAGCTGAACAAGGGCGATTACGCAGCTGTGCCGGGCGAGCTTGCCATTCAGAAAATGGGCGCAATCAGCTGTCTGAACGGGTTTGAGTCGCTGGCAAGCAGTAATCCCAGCGTTTACATGTCCAGCGTGTGAGGTGTTGTGCCATGGGTCACGCGCGTTATCAGCAAAATCTGCGGGGAGGGCGTTTGTTTCTCGATTTGACAACCAAAGGAGATATACTAACGGTCTGATCATTGTGGCGGCTTCAGGAACTGAAGAAGCCTTTAAGTTTCTTTGCAAGCTCCACTGGAGCCTCTTCGGCCATATGATGCCCGCAGTTTATTCCCGATCCGCTTACTGGAAAGGCTGCCCACGGCTGCCACACTGCCAGTACGTCGCCATAGAGATTTTCCAGATCATCATTGCGTGACCATATGATGTGGAGCGGACATCCGAGCTTTCGTCCCGCGTTTCGGTCCTCCCGATCGTGAAGATGATCTACGTATATTCCAGCGCGATAGTCTCCGAGCATACCACTGATTGTTTCAGGATCGTGGATAGCAGCTTGAAAGTCACTGAAATTCTCACTGCCCATCGAACTTTCAGATCCGCCGTACCAAGCCACTGGGTCGGCACATATAGCCTGCTCAGGTTTGTCACGCTGGGCATAGAAGAACCAGTGCCACCAATTAATCGCAAACTTCGCGTTACATCGCTCCAGCGCTTCGATGATCGGCACTCCATCCAACACCGCGAGTTTCTTTACATTCGACGGAAAATCCATAGCGGTGCGAAAAGCTGTATAGCTCCCCCGATCATGCCCGGCCAAAAAAAACTCGTCGAAACCGAAGTGCTTCATTAGTGCGATGCAGTCTCTCGCTTTTGCTCGCTTCGAGGAAGCCTCGTAGTCGTGTGGATTGTCTGGCTTGCTTGATTTACCGAACCCTCTGAGGTCCGGGCAGACCACCGTAAAATGCTGCGCTAAAATCGGCGCTACCTTATACCAGGTCGTATGCGTCCTCGGATGTCCGTGTAGAAGCAACAACGGGGGGCCTGAACCACCGTGCCGAACACGCAGGGTTGCCTCTGGCAATTTTATCATCTGTAGTGTGAAGCCTTCGAACATTTTTATCCCAGGTTTAGATTAAGCGATTAGGATTTGGGTTGTATCGGGTCCCCGCAGATGGTGCCTGAGACGTTTATTTTCATCTGCTCGCAGATCACCGTCTGCGTCAACAGAGCGATCGTGTGTTTGCCTTGTAGCCCGAGTTCGGAGCAGAGATCGGCCACCCTGGTTTCCGACTCTGCCATCGCAGCTTCGCTGGCGTCATTTTGATGGGCGCGCCATCATTCCGGTAACGGGCGTGAGCGGCGGCGTGACTGGCATTGGTTCGCTCGAATTCAGCAAGAGCAGCGAAAATGCCAGACACCCGTCGGCCATTCGCCATACAGCTGTCGATTGACGCACCATTGCTTGCCAGAACCTTGATGCTGACATGATTTTGGCTCAGGTCATCGACTGGATTGACGCGGTGGTGAAGATCGCGAGCGAGCCGATCAAGCTTCCAGACGACAAAGTATGCCCCATGTCGCAGGGCTTTCAGGCAGGCCGTAAGCCCGGACAGGTAGATTAACAGACTGCGCTGGAGCAGAAAAATCTTTCATTCTATTCCCACAGGCTCGCGCCTGGCGGCCTCTCAGCGATCTCAGCCTGCTTCTTACCGATGTCCTCCTCGCCTCTCTGGCCTGTACCAAGCCGTACCGTCTTCGCGGCAACGCTCGTTGGCACGCCTTGATTTGTCTGTGCGACATCCCGGTTTTGGCCCATGCCTTATCGAGAAAACAGGGAAGCCTCTGAAGAAAAGCTGATAAAGACAGGGCGCAGGTCAGCTTTACAGCATAGTTGCTATATTAGTTCTAAAGGCGCATGATGTGTTCATTCAAAGCAAAGCAGAGCACAAATATCCGTGCAACAACGGGAGGCCGAAATGCCATTGTTTAATCAGGTCAGTCAGGTCTATGCGCCAAAAGAACTCGACATCATGCGCCAATGTTTCTCGCGCGCGGCAATTATGCTCGAAGAGAGCGGTCGAAACTATGAAGAATCTGAATTAGCAACCACGGTACTGAGACTGTACGACAGGGGCATGCGGGATGTCGATGGCCTGTCTGAGCTGGCTGCACGCCTCTCAGCATAAAACTCGCAGACAGCGGCCTGTTGCCGGAACTCAACAGGCAACAATTGTTGCTTCGTACCTATTATTAAAACAGGTATTTGAGGAACACGGACTGCTTTCAGAGGTTATGGCGCATTGCCATTTAAAGGAAGCAGTCCAGTGGCGGGTCAGTCGGATATTGTTCGCTCAGCGCGAAAGTCCATACTTCATAAAAACCCGAGTTTAAGCGGGGCCAGTCAGGCGATAGGTCGTACGCTTGCGGAGTTGATTGACGTCAGTTTATCGAAAGAGGAACCCTTTGCCGACGTTCTCAAACGAATGGACGAAGTTGAACGGAAATGAAAAGCTTTCAGTGTAGAATGGTGGGCTGATATCAGGCAATTCGCTTTTTCAGCTGATTGGGGAATTTCATTTTTTCAGTTACTGACATTTTAATGTGATCGGACCCATAAGTCGCGTGCTATATAACGTACTGAAGTTAAGGACTGACCGGCTGTATGGCCGTTGCTCAAATGAAGGCCCATCAATGAGGCGTCTTCAGTTCGATCGACTTACTGGCAGGATACTCGCTTCAATGTGAGCGAGTGGCATATTGCATACTGAAAGCGTCTGCATGATTGAAACTGACCGCTTGATCTTAAGAAAACCTCTCCCGCACGACTTTGAACCTTTCGTCACAATGTTCAGTGATCCACGCGTTACTGCTCATATTGGTGGCGTTCTCACGCGGCCCGAGGCATGGGCGCGGTTTCTTCGTGATGCCGGGCACTGGACACTGGAAGGGTTCGGTCAGTTCATCATTGTCGAGAAATTAACTTCTCGCTTTGTGGGAAAGATGGGGTTCGCCAGGTTCGAACGGGATTTGGGTCCGCACGCAAAAACTTCAGTAGAGTGTACCTGGACGCTGAGCGCCGAGTTTCACGGCCGTGGTTACGCGAAAGAAGCCGCAAAAGCAGCTCATCGCTGGCATGATGAGCAAAGAACTGGTCCGACGGCTTGTCTTGTCGCGGAAGCAAATATTGCTTCCCTAAAACTCGCGTCCGCCCTCGGTTATCACGAAATTGATCGGTTGCAGCGTTCAGCGGGTGTTGCTTTAGTCCTTGAGAGATCTTTCGGAGAACCGGAATGCTGATAAAGCTATAAGTTTTATATTTTGCCCGGCGGTCAACATTCGCGATGTCCAGAAGTGTGCGGTTTGACGGCCCAGCGCGCTTTGTTTTCGTCTGAAGCCGGGCATTCCCCATTTTCACGGACAACGTCCCACTGCTTACAGCGCGAGCACGTTCCCGTGTCGGTTAGGCTTGCATTGGAAGGATAGCCTTTTCGCCGAGTTTCAATCGCGCACGATGCAAACGGCTTTTGACAGTTCCAATCGAACAGCCTAGTTGTATGGCGGCCTCACCGTACTGCAAGCCGTCCAGCACAACGAGTTTTATCACGACGCGCGCGTTTTCGGGCAGGTCGCGAAAGCTGTGACGAACATCCTGCAGCTCCATGGTTGAATCCTGCGATGGAGCGATGGCCAATTCATAGTCATCAGAAAGCTGGCATTCACGTCCGGAACGACGGAAGTTTGAACAGAATGTATTCTTCATGATTGTAAACGGCCAGGATTTCAGAACGCCATAGTTTTCATAGTTGCTGCGATTTTTCAGGGCCTTCGCCACTGTTCCCTGGACAAGATCCTCGGCGTCTTCTTGTCTGCGGCACAGGGAACGGGAAAAACTGCCAAGTGCCGGCATTAAATCTATGAGTTCGGTCTCAAATGTGGGTGCTGTTGACATAATATTTCTCCAACAAATACCCCGCCACACATGTCATTAATGTTCTGAAATCTGGATGTTTCCCCCCGCATTTGCAGTTGTCCGCAGAAGTTTGGAACTTTTGCACAAGGCGCGATGTTCGATCCGCAAACCTCGGCGCTGCCGAAGTTTTCGAAAGGAAACGCGACCTTGAGCAACAATACCGTACACACCAGTCACAAAAGCTGCCGAGATGGCGCCGTGCTTCGTTTTTCAGGCAGCTTGGCCCCGGGCTCGTAACCGGTGCCGCTGATGATGATCCGAGTGGGATAGCAACTTATTCGCAAGCGGGCGCACAGTTTGGCTAAAACATGCTCTGGACAATGCTGGCGGCCTATCCGCTGATGTCGGCCGTACAACTTGTCAGCGGCAGGATTGGCCGGGTTACCGGATTAGGCCTGGCAGCCAATCTTAAAAACCTTATGCCGAAGTGGATGCTTCTGACACTTGTTGGCCTTCTTATTGTTGCGAACACAATCAATATTGGCGCGAACCTCGCAGCGATGGGCGAAGCAGGCGAGTTAGTTACCGGCCTTTCGCACGTTTTCTTCGTCGTAATTTTTGCACTGCTGTCGCTCGGATTGCAGCTTTTTCTGACTTACGAACGGTATGCAACCTACTCAAATGGATCACGCTTGTGCTTCTTGCGTATGTTGCGGTGCTGTTTGTAGCGCATGTGGACTGGATCGCCACCCTGAAAGGTTTCTTCTGGCCAGCCGTTGCGCTGAATAGCGACAGCTTTACGGTTATTGTTGCTATTCTCGGTACGACGATCAGCCCTTATCTGCTTTTCTGGCAAAGTGCGCAGGAGGTCGAAGAACTGAAAAATTCCAGCAACGACCAGCCGTTGCTCAAGGACAAAGCAGTTGCGTCCAACGAGCTGCGCCGCATCCGGATCGCCACATTTTCCGGAATGGCCATCTCTAACATTGTAGCCATCATCATGAGCACGGCTGCCACGTTGCACGCCAACGGAAAGACACATATCGGCTCCGCGGCAGAAGTGGCGAAGGCGCTCAGACCACTCCCCGGAGACATGGCCTTCGTAATATTCAGCCTCGGAATCATTGAGACGGGTCTGCTTTCGCTTCCGGTTCTGGCAGGATCTGCTGCATATGCCGTTGGAGAGGCGCAGGGCTGGAAAGGCGGCCTCGCTGAGAAACCGTGGGAAGCGATTGGCTTTTTATGCTGTGATCGCTGTCGCATTTGTTCTGGGTCTTAGCATTGCTCTTTCGCCTATCGATCCGATATCCGCGTTGTTCTGGAGCGCAGTCTTTAATGGTGTGACAGCTGTTCCCATTATGGCGGCTATGATGGTCGTCGCTCATCGTCGTGATGACATGGGACGATTTACGATCGGACTGCCAACACGCATTTTTGGATGGACAGCGACGGTAGCGATGGGTGCTGCAGCTGTGGCGATGTTCCTCTTTTAAAAACTGCAACCTGGCAATCAATCAGCAATTTCGGTGAGTGTGTCACCGATGCATACCGGGGAAGTTTACCCGTTTTCTGCTGCCCAGATCTGCAATCCGTAATCAACGACCCGTCAGCGTGTCGTTGATTTCAAAGGCATTACTCTGAGGTGTTCCATCCGGCTTTAAAGGCGGCTGAAAATCGTTCTAACGTATTACTTCTTTAAACCTTCACGAGGTTCAAGTTGAAGGCGGGCCAGTATATCTGGCTGGGCTTCAACAAGGTCAGCGATTGTATAGGTGGAAAGTACGCGGAAGAATGCACTAAGGGCTTCACGAAATACCGCCGACAATCCAAAACGGTCACCGGAAGGACAAGCCCCATCGCCTTCAAGGTGTTCCGACAGTGCGAAACTTTCCTCGGTGACTTTGACAACCTGGTAGAGCGTTATCTGGTCCGAACGCTTCGCGAGCCTGATCCCTCCATTCCGTCCGCGTATGGTTTCAACGAAACCAGCCCGAACGAGCGGTTGAAGGATTTTAAACAGAAACAGATCTGAAATCCCATTCACCTGAGCGATATCGGCAATGCGGGAAATCTGGCCGTCGTTCGTTGCACAATACATGAGCAGACGCACAGCATAATTTGTTTGCCTGGTCAGGCGCATGACTTCTCCATCAGCTGGGGTTCGGTGATACCAATAGTGAAGTATCGATACTAGTGCCCGACATTGATGGTGTAAATTAGAATCATTATAAGTTTTGCAGTCATTGAGATCGCTTTAGGCCTCATTGCCAGGCGCATTATGATCCGGGAAGCAGCGGCTCGGGCGGGTGATTGATTATGCGCACAATTCTATCCGTTCATCATCCAGTCTCGTTACACGTCTGCCTGCCAAATTACTAAGAAGAGAAGTGATGAGGTTCAGTCGAGCCGATTGGACACGACATCAAACGCGTCGGCAATCACCGGGGATATCCAGCTGGCCTGCGAAACCTCATATCCCGCTGACCGTGACATTGAAATCAGCCAAAGCCTGTGAGACACAGGGACCTGTTTATTATTTATATTGGAAAGATATTGAATGATTAAAACAGACCTGGCAATTTTGAACTATTGGCGATCAGCCGTTGCAGACACAGGAATAAGTGATGGCTGCCTGAACAGCAAACAACTCGAAGAGTTCCATTTCCTATCGTCCATTGAGGCCGAGACTGGTGTTTTAGCCAACGAGACTGTCGTGTCCTTGTTCGACAAAGCGCCTGAAGATCTTCAGCGTATAGCGGTCAGCTATCGTCCGCTTCTCATGCGTCGAAAAACCCAGCATGCGAGATATCTCAAGGATGGTCTGCCTGGTGCAGTCACGCCGATAATAACAAGGGCCGAGATAACACGGGACGGCCGTATTATTCCCAGTCAAAGCTTTATTCCACGAGACATATTAGATCCGCTTCCACGGGGCACATTTTCTGTTGGCAGCCTCTCAGAACTGGATAGATTCTTGACCGAGCATACACTCAGGGTTGACGAAGAGAATCCGGAACTCTGGCATCTCTATCAGAGACACTGGCAACATATGATCGCGGAAGTAGGCGGCAATTGGCCCGCTGCCGATACTGAATATCAGAAAGTTGGATTTGGACTGATTAAGACCGCGACGGAGGTGGCCGCGACCGTCAGACAGATTCTTCAGCTGAGCGATGTTCTGATAAAAGATCAGCCTGAAACACCACTCCTGGCAAATTTTGCTCGCAGAACTCCCCGCGATACTGAGCGTTTGATGAAAGCTCCATTTGCGTTGGCGGATCGCGCTGGCCATCCTAATGCAAACTTTCCCGTCGCCGACCAACAGCGTGAAGTGCTCGCGCATTTGTACGCAGCGCAAAATGGCGATATCCTCGCTGTGAATGGCCCGCCAGGTACCGGAAAGACAACGATGCTGCTTGCGGCCATTGCAGGATCATGGGTCCGCGCGGCGCTTGAACAAACCGATCCGCCACTCATTGTGGCGGCGTCGTCCAACAATCAGGCAGTTACAAACATCATTGACGCTTTCGGCAAGGATTTTGGGTGCGGTGAAGGTCTTTTTGCAGGCCGATGGTTGCCCGATATTAAAAGCTTCGGATTGTATCTGCCCGCTGCCAGTCGTGAAAAAGAAGCTTCAGAAAAATATCAAACTGAGAGCTATTTCCTGGGGCTCGAGACACCGGATTATCTGGAACGCGCGCGTACGGCTTATCTCGATGCTGCAAGAATTGCTTTTCCCCACCTTCAGGAGCCCGACGTTACAAGCGTTATTAAAGCTCTGCATGAATGCCTGGTTGAGAAATACCAGGTACTCACAGACGCTGACAAAGCTTACGAGAAACGTTGCGCAGACCACGAAGTTATGCAGCGATTTTACGGCAATAATGCAGATACTGATCTTACCCGGCTTCAAGAGGCAAAAGATTGTCTCACCGACGAACAAACGACCGCAGAAAATGCATTAAACCAGTGGGAAAGATGGCTCGCAGATGAACCGATCCTGCTTTCTCTGCTCGGCTTCCTGCCGTCAATCGCAAGTAAACGGCTGTTGCGGGCACGGTTATTCTTACGCGATGCAGGGGCTTCAGATGAAATAGTGAATGCTGAACGAATTGATACGGTCGACAAGCGATTGAAAGCCCATGCGAACAATGCCGCAGTGCGAGCAAGAAACGCTGCTCACGACTACAATCAGGCCCTTCATGCGAAAGAAGCCTTTCGCCTTGCTGACGAAGCCTGGCGTCAGATAGTCCGGACTCTTTTGCCAGACTTAGATGACGGTGCAGATTTACTTGATTTCGATCGCGCAGCTGATCTCTCCGTGCGCTTTCCTCTTTTCCTTCTCGCCACACATTACTGGGAGGGACGCTGGCTGCTGGAAATAGAAAAAGCGCTGATCGTCCAGCAGCAGCTAACGAGAGCTGGCCGCGGTGAAAAGGACCGCTGCGTTGTCGAACCGAAATGGTCCCGACGCATGATGTTGACGCCATGTGCCGTGTCCACATTCGCAACGCTTCCCGGCAAAATGCAGTGTCGTGACAATGCAACAGGCAGCTATCGTTCGGAGTATCTGTTCAATTATATCGATCTACTGATCGTCGATGAAGCAGGTCAGGTCTTACCAGAAATTGCCGCACCGTCGTTTGCGCTTGCCAAACGAGCCCTTGTGATTGGCGACACTCAACAGATTGCACCAATTTCAAATCTGCCCGATCCGGTCGATACTGGTAATCTTATCGAGGCTGGACTAATCAGGCCCGAGGAAGACGAGGCTACGCTTTTGGCGCTCGATAAAGTGGGGCTCAAATCGCGGAATGGGAGTGCGATGCGGGTTGCGCAGTCAGCTTGCCGTTTTTACCCTTATGAACATTTAGAAAGGGGGCTTTATCTTTTTGAGCATCGGCGCTGCTATGACGAAATCATCAGTTTCTGTAATGATCTTTGTTACAAGGGTGCCCTGCGACCAGCACGTGGGCCAGTGGCGAAAGGGTCGATGCGACCGCTGGGTTACCTTCATGTCGACGGCATTACGCAATCGGCTGGTGGCAGTCGCTTCAATTTACTGGAGGCGGAGGCGATAGCCGCCTGGCTTGCCGCTAATTCAGATCAGCTCAGGGCACGTTACAATAAACGACTGGAGGAAATCGTCGGCATTGTCACGCCTTTTGGACGTCAGGTTCGCGAAATCCGGAACGCCTGTTCTGACAGGGGAATTGACGTCGGTGAAGGTGGTATGACGATCGGCACAGTGCACGCGCTTCAGGGTGCAGAGCGTGAAGTGGTAATTTTTTCGCCTGTCTACTCCAAGCATGCCGACGGCGGGTTCATTGATGAGTCTCCCAGCATGCTCAATGTGGCTGTTTCGCGTGCGAAAGATGCCTTTCTTGTCTTTGGAGACATGGATACACTGGCATCTGCAAAACAAGGTAGCCCGAGATCAGCGCTCGCGCGCTTCCTTTTTGAGCATGAGGCCAGTGAGCTGGTGTTCGAGGTGCCGGCTCGCCGCGATCTTTCCAAAGGAATCCGGACTCTCCAAACATTACGCGATGCTGCCGAACATGATGCTTTTCTTCTGCGGAAATTTGCGAAAGCTCAGAACAGAATATGTATTGTTTCACCGTGGATCAATGTTCGAACAATGCGGCGGGCTGGTTTTGTCGACGCTATTTCTTCCGCGCGGCGCAGGGGACTTCAAGTCGATATATATGCTGATCCCAAACTGACGCGCGAAAATCCAGGGCTGCATGACAAATACACTGAAGCGCGTGAAGTTTTATCAGAGATGGGCGCACATCTGCATGCCGTCCGTCAGCTTCACAGTAAGCTGGTCTGGATGGATGGGTCTGTGCTTGCTGTGGGTTCATTTAACTGGCTCAGTGCACACCGTTCCGGAGAACTCGCGCGGCATGAGACATCGCTTGTCTATCGCGGTCAACATTTAGGGGCGGAAATAGGAATGCTGGAAGACAGCCTTAATAAGCGGATCTTAACTTTTTGATTCTCGGATCAGGAGGCAAAGAAATGTCATTCTGTTGAGTAATCCGAGCTACCGGTTTAGACGATTCACGCTCGGGGAATGAATTATGCTCGTGGGAAGGACCGTCAAAGTGACGGTCCTGTTCTGAATTTTCAGGCTGCTTTTGCTTTTCCTCTGGCATTCGCCTGAGTCTTAGCGAGCTGTGTCAGCTTTTTATCTGTAGCTTCTTCTTCAGCAAGGTTCGCTTTTAAGAGTGGCACTGCGTTGGTCAATCCAAGTTCCCCGGCCCAGGCAATGAGGGTGCCGTAACGAGCGATTTCGTAATGCTCAACCGCCTGTGCTGAGGAAATAAGTCCTGCGTCCAGCGCCGGTGAACCCTGGAATTCTTCTATGATTTCTTCACCTTCGGCAATTATACCCTGGATGGCTTCGCAGGTTTTGCCACGTGCCGCTTTGCCCAGAAGCTCAAACACCTGTTCAAGTCGTTCGATTTGCCCCTCTGTTTCGTCCCGATGCTGTAAAAAGCCCGCCCTGCCTTCCTCGGAGTCTGCTGCACGAGCCATTTTCGGCAAGGCTTTCAGAATTTTCTTTTCTGCGAAATAAATATCTTTCAAGGTATCGAGAAAAAGATCGTCGAGCGTTTTTGTTGTCGGCATGATGTTCTCCTTATCGCGTCTGAAGCGGATTTAGAAGTGCCTGAACCGTAGTTATGAAAACGGCAGCACGAAAGCTAAACAGACCGCGCACGATAATTGTTCCCGGTCTCGTAGCGTACAATCCCGATAAGGGATCAGATGAAATCAGAGTGTCCTCACCGAAGTGGGAGGATTGGATACTCCTGTTTTCACAAAGATGAATCTGTCGTTGCCGAAGAATTAGAAGCTGAGCCAGCGTCGCATCTGCTCCCAGTGACGGCAATATTGGTTCGTTGCACCCTGGTCTGCCTAACTGCTGAGATTGGGAGCTCATTGCGCCGCGAACTGACCAATATCAGGCGAACAGCAATAGCTTGCGAATCTGGTCAGCCGTGTGAGCGGTCAGCGCTTGCATTGCTTCAGCTTCCAGTTTTTTCGTCTGGGTCGCTGACACGTTTGGATTCTGGCGATCCTTGTTCCCTCAGATAAATGGAAAGTACGATGAGAACTGCGGTGGACAGGAATTCAGATTGCCAGTTTTGAAAGGATTCGAACCAGAATCCCGCATCGGCTATATAGTGCAGAGCACTTCCGACAACCTGGTTGTGCCTTATGGCTTCGTCTCTGGCAGCGCGTATGCTTGCTAACGCGTGCAACACAAAACTGATGAGAAACATAGAAATGAGAGCGATGCCGAGCGAATGGGCATACAAGAACGACGTTCGGGTGCTGCCTTCTGATTGTCCATCTGTTGCATCAGGATCTTTGGATTCAGCGGAGCCTTTTTGCACCAGCCAGGCTGTCAGAACGACATACACACCTATTTGAAGAAATTCACTTTCCCAGTTTTCAAACAGAGCAGAAAGGAATTCACCACTTACAAGAAATTGCAACAAGCTGACTTGTAACTGATCATGTCGCGTAAGGTCCTCATTATAATTTGAGTAACCCGACACAATCATCCCGATCAGTGATAGTAAAAAGAGACCAGCAAGGGCGATTGTCAAACCATTATCTTTAAAAAATGAGCGCATTGAACTTACCGGAAGAATATAAAACGTGGCGAATAAAGCGGTGTATTCCCTGCTAAACCGGGGTGATGTTTTCCCTCCGAAACCAGATTTCGGATGCTCTCCCGTGGCGTTGACCACGTTCCCATAAATCGCTTCTGACCACGCATTGTGTTAATGAAAGCTCGGACTTCAGGGCGCATAATGATCTCCTTAGGAAGATCGAACCTCCGGATGCACAACTTGTTCCTTCGTCGTCCCTCCCGCGCCAGGCTCGCCGACTGATCCTTCCCCTGGGGCGCATCGCTCTGCAGCCATGAATCTGGAACAACAGACCTGTTTCGGATAAGGGGTCCGGCAGATCGCCCGTTGTAATCCGCTCCCTCTCAATTGAATTACCCGCTGTCTTTAGTGATTTTCGGCCGTATTAATTCTTGCTATAATATGATGAACAACTTTTGCCTGAATGAAATCATTGAGAGCTTGTAGTCGGCCTATTGAATGAAATTTCTAATTCGGCATTACATTGATGCCTATATTTTTATAGAACAGATAAACAGTGGTGTTGAGCTCACGATTGTTTGTCATGGGGCTTATGAGCCATTCGGCCCGGGATTTGTGGCGATAAATCAACAGATCTGCAACGCGGCGCAGATAGCCGACGTTATCAGATCACTCAACATCGGTCATCTCGTTCATATCCATCTGGTATGCTGCAACTCAGCAGATTCATCTCCTGCTTGTATGGTTGCAGAATTATCGAGGATCATACCTGATACGTACTTTACGGGATATGCGGGAAACGTATGGCTCACGCTGCCTCCTCATTACATCAATCAGGCGGTGGCATATCTGGGATACGGCACCCGGATTGATGGTTATTTGAATATGTTCTTCAGGATAGCAGAAGAGGCCGATATTCAGAGCGGTGGAACGAACGCCTATTATCACAGATTGCGATATAGAAATGGTGTCATCTCTGAACAACGGAGCGGAGCGGCCCGCCTGCCCAGTCTTGTGGATGGCAGCTACAGGACATACACACAACTCTAGACACTTCGGCCTGAGAACGCTTGCTTCGGATCGACAATACCGCACTGCGGTCCGATTTATTACAATTCCCGCCGATCACCGATGATGCACTGTTCCGCTTTTGTGCGGACATCCCTTCCTGAACCCGGTTCAGGCTTGTATCAAGATTGGCACGCTGTCCGCCAGTCGGGGGGGACGGGCTTTGGAGCGGGCTGGTATGGAAAACTTGGTCTATAAAGCGCATTCGAGTACGTTAAGCATTGGTTCAACGCCTTGTGACGACACCTGATAGAAGTTGGTGGGGCGTGACCGACGCAGAGACACCAGCCTTTCGGCTTTCAACTTTTAGAAGGTGCTGTGAGACATCTGATGAGCGGAGGCCTGTCAATTCGCCAGGTTCCGCTACCGGCATTTTTTCATACAGGATCGAATTCAGAATGATCAGACGTGACGTGTTAGCGAGGGCCGACAGGAACCTGGCTGCTTTGATCTTACTCGAACGAGCTTCACAAGGCCCGCAAGCTACTTTGAAGCATCGTTCCGGAGGATGCTGCCTCAGCACTGGCACATCCTCCATTTTTTGCACAATGAACCAGCTTTCCTCCTCCACGTGCCCAATCGGCAGGTGCTGCAAATTCACGGAACTGGCAGTGGAGAGCAGCCGATGTCCGGAAAAGTAGACCTTCTGCCAGCAGCATTTCAAAAATTTACCGGTTCTATATCCGCCTCCCGGAGAGTTCTTGACTCTACGTCAAAGTCCCCCGAAAGGACCTATCCTGGATCAGTCTTAGCTACCAAATACGCTCCACGTACTTTTCGGGACTCGAAAATCGCGCGCAGCCAGCCGTTTTATCGGGTTTTGCTTCCCGGACAGGCTGGGCCTTAATGGTCTTTAATAAAGTACGGGTAAATTCAGAAATAACGACAACAAAAATTAAATTGCACCCTGATATTTAATTATTTGTAGCGGCTTGCCTTATATAGCCTAAATCACGTACATTTTATGAATAAACAATAAAATATATTTATTTAGAACTAATACTAACAATATTGGCAGTTGGTTATGGCAGATAACAGCAAGAAAGATGCTCTGGCAGACTGCAAAGAAACCAGTAACAATACAGTATTGCCGATTGTAAAAGTTGTCGGTGGCCCCTTTGTTCATCACATGCCGTGGATCGTTAAGATTTTTTTCTGGTTTCGTGATGCAAAAGGCGCGTTAAATGGCGATGGGAAGAGCGGGACCGGCTTTCTGGTTTCAGGCATGTGGGTTCTGGCCGCCCGTCACTCTGTCGAGCGAGCAACTCACTCATTCAGCCCCGAGGACATCACCGTCATTGCCTTCGATCAGGCATCCCGGGATCCCGGTAATCCTGTTTTCAGGAGGGCGCTCAGGGTTGATGCAATTCAATTTTCGCCAACAATCGGCGATATCGTTGCGTTGCGATTACACGAGCCATTTTCTCTTGATGAATATGCACCAGTTTCATTAGAGCAAACGGCAGCTGATCTGATCGCCCGGCGTGAGGCTGTCAGCGCTTTCGGGTTTGGCCCGCCGCATAGTCTCAGGTTGGGAACCGCATTTGGAACTGTCAGCAGCTTGCGGGACAGTCCTGATTTCGCTCCCTCGCAGCTTGTCTTGTTTCCTTTTGATGAGCCCGTTGGCAGCGGAGTTACAGAAGGTGGAGATTCCGGCGGACCGGTGATACTGAGATATCCTGAGGTGACTGGTTCTCATCTCGGAATGGTCGTCGGAATTCACGTGATGGGGTCTCAGTCAAATGCTGCTTTCGTACTGCTCGCCGATCACAGGGATTTCATTGAGCCACTCCTGATGCCAGAACTGAGAGGCAGCCTTTCGCAATCCGCCTATATCCTGAGAAGCTCGCTTCATATGGTCAGTAATTGCAGTGATCTTCGCTATTCCGCAGGCAAGCCCGGCAGCCGTTCGGTCGTTTTGCCAAGCGGATCTGCCGCTGCCACTCCCTCCTGCAGCGTATCCGATTCCTATCAGTTCTTCTTTAAAAGGAGCAGTGATGGTGACAGCTGGGATAATGCCAGAGCAACTGGTGTTGCGGTTAGCGTTCAGGATCAGGTATATGAGCTTCCGCTGGATACAGATCAGCCTCACAGCTTTAGCGATTTGTGGGATATAACAGCACTTCCGGTCGGTCCTGACGGAAAGGATGCGAAAACACTCGGCGCTGGAGAAAACGGCAAACCGCTGCCTGGTGCTCAAAGCAATTTCTTTATCAGGCAAACACCGGTGGTTTCGCTGCCTGCAATCATGGGGGTTGGCGAACAAACAGATATGCCCGGAATGGTCAGTGTCACATGGCAGAATTCCGACTGCCCGATTTCCGGTGTCGTCAGGGGCTATACGCTTTTTTACATGCCGAGCGATCAGTTACCCGGTTCATGGGAAGGGTGCAAAAGTACGTCTGTTCCTGCGAGCTCCTACGATACGACAGCAGTGGTTATACCGGTAGATACCTCGAAGAATTATGCTCTTCTGGCGTTGCCGGTCGTGGGTGAAGAGGTAGTGGGTACGCAGGAGAATGGCGTTCCTTATTCCGGATCATACACGGCCGGCCAGGTTTTGCTTATGGGCAAGCCTGTTGTGCGGCATCAATGGCCCGACGATGGTAAGGTTCTTCATGTTGAAGTTGGGAGCTTTGGTTCCGGGCTGATGGCCGATGTCAGCTTCGACGATCAAAACCTTTATACCTGGATGCGTTTCATAGATAATTCAGGCGATCAATACACCGACGACATTGACTGGAGCCATACCAGCGGGAAAAACTCCCCGGTGCTGGTCTTCGGCACACCTGACAACATGGCCAGACCAGAAGATAGCGGATGGTACAAGCTCAAAGTAGAAAATGCCTTTGGCACAACAGAGACTAAACATGTCCTCGTCCAGGTTGCCTAGGCTTATTATGTGACAATGCGGCAGGTCCGTCTCGCCCACGATATTTTTTCAGCGTGGAGCAGGGAACTTCAAGTCGGTATATATGCGCATCCCAAACAGCCCCGCGAAATTTCAGGGTAACATGACAAGTATGGTGACGCTAGTGAGGTTTTATCGGAGATGGGTGCAAATCTGCATGGTGTCCGGCAGCTTTGCCGCTAACCTGGGTGGATGGATGGGGGCTACCGCTGTGGGTTCTTTTAACTGGCTCAGCGCACACCGTTCTGGTGAACTCGCGCGACATGACACGTCGCTTGTCTATCGGGGTCAACATTTATGGACAGAAATCCATATGCTAGAGAATAGCCTTCAGGACCGGTTCTTCAGCAAGCTGTTGTAAAAAAGATAGGAGCCGTGCATCAGGGCATCGATGAGGGTCAAACTGGCCGGTGAACGCCGGAAAATAAAACGTCTGTCAAAACGTGCGATACTGGCGGGGCGAGGATCGCTTAAACAATAGCGTGAAATCATGAAAGCGTCGGGTAAACGCTCCCCTTTTCTATATAATCTGTTTCAATGAGGTCATATTTATCCTTTCCTCGAGCCGGAAGTGACGACAGCGGGAAGCATGGGCCGAATGGTCATCACCATTCTTGGTATGGTCGCCGATATGGAACTGAAGTTCATCAAGGACAGGCAACGAGCTGGTATCGACGCCGCAAAAGCCGAAGGCGTTTACAAAGGGCGCAAGAAGAACATCGACGATGATGAAATCCGCAGACGGATCAGCCTCCCTGACTGACTCCGACCCGTCGACAGTTGAGCGTGCCTGGAACGTCTGCTTTCGGGAGACCGCCGTGATGTCGGAAGACGGACATTGGGTAGAAAGCGGTTATCGAACGCTCATCATCAGGCTTTCAAATGCCGATTCTATTATCCACTTCACGAAATAACGCCCGGAGGTTTTCTTGACTCTACTTCAGGTTTGAGAATTATAAGCATCCTGTTGTGAATTGCTGAGATCGGTTCGACCGGAGTGGCTATCAGCATTGTGCTACTCGTGGTGTAGCGTCCGCACATCAGCTCTTCTTGCAGGCTTTGGCAGAATCTGGGTCGTTCCATCCCGCCTTGAAAGCATTTACCCTTTGCACGCGCGCTGGGTGCGATCGCGATGGTCTTTCATCCATGAATTTTGCCATCGCTAGGGCTGATTCCAGAGGCATGTCAGAGCGCCGCATTGCTGCGCCAGCAAAACGATCGGCTTCCAACTCACGAGAGGGGGCGTGCTTTTGCGAGAGATGCCCACAGTAGTGATGACCAAGCTCATGAGCCATGATAGCCATAGCGCCCTCGTATCCGATGTCAGGAGACATCTGCCGATCATAAACGATGACCTTATTTCCTTCCAAAACGGTGGCAATCGCGTTACCACCCAGGTCAGCATTCATTGGAAATATGTTGCAGCCATCTTCAACCGTCAACTCCATCGCGTTGCAGACATCCTCAAGCATGAAGGCATAGTCTTCAAATGCGGGCACAACAGGAACCTGCTTACCATTGATACCAATTGGGAAATGCAGAGCAGGCGAACTCTCGCTTAGATCGACAATCATTCCTTCAGCTTCCTCCTCCTGAGCCGAAACCGAAGACGTGAGGGTTGAGAATGCGACAGCAAGAACAATTTCTTGGATCATTTTTCTTACTCGCCCTCAGTTTATCGATCAACCTCAGAAGTTAGTATTCTACATTTTTATCATCATGGGCCACTAGGCCGTGCTGACAAAGTGCGGCAGCCAAGGGCTTTAAGGCCGCATTGAACCTACTGAAAATTTCGCGACAGAACCAGTCGCACGGCTCCAGAATGGTGCATTCTGCGGGCCATTTCGAACGTTAGCGTAGCATTTACATGCTCATCAAAGTGGCCGTTCAGTTTACGATGCTGTCAACGTACCTGATGCGGCAGAAAGCTCACATTAATCCAAAACGAGTTTGACGTTGTCTAAGGCTTCTTCCCCGCCAGCACCTTGAATTTGAATAATTTCAATCAGCCAATCGAACACAGTGGCCCCTTGCCCTTTCTGCGCTCGGATCAGATCGGCACGCACAAGTTCACGATTATCCAGGTGGCAGCGTTCGAGTTTCTTTTCCAACTGTCGTATCGTTTCCGAATGGCTCAGGTTTCTCCGTGAAACCTCTGAATCGGCCCACCGAAGGACAAATCCTTCTTCGGGTGTGCCAAAGCCTCCGCGTAGAATATCATTGAACGCATCAAGGTTCCGGCCCCAATTTGAACCCGGAATAAGTCTTTCACTCACCTGATCATAAAATGCTTCAAGCGACGTGATCTTCGTTCCATCGAGAATAAATTCTTTGGTCATAACCCGGCATATAACCCATTAATTCAGAAAAGATCTCAAACATACCACTGATAGAAGCTGCATACCGTTTAATTGTTCGGTCATATTGGTGCCAGCGCAAACGCTGCTTTGACTGAATAAGACTGAACTGAACGCGGGTCGTACACGGTCACCACTTGACTTGTCGGACTAATTATTTCAATCGGCAGTGCGGTTTTCCTCAATTGCTCCGGTCGTTTCGACGGTTATGGTGCACCGGGCCGCATCTGGTAATTTATAAATATTTTTCTCCGCCTTGTTATTTCGGGTTTCATTTTATGTCTCAGTCCATGGACGGCAAAACAGGTTCCTACATCCGGCAATTCGATCACAACGTGCCCATGTACCTGCATGATCAGGCTCCTGCCGAAATGGAAGACAGGGAGCTGACAGCATATCTGGAGCGGGAGCTTGATGATCTGTTGTCGCTTTCCGAAACCCCGCCCGTCTGCCCGCATTGCAATCAGAACGACGTTGTGCTGGCTATGAGGGCCGCAAAACCCAAGCCTGCGCTGCCGGTGTTTCGCTGTCTGAGCTGCGATGTGCATTTCCGGCGGACAACCGGAACACCCCTGCATGGACTTAAAGTACATAACAGCTGGTTCGGAGAATTTCTCAAACTTCTGTCACAGCAACGCACTCTGGCCTGTGCTGCGGAAACACTGAACACAAAAGCGGTAACTGTGAAACGCTATACGGAGCGGCTGCGCCAGTGGCTGCTGCAGCTGGACCCCACGGGCTACTATGAATCCCGGGTGCGTCTTGGAATGGAAATCCGTCCCGATATTCATTGCCCTTATTGTCATCGCACAAATGTGCTGCGCTATCGCGGCTTTTC
>Ga0256901_1000455_pt1 | contig 23246 bp, 21 predicted proteins | sample MC6MC0689MT_FD_190200 | JGI IMG/M metagenome (GOLD analysis project Ga0256901, IMG submission 190200) | Metatranscriptome of enriched soil aggregate microbial communities from Iowa State University, Ames, United States - MC6-MC0689-MT... | ecosystem: Environmental > Terrestrial > Soil >... | reverse complement strand
TTTTTTTAAACGAAAAAAAGAAAATGTTTGTGCTAGACTTTCAACCTCACAACTTCATAGAGATCTAGTAGTATCGCCTCACAAGTTGAATTGGCAATGGCTATTTCCACTTGCTTTAGGTGCTAGTTTTGTGACACCGTCAAATGTTTCGGCTCAAAACAAGCCGACAATCATTCAAAATACTAAATCTTTAGCACCAACGAAGTCATATTTAGAAAAGAAACCCAAAGTAGATACCATTAGAGGAAAGGTAGTTGATAAAAATACGGGCGAACCTTTAGCCGATGTGCACATCGTTAGAAAGGGTTACAAAAACTTGCTGGCCAAAACCGATGTTAATGGTAATTATGCTCTAAGCATGGAAATTGAAAATTGGATATATCCACTGGTATTTAGCCGTGGAGAATACCATATTGCCGAGCAAAACGTGAGTTCGAATATGGTTGTTAAGCTAACTAAAGCTCCTAGAATAATGTTGGGCGGTGCAAAAGTTGTTAGTATAGATAACCAACCACTTTATGTAATTAGTGCAGGTAAAAAGAGTTATACCTTAAAAAAAGGAAGTGGTTTACAATATATCAACCCAGATTGGATTGAGAACATAGAAATTTTAAAAGGAGCTGAGGCTACCGCAATTTATGGCAGTAAAGCTTCAAAAGGAGTGATAAAGATTGCTTTAAAGGAAGAATATTATAATAAACTAAATTTTCTAAAAAGAAGTAAATTGGCGAATGATTAAATATTACTTATTAATTTTCTGCCTAATCATTATGGCTTGCAATACTGAACAGAAAACAGTTGAAGTAGTAGACAGTACAACAGTAGGCGCAAGTAAAACTGAAACAAACCCAAAAATTGATACTGTTTCTAAAGTGTTTACAATGGAGGGAAACTTTAGCGCTGAAGGAAACGAAGGCAAGGCTTTTTATCATAAGTCCATTCTCCAAAAAATAGAAATTACCTTCTACGGCGAAACTGGAAAGGCTTTTTATACCTATCAATTTAAAAAAGATAAGATTGAGGTAGTGCAGCAGCGTTATCAATATGCTACTGACTTTACACAAGTGAAGACAGACGACGACGTGAAAAAAATTGCCGAAATTAATTACAGTACCGATTTAAATGGTAAAGTTATAGGTGTTTCTAGCAAAGATGCAGATTTGGACACTTTTTATGAGCTCAAAAAATCAGTTCCTTTCCATTTGAAATAACAATTTAACTTATCTTCGCCCTGTGTTAGAAATAGTATATCAGGACGATTACCTTATTGCCATCAACAAACCACATGGCTTGTTAGTGCATCGATCTAAAATAGCTGATGATGCCAAAGAGTTTGCTCTACAATTATTAAGAGACCAAGTTGGCCGTCATGTAAATCCCACCCATCGATTAGATAGGAAAACTGGGGGTGTATTGCTTTTTGCTTTTGATAAGGAAACAGAAATTGCTATGCAAAAACAGTTTCAAGAAAGCTTAGTGGATAAGAATTATTTAGCTATTGTTAGGGGGTACGCACCGGCCGAGATGGAAATTGATTATCCTTTAGCTAAAGAAAATGGAACGATACAAGAGGCACACACTAGTTTTGTAACGTTACAGCAATCAGAAATTCCGTTAGAGATTGGTAAGCATCCAACATCTAGATATAGTTTGGTGAAAGCCAATCCGAAAACAGGGAGAATGCATCAACTACGCAAACACTTTGCGCACATTTTTCATCCTATTATTGGCGATAGGCCGCATGGTTGCAATAAGCAAAATCGTTATTTTAAAGAGCACTTACAAATGAACACCATGATGCTTCATGCGCTAGATTTAACTTTCAATCATCCGGTTACTGAAGAAAAAATAACGATCAAGTCCGAAGTGCAAGATGAATTTAAGAGAATGATGGCCTTGATGAATTTTACACTTTAAAACAATTTTCTGCCATTATTTGTGTTATTAGTACAATTATGCCATTAAAATTTAAGCTACTTGCGCTTCTTGCGATTATGCTACTAGCTAGCGGATGCTCATCTATTTACATGCCTGGTGTGCCCAATACGCCAATGTTAACAACCAAAGGCGAATTTGCTGCCGGTGCACATATTTCTCTAAGAGGGAATGTGAATGTGAACAGTGCCTACGCTTTTAGCGATAATTTGGCGGCAATGGTCAATTTCGGTAGTGTAAATAACGAGCGACGAAAAAAAGATATTAAACATAAATACTTTGAAGTTGCGGGCGGATATTTTAAGACTTTTGGTCCTGATGATAATAGAATTTTGGAATTTTATGCTGGTATGGGTACAGCCAACAGTCTGCGTGTTTTTAGAGATTTTGATGATGATATACTTGTAAATACTGAAACTCGCGACGCAAAGTATACCAAGATGTTTGTGCAAGCTAACTATAGTTCTAAAAAGACAAGTAAAGTTAAATTGTTAGGTGTAGATTTCGGATTGAATTACGGAACTGCGTGGCGTGTAAGTTTTGCATCTACTAATGATTTCAAGTTGAATGGTTTACCACACCCCAACGAAGACAATATTTTTATAGAACCAGTTTTTTTTACAAGAATGGTGCTAAGTGAACATTTTCAATTACAATACACTACAGGAAGTAATTTCGGTTTAAAAAGCAGGAAATTCTTAAACGCTGGTCATTCGGTTTTCAGTATCGGTGCTGTAGTTAACATTGGAGGTAAACCGAAAACTAAATAAATACTAAATTTGAAGTATGGTTAAGTACTTCATCTTGTTTGTGTTGCTACCAATATCGGCTTTAGCTCAAGTTAGTTTTGAGCAGAAAATGAAGGCTATGCCAATTGCAGCGCTAGAAAATGGCGTGAAGCTTACCTTTGACGAACCAGACATTTCCACATCAAAGCCAACCAAAATTATTATTTACGCATTGCCGAATGGAAATACTACAGCACAAACATTTGGTAAAAGACTGGCCAAAGGCGATGACTGGCATTTTGATATTCAACATATTGGTGCACAAACTGCTTTCTTAAGAGCAGCAGATACTAAAAACAATTATGTGCTTGTTTATTTAGAAAACTCACTGAAAAGCTGGCCACTTTGGCGTAGACAAACCAAAAATGCGGATAGTATCATCCAACAAATCGTTGCTCATGTCTACCAAAAATATTCTTCCTTAAAACCCAAGCTAACGCTAAACTGCCATAGTGGAGGCGGGAGTTTCATTTTTGGGTTTATCAATGCTCAGCAGCAATTACCAAACTATATGGAACGCATCGCTTTTTTAGACGCCACTTACGGTTATGAAGCAGAGAAGCATCAGCAAAAGTTGAAAGATTGGTGTTCTAAAAGAGGTAAATCTTTACAGGTAATTGCCTACAACGATAGTGTTGTGGTGTACAATGGCAAGCCTTTGGTATCGCCAACTGGCGGAACTTGGTACAGGAGCAAATTGATGGTGCATAACCTCGAAAATCTCACATTGAAAGAAACAGAAGAACAATTGATATGGCAAAATAAACCAGCCTCAACATCGTTTATTTTAGTCAAAAACCCTGAAGCTAAAATATTTCATACGCTATTGGTAGAGAAAAACGGATTTATTCATTCCATACTTAACGGCACAAAACGAGCAGAGAAAAATTACAAATTTTGGAATAAAAGAAGTTACGAAAGCTATATTTTAGAGTAATGGAAAAGGAGGCGGTAAAACATAGAAAAATCATTCATATTGATATGGATGCCTTTTATGCTTCTGTAGAGCAAAGAGATTTTCCAGAACTGAAGGGAAAACCGCTGGTTGTGGGAGGTTCTCCAGACGGTAGAGGAGGAGTAGTGGCAACTTGCAGTTACGAAGCTAGGGCTTATGGTATTCGCTCGGCCATGTCTTCTAAAAAAGCGCAGCAGCTATGTCCCTATGCTATTTTCGTTTACCCACGTTTTGCTGCCTACAAAGAGGTCTCCAAGCAAATACGAGAGATATTTAGCCGCTATACAGATTTGATTGAGCCACTTTCTTTAGACGAGGCTTATTTAGATGTTACCGAAGACAAACGCAACATCGGTTCTGCCATTACCATTGCCGAGGAAATTAAAAAAGCCATAAAAGACGAACTAAACCTAACTGCTTCTGCTGGCGTTTCTATTAATAAGTTTGTGGCAAAAATAGCTTCAGACATGAACAAACCAGACGGCTTAACCTTCATAGGTCCTTCTAAAATTGAGAAATTTATGGAGAAATTGCCTGTAGAAAAGTTTCATGGCGTGGGTAAAGTTACCGCACAGCGTATGAAAATGCAGGGCATCAGCAAAGGTAGTGATTTGAAAAAACTGACAGAGGAACGTTTGATGTTACTGTTTGGTAAGTCTGGCAAGTTCTTTTACAATATTGTTCGCGGTATCGATAATCGTGCTGTAAAACCTGACAGAGAAATAAAATCTGTAAGTTCTGAAGATACATTTAGTTACGATTTAGACAAGGGAAGTGAATTGTACGATAAATTGTTGCAAATCACACAATCGGCTTTTAAGCGAGTTAACCAGTATCAGTTGTTTGGTAGAACCATCACCGTAAAGGTAAAGTTTGCAGACTTTAAACAGATTACCCGAAGCATTTCCTTTGAACATTCAATAACGGATGAAAACGAAGCTGTACTTGCAGCCAGAAAATTGGTAGAAAACGCTGATTTTGGTGGTAAATCTGTAAGGTTGTTAGGCGTTGGTTTCTCTAACTTCCACGAGCCTAAAATAAGGAATAGGGTAGACGAACAGGCGCTGTTGTTTAAGTTTTATTGAACCATTTGTATTGATATATCGTCATACCCAACTCGATTGGGTATCGTAATGCGAAAGAATAGAAAATTGAGTTATTTATTGAGATTGCCAGTCAAGCTGGCAATGACGCAAGTCGAAACCTGACGGTAGAAATATTAATGTTGACTTAACAACTACTTAAAACGCTAGTATTAACTTCGTTATCAAATTACAGCTAATGAAGATTAACTTTATTCTTATCGCAGTAGCCATTGTAGCCATTTTAGGTTTTATCTATTTCGTGGTTAAAAGAAATCATAAAGACCAAAAGGATTTGGAGAAAGAACTCAACCAAAAAGAGTTAAGACCAGACAAACACAACGGCGACCGTATTTAAGAGCGTTAAACCTATTTAGGTAGCTGCGCTACTTTAACTAAAACCGGTGGAGAAGACAATGCTTCTAGAAAAGCAATGATGGCTTTTCGTTCCCTAACATTTAGCATAATTCCACGAACCAATTTATCATTTTTAGGCACCAAAGGGTCGTTCTTTTGATTATCCAATACTACGTGCTCTGGCATGCCCATATTATAGAGTACCATCAAACTGTCGATACTTTTTACCGAACCTTGATGAAACCAAGGACCGGTTTGCATCACATTGCGTAAGCCAGGTGTTTTAAATTTGCCCACATCTTCGGGTTTCTTGGTCACATTGTATAAACCCAAATCTTCATTTTTGGTGCCGTATTCTGTTAAGCCGATATTATGAAAGTCTTTATCTGTAAAGTAAGCACCGTGATGACAGTTCATACACCTCGCCTTGGTTCTGAACAAGTGCAAGCCTGTTAATTGTTGGTCGGTCAAAGCATTTGCGTCGCCATTTATAAATTTATCAAAATTGCTTTCTCCGCTTACAATGGTCTGCTGAAATGTGGCTAAACTTTCGAAAATATGCTGATTGGTAATTTTGGCAGTTCCAAATGCTGCTTTAAAATATGGTCTGTAGCCCTTAATCTTTCTCAGTTTTTTTGCCAAGGATTTTAAATCTTGGTTCATTTCGTTGTGTGCAGAAATTGGTCCTTCGACTTGTTCAATTAAGGTCTTTGCTCGTCCATCCCAAAAGAAACTGTTATATACCCAAACATTTTCTAAAGAAGGCGCATTGCGGATGTTTTGCAACTCATCATGACCAATAGAAACTTGCTTTCCATCAGCCCAGTTTAACTCTGGTGCATGACAAGTAGCGCATGAAATCTGATTGTTACCCGACAGTCTGGCATCGAAAAAAAGCAGCTTACCTAACTCTACAACATTTTTAGTCGAATCATTTGATAAATCGATGGGAGAGGACTGTAATACTCCTAATTCTTCAAACTGAACATCTTTATCTATATTAGGTTTTGGCCAATATTTGCTAGGTTGGGAATAAATTTTTCTCAGCGAATCTATAGTTAAATCACTACCAATTTCCCAATCATTGGATTTAAAGGAAATCATCAATAGGCAGCTTAAAAGGATAGCTATAGTCAGCAGCACTTTGTTCATCGGTGCAAAAATAGCAAATTGCTTATGATCTAAACCTTAAACTGATGAAGTTCACTTTCCACACTCGCTGCCAATTTTTTGGTTCTGTTTTGAAAACGAATAAATAGTAGGATAGAGGCGGTAAGCAAACCAAAGGTAAGTCCGTACCAAATACCTTTTACGCCCATTCCAAATTCAAAACCCAGTACATAACCTACCGGAATACCAATAACCCAATAGGAAAGGAAAGTGATGAATGTAGGCATATTCACATCGCCCAAACCTCTTAAAACACCTAGGCCAACCACTTGCGTACCATCAAATAGTTGGAAGAAACCTGCGATAATTAATAACTGTGCAGCAATACCAATTACCGTTGCATCACTGGTGTAAATGTAAGGAAGTAAATTATTGGCTAACATAAAGAGTATAGCAGTAATAGACATGAAAACTATCACAATGTGATAACTGGCGATGGCCGATAAACGTAGACCTCCAAAATTTTTACTGCCAAAGTTATTTCCGGTTTTAATAGTTGCTGCGTTTGCAATACCTGTAGCCAACATATAAGTAAATGCTGCTAATGATAATGCCGTGAAATGTGCAGCTTGTTCCACCTTACCGATGGTACCAATTAAAATACCTGCGCCACTAAAAGCACTAATTTCAAAAGAATACTGCATGGCCACCGGTGCACCAAGTTTTGCGATTTTTTTAATTCTCGAAGTATCGAACGAAAATAACTTAAAATCAGCTAAGTATGTGTTAAAGTTTTTGGAGTTGAAGACGTAAGCAGCCATGGCTATTGCCATTAAAACACGGTCAATTAATGTACTTAATCCAACGCCACTCACACCCATCGGCGTAATGCCAAACATACCTCTCACAAAGATAATCCCTAAAATTACGTTGATTACGTTACCCCAAATAGAGATCATCATGGCTTGTTTAGTGAAGCCTAAGCCTTCGGTGAACTGCTTAAATGCCTGGAAAATCATCAAAGGAAAAATGGAAATTCCCATGAATAGCAGATAAGGTTTAGCGTGTAAAACTACATCAGGCGATTGGCCTAAATGGTCAATAACTTTATAATAAACCAGCAAAACTAACCCATACAAAATAAGACTGGCACTAATGTTAATCCAAATACTATTGGAAAGTAAACGACCACATTCTGCTTTATTGTTGCTGCCATTAGCCTGTGCAATTAAAGGAGTTAATCCGTAAGAGATACCTAATCCCAATACCAAAATTAGCATAAATAGACTATTCACTAAAGAAACTGCAGCCAACTGAACAGTGCCTGCAAAATGACCAACAATCATTCCGTCGGCCATGTGCACTAATGTGTGGCCTAACTGTGATAGCACAATAGGCAAGGCTAAAATAAGGTTATCTTTATAGTAAGATTTGTACTTGGCAAATGAATAAGTGAACATACGCCGCAAAATTCGGAAATTAATACGGGATTATTCTCTGATAAAAGTCACAGTCGTTGAAAAGTATAACTCAAAACTTCTTACTTTCCACTCAAATCAGCCATGATATAATACTCTTCTTTTTCCGTAATATGCGGTAAAATCACTCCCGACAAAATAAGGTTAACAATAATTTTCTGAGCTTTTTTGTAAGCACTTCTCGTCAATTTGCTGAACTCTTTTAAAGTAATGCGGCCATTGGCACCAAGATATTCCAACAGTACTTTTTCCTGATCAGAATAAGCAATGAAAGTCCCTTCTTCGTCACCATCTTTCTTCAATACTTCTATAAGTATTTTACTGGCTAGAACGCTCTTGTCTTGCACTCTAAAATACACCCACCATTTTCCTTGTTCATCTGCTGCATAATGTGGTTTGGTATCGCTTTTTGGTATTTCTGCTACTAAAATTAATTTGTCATCTACTATATATTCTTCGAAAACAGGTTCAATGGCAGGTTTACAAAACTGATGTGCAGCCTTGGTAATCATATATTTTTCTTCCTCTTCAGATTTTACACCTTTAATCGATCCATCGTCGGCTACGCCAATTAAAAGTTTACCACCTCTATTATTTGCAAAAGCAACCAAAGTTTTAGCAATCTTCTCGCAATTACTAATGGTTTTCTTAAAATCTAGACTTACATTTTCGCCTTCAAGTATCAGTCTTTTAATATTCATTTTAGAAGAGTTAATTTTTAATGAAGTGATGGTGAGTATTAACCTTTTAACTTATATAGCTACGCGTTGTTTTTCGCCTGGAAACTTAAGCCTTAAATATACTTCATTCATTACCGTTGCACAAAGTTCGCCTTGTTTATTATAGAGTTCCATTGGATAAGCTTTCACAAACTTACCATATTCATTTAAAGCTTGTTCTGCTTCTGCAATCATTTCATCGGTTATCTTCAATGTAAAATACAAATTTGTTAACCCTGGTTTTAAATATTGTATAGAAGCACTTTTTAGCCAAACCCTACATTTATAACCTCGCCTTTGCATCAATTGGTCAAATAAGATCGCATAGAATGGGTCTGTTGCGGCGTAAATAGTGCCACCGAAAATAGAACCATTATAATTTCTATTCATAAAGCTGTTGCTGATTTTTACATCAACCCCTCTGAAACCTTTGTGAAATTGCTTCACCCATATACGTTGGAATAACAAAGGAGGATATAAACTTAATGCCCATTTTAAGGTATGCTCGGAAACTATCATTTAGCTAAATATCATAATTTGTATTGAGGTAAAAAAACTTTGTGCAAAACTTAACTCGAACATAACTTTTGTAACGTTTAAGAGATTATGGTAAATTCCCTCATGACTATTTCTTCATTTCTTTAGGTTTATTATTAAATAATTCCTTAAAAGATTTTTAAATACTTTTTTAGGTTTTTGAAGAGTTTTCTAAGCCCATAAAACTTTTCCACACTAGGCTTTAAAGTGTAGCTTATTTTGCTAAATTCGCAAGGTTATAACAGTACCAACTAAATTTCGTTTTTAACGAACTAATTAACTTATGGCAGAAGATTTAGAAAATCAAGAGAACGATAAGATTATCCCCATTAATATCGATGAGCAGATGCGAACTGCTTATATCGATTATTCGATGTCGGTAATTGTGAGTAGGGCATTACCCGATGTGCGTGACGGTTTAAAACCAGTGCACCGTAGGGTTCTTTATGGTATGCAAGACCTAGGTGTAGGTGCCGGCAAACCATACAAAAAATCAGCACGTATTGTGGGCGAGGTACTAGGTAAGTATCACCCGCATGGAGATTCATCTGTATATATGACCATGGTACGTATGGCCCAACCTTGGAGCTTACGTTACATGATGGTTGACGGACAAGGTAACTACGGTTCTATTGATGGTGACTCGCCTGCAGCAATGCGTTATACAGAGGCTCGTTTCCAGAAAATGGCCGAAGAAATGTTGGCCGACATCAATAAGGATACGGTAGACTTTCAGTTAAACTTTGATGATAGTTTACAGGAACCAACAGTTTTACCTGCTAAAGTACCTAATTTACTTATCAATGGTTCATCGGGTATTGCCGTGGGTATGGCCACTAATATGGCTCCACACAACATCACGGAGGTTATTAATGCAACTGTAGCGTACATCGATAATAACGAGATTACCATCCCCGAGTTGATGAAGTACGTAAAAGGTCCTGATTTTCCGACAGGAGCTATCATATATGGTTACTCAGGTGTTCAGGAAGCTTTCGAAACAGGTAGAGGACGTATTGTAATGCGTGCCAAAGCTGAAATTGAAACCATCAAAGACCGCGAGGTAATTATCGTTACTGAAATCCCTTATCAGGTTAATAAAGCCATGATGATTGAGCGTACAGCTGAATTAATTGGTGAGAAAAAAATTGAAGGCATTTCTAACATTAAAGATGAGTCTAACAAAGATGGTATCCGTATCGTTTACGAAATTAAACGTGACGCTAATGCTAGCATTGTTTTAAATAACTTATTCAAGCAAACTGCATTACAAACTTCATTTAGTGTAAACAATATTGCATTGGTTAAGGGTCGTCCGGAGATGTTGAATCTAAAAGACTTGATCCGTCACTTTGTTGAGCACAGACATGATGTTGTTATTCGTAGAACTAAATTCGAATTAGCAGAAGCAGAGAAACGTGCGCACATTCTAGAAGGTTTATTAATTGCGCTAGACCATATTGAAGAAGTAATCAAATTAATTCGTGCATCTAGTACTCCAGAAGAGGCTAGAACCGGATTGATGGAGAAGTTTGGTTTAACCGATATCCAAGCTCGTGCTATTCTAGATATGACCTTGCGTAGGTTAACTGGACTAGAGCGTGATAAGATCAAAGAAGAGTATGCTGAGTTGATGAAAACCATCGAGTATTTAAAATCTGTTTTAGCCGACGAAGGCTTACGTATGCAGATCATTAAAGACGAGTTGGCAGAAATGCTTGATAAGTATGGTGATGAGCGTAGAACTACTATTATTCACTCTGCTGACGATATGAGCATGGAAGACTTCATCGAAGATGAAGAAGTTGTAATTACCATTTCTCACGAAGGTTATATCAAACGTACACCAGCATCAGAATACCGTACGCAAGGTAGGGGTGGTAAAGGTTCAAAAGGAAGTGATTCTAGAAATGAGGATTTCATAGAGCATTTACTAATCGCGACTAACCACAACTACATGTTGTTCTTCACCGAAGCCGGTAGATGTTTCTGGTTAAGAGTTTATGAAATTCCAGAAGGAAGTCGTCAAAGTAAAGGACGTGCTTTGCAGAATATCATTAACATTCCTAAAGAAGAAAAAGTAAAAGCTTATATAAAGGTTAAAAACTTAAAAGACCAAGAATATTTAGAGAATAACTTCATTATCATGTGTACTAAAAAAGGTACCATTAAGAAAACTTCTCTAGAAGCTTATTCTCGTCCACGTGTTAATGGTATTAACGCTATTAACATTAATGAAGGTGACCAATTATTAGAAGCAAGTTTAACTACTGGAAGCAGTGAAATTGTAATGGCATTACGTTCTGGTAGGGCTATTCGTTTCAACGAAAAAACAGTTAGACCAATGGGTAGAACTGCTACAGGTGTTCGCGGCGTAACTTTAGGGCACGATAAAGATGAGGTAGTTGGCATGATTGCTGTAGATAGTAGCGACGCAACCATCTTGGTAGTTTCTGAAAAAGGTTATGGAAAACGTACTGATATTGAAGATTACCGTGTAACTAATCGTGGTGGTAAAGGCGTAAAAACCATTAATGTTACCGATAAAACAGGTGAGCTTGTAGCAATTAAAAACGTTACTGATGCAGACGACTTAATGATCATTAATAAGTCTGGTATTGTAATTAGAATTGCGGTAAGCGAACTTAGAGTAATGGGAAGAGCTACACAGGGTGTAAGGTTAATTACCTTAAAAGGCAATGACGAGATTGCATCTGTAGCTAGGATAGACCACGAAGAAGAGGAAGAAGAAACAGATGAACTGTCAACTGGTACAGAAGAACAAAACAATGAAACAAGTAGTGAAAACGCTACTGAAGAATAAATAATTAACTAAATTTGAATTAGATCCATCGTGAGCGTATTGTTTCTTAAACTAAATAATAATATCATGATGGATTTTAACGTTTAAAAACAAAATTTATAATTAGATGAAAAAGTTAGTTTTAAGCGTAGGTATTATGAGTTTATCAGTTTTTGCCTATGCCCAAAAATCAGAAGTAGTAGAAGCTAAAAAATCTTGGGATTTATTTCAGGCAATGAACCAAGCACAGAGCTTGAAAAAGAACCTAGAAAATCTTAATAAAGGCCTTGCGCATACTGATCTTGCAATTGCACATGAAAAAACTAAAAATTTAGTAGAACCATGGGCTTTAAGAGCACTAATTGCTTCAGCAACGTCGCTATTAGATACTTTAAGTGAAACTAACTCTGTAGCAAAACAGAAAATTGCCGAAGAAGCAATTGTTAAAGTTACAGAATTAGACAAAAAGGGTGAACAAAAAGACAACATTGCTAATGCTAAAATAAATATTGCAAACGCAGTTCAAACTAGAGGTATTAAAGCTTACAATAGAAAAGATTTTGCTACAGCCTTTAAAATTTTCACTGAAATAACAGAGAAAAATCCTACAGATACATCAATGTTTTTAAATGCTGGTGTAGCTGCTAAACAATCGGGAAACTTTGCTGCAGCCGTTAAAAACTATAAAAAAGTAGTAGAGTTTAATGTGCCAGAATCTAAGAACCTATTGTTAGAAGCGATCAATATTGAATTGGTGAACTTGAAAGATACTACCGCTGCTATGGCTACAGTTGACCAAGCTTTGAAAAAATTCCCAGATGATCCTGACTTTGTTGGTACACAAACAGATGTTTACATTGTTAGAGGAGAAATTGAAAAATCTCAAGAGTCTTTAAATAAACTAATTGCTAAAGATCCAAATAAAGCAATTTACCATTTCTTATTAGGAGAAACCTATTACAAACAGGCTTTAGGTGTTCAAAACGAAAGAGTAAAGTTAGACACTAAAAAAGTTAAAGAATATAACGCTTTAACAGCTAAGATGACTGCTTTAATTGATAAATCTTTACCTCATTACAAAAAGTCACACGAATTAGACCCTAAAGCGACACACACTTTAGAAGCTTTAAAACAAGTTTATGGCTTTAAAAATGACAATAAAGGCTACGAAGAAGCTAAAAAGCTGTTAGATGCTTTACAGAAAAAATAATAATTGACATTTTAGTCAGTTTATTAAAGGGAGATAATTAAGTTTTATCTCCCTTTTTTAGTTACTTTGTATAAAAGTTTTTGATGATGCCTAAGATATTCTTTTACATTTCTGCACTTGTTATCTCTAGCAATCTTGCGTTTTCACAAGGTTCTCAAATTAAAATAGCCAATAATAGTTTAGCTAAATTACAAAATAGCATCGCTGAAAAAGCGGATGCTAAAAAGCAATTAACTATTATAGGAGAGGGGGTTAAAGCAATTGAGGCTGCTGAAAAAGATAAGAGAACCAAAAATTGGCCAGAAACATGGGCTATTAAAGCTTACATCTGTTCATATATTGCACTCATAGATGACAATGAAGCAAATGCCGAAAAGTATTTTACGCAAGCAGAAGAAGCGTTGGTACAGGCTGTTAAACTCGATAAATTCCAGTCTAATACCGAACGTATTAAAGCCGCAGATCATAACATTCACGTAAAAAGACAACGCAAGGGAACGGAAGCTTTTCAGCAAAACGATTTTTCTACTGCATACGATTTACTTAAGAACGTAAGTGACTTTATGCCAACAGATACCCTGTTGGCTACAAATGTTGCAATTTGTGCACAAAATCTACAGCAATACAATGATGCCTTGGCTTATTTTTTAAGAGCAAAAGACAACGGCGCAAAAAATCCAACGCTGTACCAAAATATTGCAAATATATATGCTTCAAAATTTGAAACCGAACTAGCCATTAAAACGCTAGAAGATGGCTTAAAGTTTAATGAATTTCATCCATTATTAACTAACGATTACATCAATATTCTTCTAGACAACGAGCAATACGATAAAGCTACTAAGGCGGTAGAAACATCTTTAAAGACCGAAAAACGCAGCAAGTTGCTTTTTTTCTTGTATGGATATCTACAGCAGAACCAATCTAAGAATATAAATACCGCAGAATTATCTTACCAAAAGGCGTTAGAAGTAGATTATAATTATTTCGACGCATTATACCAGCTGGCAGTTGCTTACATTCAAAATGCTAACGAAGCATTGAAACAAAAAGACAATGTAAAGTTTGCTACAAACATTAATCGTGCAGAGTATTCGCTTTTGCGAGCGCACGATATCAACATCAATCACAGAAATACCGTAAAGCTTCTAATCGACATCTATACTCGCAAGAATAGGCTAGACAAAGTACAAGAGCTTAAACGTAAACTCAACGAATTCTAGAAGTAAATAAAATGAACAGTAAAGGGTATTAAATGACACAACTTAACATAATGTAAATTATAAGACAATCAGGTATTCCATTATAATTATTAAATTAGCCTAATTTCTAACTCAAATCATAAGAATGAAAGATATTGCTGTTATAGGTTCTGGCACAATGGGCAACGGTATTGCACATACATTTGCCCAATTTGGTTATACTGTAAATTTAATAGATATAAATGCTGATGCTTTACAAAAAGCTTTAGATACGATCACTAAGAATTTAGATCGGCAAGTTGCTAAAGGAACTATTACAGCAACCGACAAAGAAAATACATTAAATAACTTAAGTATACATACAGATTTGAAATCTGCAGTTGCGGATGTAGATTTAGTTGTAGAAGCTGCTACAGAAAATATTGACCTGAAGCTAAAGATTTTTAAAGATTTAGATACTTATGCAAAACCAGATGCTATTTTAGCGAGTAACACTTCTTCGATCTCAATTACTAAAATTGCAGCGGTTACCAATCGTGGTGATAAAATTATTGGTATGCACTTTATGAATCCTGTACCGATAATGAAATTGGTGGAAGTTATTCGTGGATACGCAACTAGTGATACAACTACTAATTTAGTTATGGAATTAGCTGAGAAATTGGATAAAGTTCCAGTCGAAGTAAACGATTATCCAGGTTTTGTAGCTAATCGGATCTTAATGCCCATGATTAATGAAGCAATTTATTCACTTTATGAAGGTGTTGCAGGCGTTTACGAGATTGATACGGTAATGAAATTAGGTATGGCACACCCGATGGGTCCATTACAATTGGCAGATTTTATAGGACTAGATGTGTGTTTGGCTATTTTGAATGTGTTGCAACAAGGCTTTGGAAATCCAAAGTACGCCCCCTGCCCTCTCTTGGTAAACATGGTTACTGCTGGAAAAAAAGGTGTAAAATCTGGCGAAGGTTTTTACGATTACAGCAATGGTGTAAAAGAAGCCAAGATTGCTGCAAAGTTCATGTAGGTGATGTAGATAGTTTATTCGTAAATAGTTGATAGTTTTAAAAACAACTATGAGCATCTAACCATAGACTATTAACTATTTACTCTTATCTTTACAGCATGAACGATAATCTTGACCCATCTTCAGAAAATCTTAGTCCGATAGAGCGTGATATTGAAAAGGTATTGCGCCCACAGGAATTTGAAGATTTTACTGGGCAGGATAAAATTCTAGAAAACTTAAAGATTTTCGTTAAAGCAGCAAAACTACGTGGAGAATCTTTAGATCATGTGTTACTGCATGGCCCTCCAGGATTAGGCAAGACTACCCTATCGTATATTATTGCTAACGAGATGGGTGTGAACATAAAAGTTACTTCTGGCCCAGTATTAGATAAACCTGGTGATTTAGCTGGACTTTTGACCAATTTAGAAACGGGAGATATTCTTTTTATAGATGAAATCCATCGTTTATCGCCTTTGGTAGAGGAATATTTGTACTCTGCTATGGAAGATTTCAAGATTGATATTATGTTAGAAAGTGGTCCAAATGCCCGTTCTGTACAAATTGGTCTTAATCCATTTACGTTAGTTGGTGCCACCACCCGTTCTGGTTTATTAACAGCTCCTTTAAGGGCCCGTTTCGGCATTAATTCTCGATTGGCTTATTATGATGCTAAGCTATTAACTACCATAATTTTACGTTCTTCAGAAATTTTAAAAACACCCATCACAGAAGAAGGTGCATATGAAATTGCGAGACGTAGTCGTGGTACACCTCGTATCGCAAATGCCTTACTACGTAGAACAAGAGATTTTGCGCAAATTAAAGGTAATGGTAACATTGACACGGAGATTGCCCGCTATGCCCTTTCTGCATTAAATGTTGATGAGCACGGCTTGGATGAAATGGATAATAAAATCTTACTAGCTATCATCGATAAGTTTAAAGGCGGCCCAGTGGGTTTAAAAACCATAGCTACAGCAGTTGGTGAAGACGACGGCACCATTGAGGAAGTTTACGAACCCTTCTTAATTCAGGAAGGTTATTTGATGCGTACTGCTCGTGGAAGAGAAGTTACTGAAGCTGCTTACAAGCATTTAAACCGCGTAAAATTAGGACAGACTGGTAAGCTATTTTAGGAAGTTTGAACGGACTAAAAGCTTTTTGCTTAGTTAAATAAACCCGATTGTAATGTAAATACTTTTTTTGCAGTAAGCTGTGGGCTGTGTCACGCTGAGCTTGTCGAAGCGTCGTGCTATGAAACAGATCCTTCGACAAGCTTAGAATGACAGAAGTTGAAAAAAGATTGAAATGCAAAGCGGGACTGAAGTAACCTAAGAAACACTTGTATTGATTTTCAAATCGCTCTATTAATGCCTTACATTTTCAATAAAACTGAACAATTTTACCTTAAAAACGTCTATTATACATGAATATAGAATTACGTAAACTCACCATAGAGGATTACAATGACTTAAGAGAATCCATGCAGCAAGCCTATTTAGACAGTGGCAATGGCGTGTGGAGCAGAGCAAAAATCCAGAACTTACTAAATATTTTTCCAGAGGGACAGCTTTGTATCGCCGTAGATGACAGAGTGGTTGCCTGTTCGCTTTCTATTATTGTAGATTACGACATTTTTGGTGATAACCACACCTATGAAAAAATTACTGGAAAGTATACTTTTTCTACACACACCTCGGCTGGTAACGTGCTTTATGGTATTGAAGTGTTTGTACATCCGGAATTTAGAGGATTGCGATTGGCGAGGAGGCTTTACGAAGCTAGAAAAGAACTGTGTGAGCTTTTAAACTTAGAAAGTATTATTGCTGGAGGTAGAATACCGGGCTATCATGAATATGCAGATAAATTAAGTCCTAGGGCATATATAGACAAAGTTAGAACGAAAGAGATTTACGATCCTACCTTAAGTTTTCAGATTGCAAATGATTTTCACGTTCGTAAAATTATGAAGGATTATTTGCCAGGTGATATAGAATCTAAGGAATATGCTACGCTAATTGAATGGAACAATATTTATTACCATGATAATGTTTCGCCTAGATCTGCCCAAACAATTAGGTTGGGTTTGGTACAATGGCAAATGCGTTTATTTCCAGATGTAGAAGCTTTTTATGAGCAGGTAAAATTCTTTGTAGATGCGGTGAGTGGCTATAAATCAGATTTTATCATGTTTCCAGAGTTCTTTAACACTCCGCTTTTAGAACCGTACAATCATTTGCCAGAAAAAGAGGCAATGGAAAAATTGGCTGATCTGACTGAAGAAATTGTAGAAAAATTACAAGAATATGCAGTGTCGTACAATGTGAACATCATTTCTGGCAGTATGCCAATCAAAGAAAATGGAAAGTTGTATAATGCAACTTATTTATGCCACCGAAATGGTTTAACAGAGGATTATCGTAAAATACACATTACGCCAAACGAGCAGAAATATTACGGTATGAGCGGTGGTGATAAAATTGGTGTTTTTGATACCGACTGTGGTAAAATAGGTATATTAATTTGCTACGATGTGGAATTTCCAGAATTGAGTAGGATTTATGCCGACCAAGGAATGCAGATTTTATTTGTACCGTTTCTTACCGACACTCAAAATGGATATACGCGTGTTAGACATTGTGCGCAAGCTAGAGCGATAGAAAATGAATGTTATGTAGCTATTGCAGGTTGCGTGGGTAACTTACCAAAAGTAAATAACATGGATATTCAGTTTGCACAATCGGCAGTGTTTACACCATCAGACTTTGCTTTTCCGACTAATGCCATTAAGGCGGAAACTACACCAAATACAGAAATGATGTTGGTGGTAGACGTAGATTTACACCTTTTAGATGAATTGCATCACTTTGGAACGGTGAAGATATTAAAGGACAGACGAAAGGATTTATACGAAGTAAAGCTGCTAAAATAGCAGCTTTACAATCAAAATATAGCCTGTTGGTCGCAGTGACTAACTTCTTATTTTGTAACGTTGTTTCTAAAAAAGACAAACCATAAGATTAATAGTACAATAACTATAATTGGAATAATCCATTTCATGGCCTGACCGGCTCCTTTATTATCTGGTTCGTTAACTGTAGGCGCTGGTGCAGGATTTGCTTTGTGGGCATCGTAATCTGTTTCTACGTTTGCGGTAGTATGTTTATTTTGTTCGTCTATATTTTCTGATTTATTTTCCATAACACGAGATTTAAATTTAGTATAGCTACACAATAACCATTTACTGTGTTTGTAATTGTAACAATCGAAGGAGGCAAAAGGTTTTTTAGTAAAAAGCTATCTTTGTAGTGAGAATGTTTAACCAAGCCGAGAGATATAGTCAGATGATTAAGCAAGAAGCCCAACGTTTGGGGTTCATGAGCTGTGGCATAGCTAAGGCTGATTTTTTGGCGGAAGAAGCGCCGAGGTTGGAAAATTGGTTAAACAAAAACCATCATGGCGAGATGGGTTACATGGAAAACTACTTCGATAAACGATTAGATCCTAGGTTATTGGTAGAAGGTGCTAAATCTGTGGTTTCACTTACGTTAAACTATTTTACCGAAGAGAAGCAGCTAGACTTAAATGCACCAAAGATCTCAAAATACGCTTACGGCACGGATTATCATACCGTAATTAAAGAAAAAATGCAACAGTTGATGGCATTTATTCGAGAACATATTGGTGAGGTTGATGGTCGTTGTTTTGTGGATTCTGCTCCGGTGATGGACAAGGCTTGGGCGCAAAAGGCTGGTTTAGGCTGGCGTGGAAAAAATTCAAATTTGATTAGTAAGCAAGCTGGTTCTTTTTTCTTTTTAGCAGAGCTGATTATCGACTTGGATTTAGCCTACGATAACCCCTTTCCTACCGACCATTGTGGGTCGTGTACGCGATGCATTGACTCGTGTCCAACAGATGCGATTATTGCGCCTTATACTGTAGACGGTAGCAGATGTATTTCTTACCTCACCATTGAACTTAAAAACGAAATACCCACAGAATTTAAGGGTAAGATGGATAATTGGATGTTTGGCTGTGATGTTTGCCAAGATGTTTGTCCGTGGAATAGATTTTCGACTGTGCACCAAGAAGAAAATTTTATACCTAAAGAAGATTTGTTAGGCCTTAGTAAAAATGAATTGGTAGATATGACTGATGAGGTTTTTAAAAAAGTCTTTAAAAATTCACCGGTAAAGCGTACAAAGTATAGCGGCCTTAAACGAAACATCGATTTTTTACAACAGCCATGAGAACACTTACCTTTATCATACTTTTAACTTTAGTTAATTTTGTGGTTAATGCACAGAAACTTAAACTGACGAAAAGAAATGTTACTGCATTAGGTGGAAATGAGTTTGCAAAATCTATCAGCGATACGAGTTTATTGTTTTTTGATAGAGAGGAATTGATATTTAAGGAAATTAAGAAAGGAAATGTTCCAGCTTTTTTAAGAAAGTTAAGCTTAGTGAAAATTGAAAAGACCATTGATGGAGTAACTTATAAATTAGAACTGTATGTAACGCCAGACTATTTGGCTATCGGTAGCGATCAAGATTATTTCTACTCACCTACTACACCAATGCTTGCCCAGAAGATAGCTAATTTAACCAAGACGATGTTGCCAACTAAGTTAATGGTTGACGAAATTTATAAGCAAGCTAAAATTAAATTAGCACCAAGCCCCATTCCTCCTACCAAGGCAATGACCACTGTTCCTGCTTTCATGGCTCATAATGTTACTGTGATAAAGCAGTTGGAAGATTTTAGGCAAGAACATTTGCAGTCGGCATTAACAGCTGGTAACAAGAAGGACATTATCATTTCTAATAAAATTTATGGCGAACCAACACCAAGGGTTGTTATTTATGGCTGGCATAAATTAGATGGCAAAGCTATTCAACCGGTTTATAACAAGCACACCAATACTTGGGCTGATTATAGCCATGGCGTGAGATTGTTACAAGACAAAGCAATGTTGAACGGCAGAAAAGTATATTTGTCGGATTTATTGAAACATCCTGTATTGCATCAATTGTTAAGTGAAGAAGGAATAATTGTGAACGCCAAATATCCGCTGAACTAGCAATTTTTGAGATAAAACACTGGTTTATATGAAATAAACCCGGTAGTAACGAGCACGTAGGCGAAGCCGGAGTAAAGCGGATAACGGGGCTACCGAAAGTAGTTGTAGTTTATTGCTTTTCTAAAAAATCCTAAACAAAATAACTACCTTTGCGGTAATGCAAACTGTTCTATCGCTGTCTCGATTTATCGAGAGAGAGGAAAGTCCGGGCAACGAAGAGCATCTCGCTTCCTAACGGGAAGGGGTTTGGGAATGAAGACCTAAACTATGGAAAGTGCCACAGAGAATATACCGCCTTAGGGTAAGGGTGAAAACGTGAGGTAAGAGCTCACGAGCTTTGTTAGTGATAACAATTTTGGTAAACCCCGGGAGTTGAAAGACCAAATAGGCTAACGTATGTAGGGCTGCTCGTCCGATGTTAGTGGGTAGGTCGTTAGAGGTAAGCGGCAACGTTTACAGTAGATTAATGATAGAAATCTCGATTTATTGAGAGACAGAACCCGGCTTATAGGTTTGCATTTTTATTTGATACTTGATATAAAGCCCTTATCTTTTTGATGAGGGCTTTTTCTGTTTACGTATTTTTACGTTTGTAAAAGGGTATTTTCCTCCTAAACCCTTGGAGCCGCTTGTTGTTAATTAAGCGTAAACAATTTACTTCTTAATTAATTAGTTATGAAAAGATTAGCATTAATGATAGTGGCGGCAGGTTTGATATTTGCGTCATGTAGCACGAGTAAGAACACAGACTCGACAACAGATTCTATGGGCAGAGATACGACGATGGTAGATACCACCGTTGTAGACACTACGAAGACAGTACAGCCAGTTCAATAGCCGGCGTTAAAAAACAAAGCCCTTCAAGATTTATTGAAGGGCTTTGTTCTACTGTAAAGATTTTATAAGGCGAAGTTATAGCCCACTCTTAAACCTACAAACTTAATGTCGTAAATGTCGTCGTTCATATCAGAGCTTTGATATTTTACGCCAAGTTCTATTTGTTTAATTAAATATCCTGCACCAACAGACCAGCCAAAAGCGGTCTGATTATCGCTATATTTAACTCCAGCAGTGTTTTTTTCTGAAACGCTATTGATAGAAATACCGACTTGTGTATCTAAAATAACCTTTCCGAATAGATATCTGTAACCTGAATAAATTGGGATAGCAGCATACGCTCCACTTGCCCCAGCTGGCAGATCTTTCAGTCCGAACCTATTATAGCCAGCTTCTAACGTTACTTGATGCGGACTGCTTTTGCTACCGATGCCGTACATACCTTTTAAGCTACCACCGAAACCGGTGTTGGCTATTTTATTTAATTTTTCTGTAGGAAATGCTACCCTAGCTCCTACTTGAATTCCATTTGTTCCTTTTTGGGCATTTGCCAATGAAAAGGTAAAAATTGAAACTGTAAGAAGTAAAATTCTCTTGATCATATTGCGTTATTTTTTGTGTTTACTTTTTAAATTTCCTAAAAATTGATTGTTCATTTCTAAGGATTAGTTTCAGTATTATGAATAAATATTTCTTGTTTTGGATAGGGCACTTTAATATCATTTTCGATAAATAATTGATTGACTGACATGATGATATCATTTTTAATCTCTAACAATGGTTTAGGTTGTTTTGTCCAATATAGAATATGTAATTCTAAAGCTTCGGCAGTAATATCTTGAAAGAACACCGTCGGTTCGGGATGTTTTAATATACGGTCATCTGCATCTAAAACGCTAACTATACTATCTTTAATGAGCTTTAGATTTGCACTGTGTGTAATATTAATTACGATAGATGAACGACGTCTGCCATTGCCACTGGACCAATTAATTAAGTGAGAATTGAGTAAATCTCCATTTGGCATTACCATCTCGGCCCCGTCAAACGTCGTAATAACGCTACTTCTAAATCCGATGGATTTGACATTACCAGTTTTTCCTGCTATCTCTATTTCATCATCAATGTTAACTGGTTTTTCGAATGCGATAACCAGACCGCTTACCAGGTTATTAACCAAAGACTGTAAGCCGAAACCAATACCTACACCAAGCGCTCCCAAAACAATCGCAATTTTGTCTATAGGAATGCCAACCGCGGCAAATGCTAAAAAGAGGCCTAATATGATAATGGTGATGCGGATAAGTAATATCCAGCTGCCTATGCCCCTTTTACTATCTTGTTGTTTAGAAAATGTGCGCTTATCTAATGCAAAGAAGGAAACAACTTTCGAAATAATTACAGCTGCTGTAACTACAAAAAAGAATAGAATAAGATTACTGATACTGAAGGTATAACTTCCTATGGCTCGCTGATCGAAAAAGAAATCTCTCACAGGCTCTACCAAGACAACATAAGCTGGGAAGTTGCGTCCAAACAGAATTAACCATCCAATGCTCAGCATAACATATAGCAGTATTGGGGCTTTCTCTCCAACGCGATCAAAATTCATTAAGAACAGACTTTTATCTTGCCTCGCATATAAGTCAACAGCCAGCTGCAAACCTTGATTAATTAATCGTACTGTCCATAAGAACATGATGGCGATAATGACATTGACATAACCGGCTACCAATAGTGCTTTTGCCAAATTATAGCTGCCAAAAGCGTTAAAAAATACGGATGCAATTTCCAATAAAGTCATTAGCCCTATAGCGTAAACAATAAGTTTTTCCCTAAGCTCGTCTCGTTTTCCTTTTTTGAAGATTAAAACTCCGATAATGATACCGGCAGCAGACAGTAATAACATCAGCCATCTTTCGGTTATAGAAGCCTGAAGTATTAGGTTGTCTAACGAAGAAAAAACAAATAGCAATAACATTCCCAACCATGCAAACATCCAAAATTTAGCGATGTAACCTCTCATTAAAATGGTAAGCGAAACAGCGGAAACGAGCCAAAAAATTAAGCTAAAAATGAAAGGTGGCGCGTTAAAAAGAAATTGAGATAAATTAGAAACAATGAATATTGCA
>Ga0256901_1000454_pt1 | contig 23272 bp, 21 predicted proteins | sample MC6MC0689MT_FD_190200 | JGI IMG/M metagenome (GOLD analysis project Ga0256901, IMG submission 190200) | Metatranscriptome of enriched soil aggregate microbial communities from Iowa State University, Ames, United States - MC6-MC0689-MT... | ecosystem: Environmental > Terrestrial > Soil >... | reverse complement strand
CTGATGGATATGCTACTTACGAAAACGGAAATCTGAAATTAAATCCAGAAATAACAAATTATTTAAGCCTACTGAAGGAACTAAGTAGCACTACTGGAATTGAAAAATATAACGAAATTGGATTCACGGTTTCAGACTACATCAAATCTTGGAATACCAGGATAATTTCGGCCCCTTACCAAAATTTGCTCTATCAAAAACAATTGAAAGCGACATCAAAATTGGATGAAGACTATTCAGATATTAAAGTTTTAAATAACGGCGCAATCGGATTTCAAGATTATTACAATAACTGGTTTTTAAATAGTTCTGCCACACTATCATTAGAAGCGGCCACGGTGGGACTCGAAAAAGGAAGCTTGGTACAAATTGATTTTCTGTACGACAAAAAGCACAAATTATATCCTCCAGAAAAAGTGAGTGTGTATATTGGTCAACGAAAATACGAACTAGTTTTAGGTGAAAAGGAAGAAACCGGCAATAGCAGAAAAATTGTGCGAGCTATCATTCCTATAAAAATTAATGCCAACGATACTACCATTAGAATTGAAATAAAAAAGCAAGCTGAGAATAGAAAAAGGTCAATGGCTTGCGATGAAATTATAATTAAATAGCATGAATAGATACGGAAAAAAAATATTGTTTTTTGATAGCTGTAAGGTATTCATCTTTTTGAGTTTTTCCTTTTTGGCACTGAGCCTGCTATCTGCTTGTGCTAACGATAAGGACGAAAATATCACTACTGTAAAAATTGAAGACCCTGAGCGCAAATACTTTCCTATTTTGCAAGGGCAACGCCAAAATATCAACGTTAAAGTTTTTAATACTGGGAAACATCCTTTAAAAATTTCTGCAGTATACCCATCTTGCGGTTGTACCGTAGCCAAATATCCTACCAAACTAATCCCAGTAGACGGATATGGAACAATAGAAATGGAATATAATAGCAATAAAAACTTAGGCTATGTTGGTATTTACACCACCATTAAAACAAATACCAAAGAAGGCTCGCAAACCTTTTTCTTCGAAATTAATGTTGTACCAGATCCACATTACACTAAAGATTATGAAGAGCTTTATAACGCAGACAAAGAAAACAACAAGAGTTTAGTTAAGGAATTAGTTGATGGTGCGGCCAATCAGCAGGGCTATATTACTGATCCACAACAGATGAGAAAGTTCAAATAAGAAATTACCGACGAGCGTACAGCAGGGGTTTAAAATTATTTACCTAATTTAGGTAACCAAATACTAACCGCTTGTCATGAGAAAAATATCATTTTCTATATTAGCTTGCTCTTTTTGTTCTTCCATTTTCTTATTTCTAGCCTTTAAACCAAAAGATCAACAAAGTTGGATCAGGATAAACTTATTAGGCTATCAGCCAAAAGCTATAAAAGTTGCTGTTTGGGCTAGCAAAGGCAATGAAATTCCAAAAAGTTTTGAATTAGTTGACAAAGCTAGCGGAAAAACAGTTTACACCTCTAAAAACATCAAAGCGTTCGGTGCTTATGGGCCGTTCACCACTTCGGCTAGGTTAAATTTTTCTGATTTTAGTAAGAAAGGTAACTACTACATCAAAGTTGGCAACGTTACTTCCCCCGAGGTGATCATCAACCAAAATGTTTATAAAAACACTGCTGATTTCGCTTTGCGATATATGCGCCAGCAACGTTGCGGCTACAATCCATTTTTAAAAGATAGCTGTCATACCCACGATGGTTTTGTGGTTTATGGCAAAGAAGGCGGTTTAAAAGACAGTACCCATTTTGATACGGTTGGCGGTTGGCACGATGCCAGCGACTACCTCCAATACTCTACCACTACCGCCAATGCTACTTATCATCTATTAATGGCCTATCGAGATTTCCCTAAAGCATTTACCGATGCCAAATTGGCTACCGGCTTAGATGGTAAAAATGGTATTGCAGATGTTGTAGATGAAGCGAAATGGGGTTTAGATTGGCTGATGAAAATGCATCCGCAGGATAACATTATGTTTAATCAACTGGCGGATGACAGGGACCACATTACCATGCGCATCCCAAAAGAAGATAGCCAATACGGAAAAGGTTTTGAGCGACCTTTGTATTTTATTGATGGCAAGCCACAGCAAAGGGGCAAATTTATGAACGACACCAAAGGCACAAGTTCTACAGCCGCAAAATTTGCAAGTGCGTTTGCTTTGGGAGGAGAGATTTATCAACAAGATAAAACCTATGCAAAACTCTTAAATGAAAAATCAAAGACTTCTTATAAGTATGCGATAAAGAAAAAAGGCGTTACCCAAACTGTCTCTGTAAAATCTCCTTATATCTACGCGGAAGATAACTGGGTTGATGACATGGAACTCGCTTTATCAAAAACTGGAAAAATTACTGGTTACGGTGAAAAATCTTTAGACTCTGCTTACTATTACGCTATGCAGGAATCGGTTACGCCTTGGCTAATTGCCGACACTGCCAAACACTACCAATGGTATCCATTCATCAATTTAGGGCATTATGAATTGGCTAAACAATCAAAAGGAGACAGAAAACGAGAACTGATAGATTACTACAAGCAAGGCATCACACACGTGTGGAATAGAGCAAAAAACAATGCTTTTTATAGAGGGGTGCCTTTTATTTGGTGCAGCAACAATTTAACGGTTGCCTTCGCCATGCAATGCATGTGGTACCAGCAATTAAGTGGCGATGGTAACTTCTCTGAATTAGAGCAAGCAAACTTTGATTGGCTGTATGGCTGTAATCCTTGGGGAACAAGTATGGTTTACGGTTTGCCAAGCTGGGGCGACACACCTACAGACCCGCATTCTGCATTTACACATTTGGGGAAATATCCAATTGATGGCGGATTGGTAGATGGGCCAGTTTATACCAGTATCTACAAAAACCTGATTGGCATACAGTTAACCAAACCAGATGCTTATGCCGAATTTCAAAGCGATTTGGCAGTTTACCATGATGATTATGGCGACTATAGCACAAACGAGCCTACCATGGATGGTACGGCCTCTTTAGTTTATTTATTGGCCGCTTACGACAGCAAAACCGAAAAAGAACTAGCTAATTATAAAAAGGAACAGGGTGCAATTATTAGGGGCGATGTAAAGGAAAAGCAGTTAGCAATTGTATTTACTGGCGATGAATATGCTGATGGCAGTCAGGAAATTATCTCCGCATTAGACAAGGAGAAAATTAAAGCCTCATTCTTTTTTACAGGCAACTTTTACAGAAACCCAGCTTTTTCATCCTTTATTAAAACGGCAAAAGCCAAAGGGCATTATTTAGGCGCACACTCAGACCAGCATTTACTTTACGCCGATTGGAAAAAATGCGATTCACTTTTAGTCACCAAGCAGCAATTTGAGGATGACTTATCCGCAAACTATAAAGCTATGGAGCAATTTGGAATTGCCAAAAAATCTGCTCCATATTTTCTTCCTCCGTTTGAGTGGTACAACCAGACTATTTCAAATTGGACAGAAGATTTTGGCCTAAAGCTTATCAATTTTACGCCAGGAACTAGGTCTACAGCAGATTATACTTATCCAGAACTAGGCAAATCATACCGAACCAGCGACGAAATCTACCAATCTATCATAACCTACGAAAAACAGCAGAGCTTAAATGGCTTTATATTATTGCTACATGTAGGTACCGACCCTAGAAGAAAGGACAAGTTTTACCATAGACTGCCTGAACTACTGGCATACCTCAAGCAAAATGGCTACAAGGCCGTTACGCTCGACAGATTGTTGCCAAATTAATATGATGATAAATACTTGGTCGATAAGCCAATTTGTATGGGCTAACAGCTCTACTGGGAAAATATCACCTCGCTAATTATCACATTCTCATATTAAAAATGTTTAGTTTTTCGTTGAAATAACTAACTTTGCCACAAATTTATTAAAATGAGTACTTCAGAAAATAAAAACAATTTTGATTGGGTTTGGTATATCATCGGCATGATAGCATTTGTACTTGCTTTCTCTGCTGTTACCTTACACATTGGCTATCTTTTCCTTGCAGCTATCCTAGGATTAATTTTCGGTGGTGTGTTCTTGCATAAAGTAGTTAAAGGAAGACAATACTAGTTTCCAAACATCTATTTTTGCAGAGCTGTAATCAAGATACACAACCAACTTATATTTTGATGAAAAAATTAAGCTTATTGATGTTCCTTTTGATAGGGGCATTAGCTGTAAATGCACAAAATACCACCACTGGCGTTACCTTTCCTAAGGTAGACGCTAGTCCTTTGGATGTGGTTTATTATCCTTTAAACACTACTAAATCTAAAACCCCGATTGATCCTGTAATGCGAGTACTTTATTCGCGTCCGCAGAAAAAAGGAAGAGAGGTTTTTGGTGTTTTAGAGCAATTCGATAAAGTTTGGCGTTTAGGCGCTAATGAGAATACAGAAATTCAGTTTTTTAAAGCGGTAAAAATTGCTGGCAAAAAAGTGAAAGCTGGCAGGTACAGCATTTTTGCTATACCTAGTAAGGATAAATGGACCCTCATCATTAACAAACAAAATGATAAATGGGGTGCATTTTCTTATGACGAACAAAAGGATTTACTAAGAACTGATGTTGTAGTGAACAAAATTGAGAAAACTGTTGAGGCTTTTTCTATTACATTTATTGACAGCCCAGATGGTGCAAATTTGGTAATGGCTTGGGATAATACGCAGGTTTATTTGCCTATCGAATTTAAGAAGTAAGAAACTTTTAGATAAATGAAAAGGAGAACAATTGTTCTCCTTTTTTATGATAGTATGTTGGCGAGTAATTCGGCGCCACATATTGAAATGACGGAAAGCTATTTTTTCGACACCTTTTTCATCCCTTTTCTAAGGTAGCTATCTAAATAAACCAAAAGCAAGGCTGCGTTTACAAACAATACCACCATTAAAAGAGTGGGGCTAATCAAAGCATCAATATCTACCTTAAAATTCATTGCCGGCATTTTCGTTTTAAATTCTATAGTTGCGAAAGCACAAACTAAAAGCCCCAACAAGGTAATGGAGAAGAATGCGCCAATGGCGTAAATGATCCTCTTATCTACCTTTGTTTTCAAAGCAACCGGCGCTATTTCCTGTTGCACCTGTTCCATTACATTTCTCGTAAATGACATCGATGGTTCATCCATTTCCATGTGAACTTCCAACTGCTTATTAACCTCCAACAATTGTGCATAAAGCTGTTTAAAAGCTTCGTCTGTTGCTAGCTTCGCTTCCACCTCAGCTTTTTCTGCAGGTTTACAGAAACCATCAATGTAGTTCCAAAGTTGTTCTTCTTGCTGTGTCATATCAACTCCTTTACTTCGTCTTTTAACAAAAACTGTAATTTTTCTTTTAACCTGTGTCTTGCCCTGTGCAGTTTCACTTTTACCGTATTCGGTTCCATTGCCAATGTTTGTCCTATTTCTTCTAGGCTCTGCTCGCCTTTATAAAACAGTGTGATAATTGCCGCGTCGTCTGGCAAAAGCATATCAATCGCTTGATTTAAATATTTATAGGTAGACTTTTTCTCTACCGTATCAGCATCAAATGAACCATCCGTGTTTGCTACTTGCAAAACCTGTTCATCGTTATCAATAGAAGTAGAATCCAATCTTTTCTTTCTGAGGTAAGTCATTGCCGTGGTATAGGTAATGGTGTACAACCAAGTAGAAAATTTTGAAGTTTGCTTGAAAGTCCCTAAGGCTTTGTATGCTTTGATAAAGCAGTCTTGGGCGATTTCTTCAGCATCTTCCCTATTTTTCGCAAAACGCAATGCCAAGGTAAAAACAAATCTTTGGTGACGCTTTACCAACACCGCATAATCAGCAGTTTTACCTGCCAACACGGAATTAATAAGTACCAAATCTGTTTCTACTTGCTGCATATTTAACCTTATGACGCTCGGTTTTTACGTCAGGTTACAGCAAATTACATTTTTTTGGTTAATTGTGGATTTTGGTTAATCGGTTAACTGTCACGAACGCCGCATTATATTTGATTGACCAATTAACCCGTTCAAGCGATTAACCACTTAATGCGATACGGCCTTTAAGCCAATGATAGAGCCCACCAAAGTAACAATGAAGAATAACCTCCAAAAGCTTGCTGGATCTTTAAATACGAGAATACCCATTAATACCGTACCCACAGCGCCAATACCAGTCCAAACGGCATAAGCTGTGCCAATTGGTAAGGTCTGGGTAGCTTTAATAAGCAATAACATACTAATGGTTAACGAAACTAGAAAACCTACAAACCACCACGCTGCCTCTGAACCACTGGTTTCTTTTACTTTACCAAGACATGATGCAAATGCTACTTCAAAAAGTCCTGCAATAATTAATATGATCCAATTCATGATTTTAATTTTGATGCAAAGGTGGCAACTCGGGATATCATTTTCTTTAACAAATGATAAAAAATGGAATTTAGCAATTAGAAACTACTTTTTACCAGCCCTAATTCTGCTTAAAGAAACCTGCGTAATACCCAAATAAGATGCGATATGCCCCAACTGCACTCGCTTTAAAATACCTGTTGAATTTGAAAGTAAATCTTGATATCTTTCTGTAGCAGTTTTGAATTGTAAATCCATAAAACGCTGCTCTGTACGAAGTAATTCTTGCTCTGCAAACTTTCTGCCCCAATTGGCTATGTTGATGTGTTTGTTGTATAAATCTTGTAAAGCAGCACTAGAAATGCGATATAATATACTGTCCTCTAAAACTTCAATACTCTCATAGCCTGGTTTGCTTTTAAAGAAGCTGAGAAATGAAAGCATTACATCTCCTTCTTCACCAAACCAAATGCTAGTTTGTCCTTTCTCATTTTCACAATAAGCTCTAGCAATTCCACTTTCAATAAAATACACATATCGTTCTACCCTATCAGCGCTGATGACTGATTCACCTCTAGCAAACTTTTTTCGTTCTAAATGAGACAAAAACAATTCCTTTTCTGCTGTTGGAAGCAGAAAAATTTCATCTATTTTATTTGAGATAATGGTCAATTGTGAAGATTTTAGGATACAATTTAATTTTTTTCTTTGAATAGTGTAACCTTATTTTTTTTGCTGTTGTCATAAACCACAGAACACGGTTCATAAACAATTGAATATTTAACAAAAAAATTATAAAGACATGGTAGGAATTTTAGTACCCATTATAATATTCACCGGCGGATTTGCCTTAATTTTCGGCATCAGGTATCTTTCAAATAAAGAAAAAATGGCCATGATAGAAAGAGGTTTTGATCCAGGCGCTCAAAAATCAACTCCAAAACCATTTTTAAGTTTGAAGTTTGGTTTGTTGATGGTTGGTTTGGGCTTAGGTTTGTTGGTTGCATTATTTACCGTGAGAGGCGTATTTGGGCCGAACCTAACGGAGCTAGAAAAAGGCCAAGCGGTAGCGGTGTATTTTGGAAGTATATTTATTTTCGGCGGCTTTGGCTTAATTGCTTCTTACGTTATTGAGAAGAAGTGGCTTGATCAGCAACCTTAGGAGGACAGTTCTTTCGCAAAACTTACGAAGTTTTCAGAACTTCGTAAGTTCTTGTTTAACCCTATTTTTTCTTCTTTTTCTGTTTTACGGACTTTAAGAATCGTATCAACACCGCCTCATCGTTTTTCAACGCTTTTTTATCATCGCTTTCATTAATGGCAATTTTTTTAAGATAAGGCTGCAAATCTCCAGCTTCAAAAGATTCCAATAAAATAGGATATACATAGGCACTTTTGCAAACCGCACGAGTATTTCCCAACTTTGCCGCTACACAATCTAATGCAGCAACCACTAATTTTTTAGCAGAAACCTCTGGATTTTCATTGGAACAAACAGCTAATTGTCGCATGGCTTCTAATGTACCTCCCCAAGTTCTAAAATCTTTTGCTGTAAAATCATCTTCCGTGATCTCTCTGATATACTGATTAATCATTCCAGATTCTACACCCTTATGCTGATTATCCGCTGTGTAAAATTGAAATAAATCTTGCCCGGGAATATCTTTACATTTCTTCACCAACTTGGCAAGGCTTTTATCATTTAGCATAACTTCCTGCTTTACGCCCTTTTTACCTACAAAGCATAAGGTTGCTGTATTACCATTAGCCTTAAAATGTTTATCCTTAAGCGTACTTAAACCGTAACTGTTGTAGCTTTTCTCGTAGATAGAGCTGCCGATTCTGATAAGCGTTTCCTGCAACACTTTCACACAAATGGCCAGCACTTTCCTTTCATCAAAGTTTCTACGCTTTAAATCCTTTTCTACCTGTTTACGAGCTTTTGGCAAGGCTTTTCCAAATTCTAGTAAGCGGAAATATTTATGATCAGAACGCCTATTTACCCAATCTGGATGGTAGCGGTACTGTTTTCTACCAGCTACATCTGTTCCAATGGCTTGGAGATAACCATTTTTTCTCGGAGATATCCAAACGTTAGTCCATGCCGGGGGTAGCACCAATTTCTGAATGCGTTCTAAAGCTGCGGCGTCAACTATTTTATTGCCTTTGTTGTCTTCATATTTGAATTTTCCTGGCGCACCTTTACGGTAAAAACCTCCCTTTTCAGGACTTACGAAAACTAAATGACTATCATTAATAATATCAGCGGTGCTTACCATAATCTACGTTTAAACTATGGCAAAACAACAAGGATCTGAAATGGTTTGACAAGCAAGCCGAAACTACTGCGGCTTTGGCAAAATGGCAACCGTCAACCTACTCACACAGCTCATTTTTCCTTTATCTGTATAAAGCTTTATTTCCCATAGATGCGTTTTACCGCCTATATGTAGCGGTTTGCAAACGCCTTTTACGAATCCAGAACTTACAGGACGAATATGATTGGCATTTACCTCTAAACCTACAGCAATGTATTTATTTGGATCGATACACATATAAGAAGCAATACTACCCAATGTTTCTGCCAACACTACAGACGCACCTCCATGCAAAATTCCTGCGGGTTGGTGTGTGCGTTCGTCAACCGGCATGGTAGCACAGATATAATCTTCGCCAACTTCTGTAAATTCTATACCTAATAATGCGCCAATATGATTTTTTGGGCGGCTGTTTAACATTTCTGGGGTGAATTCTTTAAACCAAATCATTTTTCAAAGTTAAAAGTCAAAATAAAAAGTTAAAAGCTGTCGCCTCAGATGCACAGATCTAATTTGAGTTTTTGAATAAAAATCCGTGCATCTGTAGCTAATTTAAATAACGCTCAACAATTACTTTTTTGTGGTGCATTACATGACCAGCTAAAATGTAGACTAAAGCCTTTACTGTAATCTGATTGCCGTTGGCAGTACCAAATCGGTTAAGCTCTTCTTCATTTAACGATTTAATCAAATACATGTTTGATTTTCTTAATAACGTAAATTCATTGCACAAGCTTTCTAGACTTCTGTCTTTAAAATGTGCATTGATAACATACTGATCTTCATCAAAACCCGGCAACGCAGCCTGTTCTAATCTTGCAAAACTGATTAAACGAAACACCATGATCCGCTCTGTATCGATGATATGGCCGAACATCTCCTTGATGGTCCATTTGCCTGGGGCATAAGCGTAATCTGCTTTTTCTGCAATTGCTTGAATGAATTTAGAAAATTCTTCAGCTTGTCTTTCTAGCGTTTCAAGAATGTCGCCCTCAACTAAGTCGATATAGCCTTTATACCACTGAGGGTAATCCTGAATTTGTGGTGGGTTCATATGTAATGCTACTTTTTAATATAATTCTGAAGGTAGTTCCTCTTCCCGTTTCCGAATCTTTTACAAAAACTTGCCCACTATGGTAGTTTTCTACAATCCTCTTAGTCAACGATAAACCTAGGCCCCAGCCTCTTTTTCTAGTGGTATATCCTGGTTGAAAAACCGTATCGAATTTTGAGCGAGGAATCCCCTTTCCAGTATCTGTAACATCAATAAAGACTTCTTCTTTAGTTAAATTTTCGATAATGTTTACCGTAATCGTGCCATCGTTATCTATCGCGTTAACGGCATTTTTCAATAAATTTTCTATCACCCAATCAAATAGTGGAATAGAAAGCATGGCCCTAACTTGGGTATCTCCGGTAATTACAAAGTTGATTTTATCTGAAGTTCTAACTCGAAAATATTCGATGAAATTATTGACAACAATATGCACCACATGGTCTTCCAATATGGGTTTAGAACCAATTTTGGAGAAGCGGTCGGTGATAATTTCCAAACGATGGATATCATTTTCCATTTCTGCCACCAAAGGATCGTCTTCGGCATCAAACCGGGTTTTGATCAATTCTACCCATGCCATTAAGGAGGATATTGGCGTACCCAATTGATGTGCGGTTTCCTTGGCCATACCTACCCAAACTTGATCCTGCTCTGCTCTTCTTGCCGCACTAAAGCCCACATAAGCCGTGATTAGAAAGAGTCCAATTACACCAAGTTGGATGTAAGGAAAGAATCGCAACTGCGTAAGAATGCTTGAATCTTTATAGTAAACCGTCAATTCCTCGTCGTTAAAACCCTTCATTTTAGCAGGAGGATGTTGCGTTTTCATCTTGCTCAGCTGCCGCACGAAATAGAGCGAATCGTATACTTTTGTTTTATCCGTATCGTAAAAAGTTTTGGTAGTATCCAAACCATCCCATGTATAAATAGAACCATCTTTTTTAGTGATGATCACGTCCATCTTGGTATTCTTTTTAATGGTCTCAATAATGCCGCTCAACTGCGGATTATCGTACATCGTCATCCTTATTTCTAATACCTTAACGAAAAGTTGAAACTGCGCAGCTTCTTCTCTTTCCATTTTTTTTACGAAGAAATCAGAATACAACACAGATGCCACGCCAATAAGGCCAGCAAACATTAACAAGAATACCTTCCAACGCTTTTTTTTCTGATACGGATTCATTTATCGCCAAAATACAATATCAGAACGGAAAAACCACAAAACCATTATGCTTTTTCAAAAAGCTTAATCAAGATGAAAAACATATCTTTGCAGAGTCTTGCATTTGCGCATAGTGGTGAGCGAACCGAACGCTTTACCCCCTCGCCAAATGCCAAACGATTAAACACAACCATGAACAAAGAAGTTAGAGTTAGATTTGCGCCAAGCCCAACTGGTGGCTTGCATTTAGGAGGAGTTAGAACTGCCCTTTTCAATTATCTTTTTGCGAAAAAGCATAACGGCACTTTTATTTTAAGAGTAGAGGATACCGACCAAACTCGTTTTGTAGAAGGTGCAGAACAGTATATTGTAGATTGTTTGGAATGGTGTGGCATTTCTCCAGATGAAAGTCCGCAGCAACCGGGTGCTTTTGGCCCATACCGCCAGAGCGAACGCAAACCTAGCTACAGACAATATGCCGAGCAGTTGGTAGCTAGTGGCTATGCTTATTACGCTTTTGATACTTCAGAAGAGCTAACGGCAAAAAGAGCAGAAGAACCTAACTTTTTATACGGACAAAAAAGCCGCATGCAAATGCGTAACTCGCTTACCTTAACACAAAGTGAAGTAAGTGAATTATTGGCTCAAAATGCGCCCCATGTAATTCGTATTAAAATGCCTACAGACGAGCAGGTAATTTTTACAGATATGATTAGAGGCGTAGTGAGTTTTGACACTAACCTAGTTGACGATAAAGTTCTATTAAAAGCCGATGGCATGCCAACCTATCATTTAGCTGTAGTGGTAGATGACAAGGCGATGGAAATTTCGCACATTTTTAGGGGCGAAGAATGGTTACCTTCGGCACCAATACATATCTTACTTTGGAAATATTTAGGCTGGGCAAACGAGATGCCAGCTTGGGCGCATTTACCATTGATATTAAAGCCTGATGGCAACGGAAAATTAAGTAAACGCGATGGCGATAGGTTAGGCTTCCCGGTTTATGCTATGAACTGGACAGATCCAAAAACTGGCGATTTAACTAAAGGATTTAAGGAATTAGGCTTTATGTCAGAAGCCTTTGTTAACCTTTTAGCTTTATTAGGTTGGAATGACGGGACGGACAAAGAGATTTTCACTTTAGAAGAATTAAAAGCTGCTTTTTCTGTAGAAAGAATTAGTAAAGCAGGTGCGAAATTTGATTTCGAGAAAGCAAAATGGTTTAACCACGAGTGGATTAAGGGATCTTCAGTTAGCAGTTTACAGCCAATAGTTAGCGACTTGCTCAGTGAAAACGGAATTGAAGCGGAGGATGAAAAACTAGCAAAAGTAATTGAACTGATCAAAGACAGATGCACATTACTTCCTGATTTCGTAGCACAGAGTTCTTACTTCTTCGCTACACCAGCCGAGTATGATTCTGCTGCTGTAAAACCAAAATGGAATGCAGAGAAAGCAACTTTCTTTCTCACATTTGCTGATACGTTAAACATTGAACTTGATTCTTTAGCACTAGAAGCTAGTTTTAAAGCTTTAGCAGAAACAAATAATTTAAAACCGGGAGAAGTAATGTTGCCGCTGCGTATCATGTTGGTAGGCGGAAAATTCGGTCCTGGCGTATTCGATATTGTAAAACTGTTGGGTAAAGAGGAAACTCAAAACAGAATTGCAAAAGGTATTGCCGAATTTAATTCCTAAATTGGTGTTAGAAATTTAAACATCTTATACTATGCAGTGGTTCGGTAAAGGCAGTAACAATATGGAAGACGGTCGCGGAGGCGGCGGAGGTAAAGTTGCACTAGGTGGCGGCATCGGTATTGTTATCGTAATTATAGGCTTATTTTTAGGCAAAGATCTTACGGGATTAGTTAACCAATTACCAATTACTACAGAGCAAACCAACGTTAAAACAGGCAGCTCTCCTGATGACGACCCACAAAAAAAATTCGTTTCTGGCGTATTAGAATCTACAGAGATTGTTTGGGAACAACAATTTAACCAATTGGGCCTGCAATATCAGCAACCTAGGTTAAGATTATTTGATGGCGGTGTGCAAACCGCTTGTGGTGGGGCATCTTCTGCTGTTGGACCATTTTACTGTCCAGGGGATAGCAAAGTTTACATCGATCTTTCTTTTTTCGAAGAACTAAAAACTCGTTTCGGCGCAGCTGGAGATTTTGCACAGGCTTATGTAATTGCACATGAGGTTGGGCATCACGTACAAAATTTGTTGGGTACATCAGAAAAAGTACAGAACGCCCGCCGTAATTTAAGTGAAACTGAATACAACAAACTGTCGGTAATGTTAGAGCTACAGGCAGATTTTTATGCAGGTTTGTGGGCGCATCATGCACAAAATTTAAAAGATTTTAGGCTCGATCCTGGAGATTTAGAAGAAGCACTAATTGCAGCCAATGCCATAGGCGACGACAAGCTACAGAAGCAAGCTACTGGCGAAGTTGTTCCAGATTCTTTTACCCACGGCTCGTCGGCACAACGCATGTATTGGTTTAAAAAAGGCTTCGAAAGTGGCGATTTTAACCAAGGTGATACCTTTAACAGCAACACACGCTAGTGTATGAAGCAAAACCCTAAGTTGTAAATAAAATTTGTATCCAATCATTTTTATTTACATTTGAGAATGATCTTACTTGTTGACGATACTCCAGAGAACCTTATCTCTTTGAAAAACGTTCTCGAAAAACATGGTTTTGAAGTAGATACCGCCAACTCGGGTGAAGAAGCGCTTAAAAAAGTGCTGAAGAACTCTTACGTGCTTATCATTCTGGACGTACAAATGCCAGAAATGGACGGCTTCGAGGTGGCGGAAGTTATATCGGGTTACAGCAAAGCCAAAGAAACTGCTATTATTTTCCTTTCTGCGGCAAATACCGAATTTAGGTTTATTGCCAAAGGCTATTCTTCTGGTGGATTAGATTACATCACCAAACCAGTTGATATCAATATTCTTTTACTGAAGATCAAAACCTTTTATCGTATTTACGAGCAAAGCCGAAAACTTAACGAAATACAAACAGCCTTATTGGAAGAAATCGAGTTTAGAAAACAAGCCGAGCAAAAGAAAGATGAATTTATTAGCATTGCTAGTCATGAGCTAAAAACTCCATTAACAAGTGTAAAGGGTTACATTCAACTGTTAGAGAGAGGACTGAATAAAGGTGATATTGAGCAGGTGAAAAGCCATTTATCAAAAGCTCAAATTCAGTTAGAAAAACTCAATGGCTTAATTGCCGATTTACTAGACATTTCTAAAATAGAAAGCGGAAAGCTAAAATTCAATAAGCAGTACTTTGATATCGACCCTTTATTGGATAGTATCATTGAAGTTATCCACCAAACCAATCCAGATTTTAAAATCATTAAAAAAGGTAAAGTAAACGCCAAGATTTTTGCTGATGAAATGCGCATTGAGCAGGTGGTTGTAAACTTCCTAACCAACGCTATTAAATATTCGCCGGGCACCATAGAAGCAGAAATGAAAGTAGAGTTGAAAAATAACGAACTTTATTTAGGCGTAAAAGATTACGGTGTTGGCATGAAACCAGAACAAATTCAAATGGTTTTTGAAAAATTTTATCGTGTAGAGGAAACTTCTCATCGCTTTCAGGGTTTAGGAATTGGACTTTACATTTCTTCAGAAATTATCAATAGACATGGTGGCAAAATCAATGTGAATTCTGTTTACGGAGAAGGCTCCGAATTTTATTTTACCATACCTATTGAACCCTTAAGCGCCGAAGTTTAATACAAAAATTACCATTAGATGAAACTATCCCTAAAAACAAACCTCCGTATTGGCTTAGGAATTTCCCTTTTACTACTAATCATTACTTCGGTTGCCTCTTTTATCAGCATCAAAAACCTGATTAAAAGCGCCGACATGGTTGTTGCCAGTAATGAAGTTATTAATGATGTTGACAACATTGTATCGATGTTGAAAGATGCCGAAACAGGACAAAGAGGCTACTTACTAACCGGAAATGAGATTTTTTTAGACCCTTACAACAAAAGCATTTCCAGAACCGATTCGCTTTTTTCAAAGGTGATGCTAAGCACTCAAGACAATGCAATTGAACAGCAAAAATTAAAGGAGCTTAAAAACATCATCGATAAAAGGATGGAAATTTTGGTTGGTACTATCCAAACAAAAAGAAACAAAGGAACTGTTTTAGAAGCCGTTTTGCTAGAGGGAAAAGTCTACATGGACAATGCCCGCAAAATCATTAGAGAAATTAGAACCGAAGAAAAAAGGTCTTTAGCGATTAAAACACAAGAGATGAATACCTTGGCGGGTATTTCTCCATACTTAATCGTATTTGCTGCGCTATTATCAATCTTAAGCACCATTTTCTTTTACAGAAAAGTGAGCTCGGAATTTGGTGAACGTGTTGCGCTTTTCCAACAATTACAACACCTTAATGAAGATACTGCAAAGCGAATTGATACCATTAAAAGTATTGCGCATCAAATATCTACAGGCAACTATAAAGTTAGGCTACACGAAACTTCTAAAGACGGTTTAGGCAGTTTATCTGGCTCTTTAAATAGCATGGCAGAAGCTTTGCAAACGTCTTTTGCATTATTGGAAGATAAAGATTGGATGCAAACTGGTGTAGCCACACTTAACGATAAAATGGTGGGCGACAAAGATATTCATGCGCTTGCTAGTGACGTGCTTACAGCAGTGGTAGAACATACCAAGAGTATGGTTGGCGCTTTCTATATTCTGGATGAAGACCAACACTTGCATTTAGTTAATGGCTATGCCTTAGAAAGCGAAAAGAAGAAAAAAATCGCTATTGGTGAAGGTCTAGTAGGACAAGCATTCCTTTCAGAGAAACTGATTTTATTAGAAAAAGTACCGAATAACGAAACCACCATCAGCTATGCCACAGGACAAATCAAACCAGCAAACGTGGTAGCTTTTCCTATCATTAGAAATGGTTTGGTATTAGGTGTTATCGAGTTGGCTACCGTAAATGCTTATCCGCAGCGTAAGCTAGATTTTATGGATAATATTTCGAACAACATCGGCATAGCCATTCATTCTGCACAAACAAGAAAGAAACTACAAGATTTCTTGGAAGAAACGCAGTCACAAGCAGAAGAACTACAATCTCAACACAGCGAACTTGAGGCACTAAACGCCGAGTTGGAAGCGCAAACCCAAAAAATACAGGCATCTGAAGAAGAACTTCGAGTACAACAAGAAGAATTGCTACAAAGCAACCAAGAACTTGAAGAAAGAAGCGCTTTATTAGAAGAACGCAACCAGCTCATTTTAGAGCGAAATATAGAAATTAAGCAAAAAGCGGAACAGCTAGAGCAAAGCACCAGGTATAAATCGGAGTTCTTAGCTAACATGTCGCACGAGTTGCGTACACCGCTAAACTCTATCCTTTTGTTATCTAAATTGATGTCTGAAAGTGAGGACTTACAAACGGAGTACACGGAATACGCATCGGTTATTCAAAGTTCTGGTCAAGGACTGTTAAGCTTAATTGACGAAATTTTAGACTTATCTAAGATTGAAGCCGGTAAAATGGAGCTAGAGATTGCTGAAGTTCGCGTAGAAGAAGTTACGGCGGATATTAGGTCAATGTTTACGCCTATTGCCAAAGACAAGCATCTGGATTTAGTGATTGGCGTTTCTGGTGATGCGCCTCCAGCTTTTGTCACCGATAAAATGCGCTTGTCGCAGATTTTGAAAAACTTGCTTTCTAACGCATTTAAGTTTACCTCAAAAGGAAAAGTAAGCCTATCTATTGGGTATAACGAAAAAGATAGCATCTTAAGTTTTGCCGTTAGCGATACCGGAATTGGCATTGCAAGAGAGAAACAGGCATTGGTTTTCGAAGCCTTCCAACAGGCAGATGGTTCTACTCGTCGTAAATTTGGCGGTACTGGTTTGGGACTATCAATCAGCAAGCAATTGGCAAAACTTTTAGGTGGAAACATAAGTTTGGAGAGTAAAGATGGAGAAGGAAGTACTTTTACACTGACCATTCCTGCAGATTTCAATGATAAGAACGCCATTATACTTCCGCAAGTAGTACAAGAGACGAAAGAAGAAAAAGTACAAGAAGTGAAAGAAGAGCGTTTCATTGTTACTAAAATACCTGCTGATGTTGCCGACGACAGGGATAACATTACCACACTAGACAAAACCATTCTCATTATTGAGGATGATACCTACTTTGCAAAGACCCTTTTAGATTTTGCAAGAAAAAGAGATTACAAGGGTATAGTTGCAGTAAGAGGAGATGTAGGCATAGAAATGGCACAAAAGTACAATCCTTTGGCTATTTTGTTAGATATCCAGCTTCCTGTAAAAGACGGATGGCAGGTAATGGACGAGCTGAAATCAAATCCGCTTACCAGACATATTCCAGTGCATATCATGTCTTCGTTATCTGCAAAACGAGAAAGCTTACAAAAAGGTGCAGTAGATTTTATCAATAAGCCTTTTGCATTAGAACACATGAAGCAGATTTTTGAGAAGCTAGAACATGCGCTGAGTAAAAATCCTAAAAAGGTGTTGATTGTTGAAGAAAATAAGCAACATGCAGAAGCCTTGAGCCATTATTTAAGTTCGGCGAAACTGCAAACTATTGTTGCTTCAAATATTAACGAAAGCATTGAAGCGTTGCAACGTAAAGAGGTAGATTGCGTAATTCTTGATATGGGAATTCCTGATAAAACTGCTTATGAAACATTAGAAACCATTAAGAAAAGTGACGGGCTAGAGAATCTACCCATCATCATCTTTACTGGAAAAAACCTTTCTAAAGGTGAAGAAAGTAGAATAAAACAATATGCAGATTCTATTGTTGTGAAAACCGCACATTCTTACCAACGCATTTTAGACGAAGCAGCTGTTTTCTTACATCTTGTAGAAGAAAAAGATAAAGGCAAACAGCCAAGTAAATCTGAAACCCTACAAAATGTAACTGATGTTTTAAGAGATAAAGTGGTGCTGATTGCAGATGATGACGTGAGGAACATTTTCTCGCTAACTAAAGCTTTAGAGCCTTTTAAAATGAAGGTTTTACCTGCGGTAGATGGAAAAGAAGCTTTGGAGGCTATTAAGGCCAACCCGAAAATAGATATTGTATTAATGGACATGATGATGCCCGAGCTAGATGGCTATGAAACTACCAAGCAAATTAGAGCCATGGCGCCGTATAAAAACCTGCCTATTTTGGCGGTAACGGCTAAAGCAATGATGGGCGATAGGGAGAAATGTATTGCTGCGGGTGCATCAGATTATATTTCGAAACCGGTAGATATTGACCAGTTAATATCATTACTAAGAGTTTGGCTTTACGATAAACTTTAATTGCGTAATAAATATGCAAACACAACAGAAAAAAGTTTTAATAATTGACGACGACAGCAGAAACATTTTTGCCTTAAAGGCTGTTTTAACTGCTAAAAAGTATGCTTGTTTAGCGGCCAACGGAGCGCAAGAGGGTTTCGATATCCTTAAAAAAAATGAGGATGTAGGTGTGGTATTGTTAGATATGATGATGCCTGATTTGGATGGCTATCAGGCAATGGCTAAAATGAAAGAGGACGAAAAATTAAAAGACGTTCCTGTAATTGCCGTTACCGCACAGGCTATGCTTGGAGACAAAGAACGCTGCCTAGAAGCTGGTGCAGTTGGCTATGTTTCTAAACCCGTAAACGTAGAAGAACTAATTAAACTACTTAACAACTACCTATAGTGTCTAATCCCGGGCCCATAAGCGATGAACAAGTTGAAATTCTAATCAACGACGTGCTAGAACAGCATGGTTACGACTTTACGGGCTATTCTAGGGCTTCCTTAAAAAGGCGCATAGCTAGATTGTATAGCTTAGACAAACATGTTAGCTTCGCTGAGTTCAGATATAAAACCATTAACGACGATGTTTACTTTAAACATTTTGTAGAAGGTGTTACGGTAAATGTGACCGAAATGTTTCGCGACCCAAATTTCTACCGTTTGTTAAGGGAAAAGATTTTGCCAAGCTTAAATACTTATCCATTCATTAGGATTTGGTTGGCTGGCTGTTCTACTGGCGAAGAAGCTTATTCTGTCGCTATTATTCTAAAGGAATTGAACCTGCTGCATAAATCTTTAATCTATGCAACAGACATTAACCCTACAGTTTTAGAAAAGGCTGGCTATGGTATGTTTCCGCTTAGCCAAATGAAAAACTATTCCGAAAATTATATCGCCTCTGGTGGAACTAAAGATTTTTCTTCCTACTACTCGGCAAGCTATTCTTTAGCTAAATTTGATACAGAATTAAAGTCAAAGATGATTTTCTCTACGCATAACCTAGTTTCTGACCGCTCGTTCAATGAGTTTCAGTTAATTTTGTGTAGAAACGTATTGATTTATTTTGACAGGCCGCTACAATTTCAGGTCATGCAATTATTTGATCAAAGCTTGGAAAACTTAGGTTATTTAGCTTTGGGCACAAAAGAAACCATCGATTTCTCTCCTATCTCTAAATCTTACAAAAGAGTAGGTACGGATAAAGTTTGGAGGAAAGTAAGCGCATGAGAAAGCACAGGGCATTAATAATTGGTGGCTCTGCCGGCAGTTTAGATGTATTGCTAAAAGTGCTGCCAGAACTTAAGAGAAATCTTGATTTTGCAATTATCATTGTCATACACCGTAAACAAGGTACAGATTCTTTATTAACAGATTTGCTTTCGCATCGTACAAATCTTAGGGTAAAAGAAGCCGATGAAAAAGAAAAAATATTAGATGGAAACGTGTACATCGCCCCATCAGATTATCATTTACTTATTGAAAAAGACTTTACATTTTCGCTCGATTATTCAGAAAAAATAAACTACTCTCGCCCATCTATTGACGTCACCTTTCAGTCTGCTGCAGACGCTTATGAAGAAAATTTGGTTTGTTTACTCCTTTCTGGCTCAAATGCAGATGGCGTAAACGGACTAATAGCCGCAAAAAAGAATGGCGGCATTACGTTAGTGCAAAATCCTGATTCTGCACAAGTAACGTATATGCCAGAACAAGCTATTTTAAGAGCAGATGTTTCTTCCATTTTAGGCATTGAAGAAATGGCTGGTTATATCAATTCACTATCGCAAAATAATTAAGAGATGAGTAAAAAGGTTTTCATTTTTGACGACAATAAGGACATTCTAGACCTGTGTACATTAATATTAGAAAGTGTTGGATATGAAACCAAAACCTCTTCTACGTCTAACGATATTATTACCCAAGTTTCTGGATATGAACCAGATATTATTTTAATGGATAACTGGCTGCCAGATGTGGGTGGAATTGCGGCTACACAAGAACTTAAAAAGCATCCGGTATACAAAGACATACCTGTGATTTATTTTTCGGCTAACAACGACATTAAAACGCTTGCCGAAACCGCAGGTGCAGAAAGTTTTTTGCCTAAACCTTTCGATATTGATCAGTTGGAAGAAAAAGTGGTGGAATTGATTGGTAGGTAGTATACCTTTTGCGCAGACACATAGCTATTCGGAATTTGCAATTCCGAAGCCCTATCCTGTATCTGTGATCCAAATATTAACGGATTGCAAAATATAAAGGCATGATTCGTTTTGAGATTGCTTCGCGAAGCTCGCAATGACGATATGCGTAAAAAAACCCGCACATAGTTTAAAACTCTGCACGGATTTTTTCAAATAATGGAGTTTAATTCTTCATCCTATTTTGTTCTGCCTCAGTTCCTGTAGAGCGTCTACGAGCAGGTTTAATTTCATTTTTACCAAACCTGTAAGTGAAGTTTAACCTAAACAATTGTGTTTCATTTTTTTGGTATAAACTATAGTCTAATCCTGGGTAAGCACTGCTTAACCTTGTTCTGTTGGTATCAAACACGTCAGAAACAGCAAACTTTAAACTTCCTTTTTTCTTAAGGATAGATTTGCTAATGCCGAAATCTACATAGGCTCTTTCCTCCAAATCAAGTGTACCGTAAGTTAATGGCGATTCGTAATTGGCATTAAGTTCAGCGGTTAATCCGTCCATAATGATGAAGCTATTTTGCAAGCGGTACTGATAAGAAGTTTGTCCGGTTTTTAGCGCTTGGCCATTTAAGTTTTCCGTTTCAAACGCCATGTGGAATACGTTTAAATTATTGTTCATCGTCCACCATTTTTTGATTTTAACAGGAACGGTTAAATTTGCCGATAGAACTTTTTGTGTCTGCAGGTTCTCGTTGGTTTGGTACAATGCTTTGCCATCTGCGCTAGGTAAAATCACTTCCGTAATGGCGTCATTAGTTACACTATAAGCTACATTTAAGAAATACTTCTGCATCAAAGTATAATTTACTTCGTAATTGTTAGTATACTGCGGCTTTAAGAAAGGATTACCTTTGTTATAAGTATATTCATCTAAATAGAAAATAAATGGATTTAAAGCGTCGTAACTAGGTCTATCAATTCTGCGGCCATAAGATGCACCAATTTGATGGTTTTTAGACAGTGTTTGCTGCACATAAATCGTTGGGAAAAAATCTAAATAACTACGTTCTACCACCTCATTAGTAGTAACTAGGTGACCCTTAGAGTTTGTTTGTTCCATTCTTAAACCCAACTGCACACTCGTTTTTTTGAACTGCTTATTAAAATTTGCATAAGCAGCATTTACGTTTTCATCGTATACAAATCGGTTACTTCTACGAGCATCATTTTGCCATGCATTTCCTTTAAATTCCTCGGCTCTTAAGTCATTATCCGTTTCTACCCAACTGCTTTTAAGACCAGCCTCAAACTTGGTGGTTTTATCTATTGGCAAAACATAATCTACCTTCACCGCTTTAATATCAATCACACTTGGGCTATTGTTTCTCAAACGTCCAATTGGTTTTACGGGTAAGCCGTTTGGAAAGCTTAGTTCATTTACCAAAAGCGCATTGTCTCGGCCATGGTATCTCGAGTAATCTGCATCTGCAGAAAGCTCCTGACCTGTTGTATCTAATATCGATTTATAATTTAAATTGTAAGCGAAATTCCTATAGCTAGATTTTTGACTATTCGTGGTATTCAATATCGAATCTAGTTCTGAGAATGATTTACCGATATTTGTTTTGGTAAGCGCTTCTTCTACCCCACTATTTAAATAACCTGTAGCCAATACACCAATGGTATTATTTTTATTCAGGAAGAAATCTGCACCAACTTTAAAGTTATTATTTTCAAAATCCCTTTCGTCTTGTCCCTTTTGTGAAAAATATGTTTTTGGATCTGTAGCGGTAGCATTTGCCACGCGGTCGATATTAATGATATTAGATCTCGCTCCTTTATTAAAATTATAGCTACCAAAAACGTTAACGCCCTTGTTTCTATAGTTTAAATTTAAACCAGTGTTTCCCCTAAGGTTTTTACCATAAGCGGTACCAGCATTAAAACTTCCGTTAGCACCGCCACTTTTAGACCTTTTGGTTTTGATATTGATGATGCCAGAGTTTCCAGAAGCATCGTATTTTGAAGACGGATTGGTAATTAGCTCAATGGTTTCGATTTCTGAGCTTTGCATATTTCTCAATAAATTCGCCACATCTGCTTGGCTCATGTAAGTTTGTTTACCATCTAGCATAATCAAAACGCCTTGCTTTCCTTGCATGGAGATGCGGTCATTTTGGTCTACGGTTACGCCTGGTGCCCTTTGTAGAACTTCCAACGCCGAAGATCCAACTGCAACTGAACTGTTCTCTACGTTCATCACCATTTTATCCGCTTTGCGTTCTAAAAGAGGTTTTACGGCCGTGACACTTACCGCATTTAACATTTTGCTGTCTGCTTTTAACAAAACATCTGGCAATACGAGCGTTATTTCTGTGAGTACAAATGTTTTGCCTTTGTAACCATGATAGCCCATCATGTTAATTTTGATGTAGTAAGTGCCAGGGATAGCATTGGGGAAATTGAACTTCCCATCTGGTGTAGTCATAGCTGTTTTTACCAAAGAAGAATCTGCAGCTTTAAACAAACCGACCGTGGCATAGTCAACAGGTTTACGTTGTTCATCTAAAACAGTTCCGGCAATATCTATTTGTTTACTAAAATTAGCCTCGGCAAATAGCGAAGCTGATGTAAATAAAGCAAGGAGTAAAAAGTATATCTTCTTCATTTTCGTGTGCTTTTAGTTTTAAATTTTGGGCATAAAAATCCCACCACGTTTTCGACGTGTTTTTTAAATTTTAAAAAATTTCGCTTAGTATTTCAAAAGGCAAAAGCCTCTTTAATAGTTTGTAACTAGTAGACGATAAAGCCTTGCAAAAGGTTACAAGAAATTTTTACTTTTTTAATAGTTGGAAATAAAAATCATAAAAAAAGCGGACTGATAATGGTTT
>Ga0256901_1000451_pt1 | contig 23327 bp, 13 predicted proteins | sample MC6MC0689MT_FD_190200 | JGI IMG/M metagenome (GOLD analysis project Ga0256901, IMG submission 190200) | Metatranscriptome of enriched soil aggregate microbial communities from Iowa State University, Ames, United States - MC6-MC0689-MT... | ecosystem: Environmental > Terrestrial > Soil >... | reverse complement strand
TTTTGATAGAATTGAACAACAAATATAGTATTTTGCCTATTAACAAACTTTAACATCAGAAATATGTTTATGTAAGGCAAATTGCGCTATATTTAAACCAATGAAGAATAACTACCTCCTGCTTATTTGCCTTTTAACATCTCCTTTTTTCGCTCTAGCACAGCAACTTACTATTAAAGGAAAAATTACCGATAGCGATGGCCAACCCATTCCATTCGTGTCTGTTTTTATTAAAGGAACAACCAAAGGCGTATCTGCAAATGTGGATGGTGCCTACAGTATCAATGTAGAAAGAGGAGTTGTCACACTATCGTACACCGTGGTAGGTTTTAAAACGGCTACGCAAACCGTAGATGTATTTGATAACATTACAGTAAACAAAACTCTACAAACCGAACAATATACTTTAAATAGTGTAACCATTAGCGCAGGCGGTGAAGACCCTGCTTATAAAATTGTAAGAAATGCGATTAAAAACCGAAAAGCATATTTAGAAGAAATATTTGCCTACAACAGCGATGTATATATCAAAGGTATGCAAAAACTGGTTGGTGCACCTAAAAAATTCTTTGGCAGAGATATCCAGAAAACGCTTAACCTAGATACTAATAGAAACGGAATTTTATATCTGTCAGAATCGCAATCTAAGTTTTCTTATATGAAACCCGATAGAATTAAGGAAGAGATGATTTCTTCTAAAATATCGGGCAGAAACAATGCCTTTAGTTTCAACAAAGCATCTGATATGCGCATCAATTTCTATGAAAATCTATTGTTAGCGAATACAGGATTAAGCTCAAGAAGTTTCGTTTCACCAATTGCAGACAATGCCATGTTTTATTACAAATATAAGTTGCTTGGTAAATCGGAAGAAAATGGCTTAACGGTAAACAAAATTGAAGTTATCCCACGCAGAAAAAATGACCCTGTGTTTAGGGGTATAATTTATATTGCCGATAACACTTGGCGATTAATGGGTACTGATGTGATTTTAACAAAAGATGCTGGTGTAAATTTAATAGACACCTTGAACATCGCTCAACACTTCATTAAAGTCGATAAATATTACATGCCAGGAAACCTTAAATTTCAATTTAATGGTGATGTTTTTGGTTTTAAATTTGAAGGATACTTTATCAGCTTTTATAGCAACTACAATATCAACCCTAAGTTTGAAAAAGGATATTTTACACCAGAAATTTTAAAAATAACGAAGGCAGTTAACAAAAAAGATTCTACTTATTGGGCCAATAACCGTCCTATTCCGTTAACTAACGAAGAACGTAGAGATTATATTAAAAAGGATAGTATCGCCCTGCGAATGCAAAGCAAGCAATACTTAGACTCAATAGAAAAAGCAAACAACAACTTTACCTTAGGAAAAATTTTACTCACCAGTTATACGCATAATGATAGGTATAACAAAAGGTCCATCACGTTTGATCCAATGTTAAGGTCTGTTTTTTACAACACAGTAGAGGGATTTGCGATTAAATATGGCGTCAGTTATCGTAAAAGGTACGAAAATAATAGGTTTTTAACTATTCGACCAGAAGTTCGGTATGGTTTCAAAAATGAAATTTTTACTGGAAATTTAAATACGTATTACTATTACGACGCTATTAAAAGAGCCGGCGTTGGATTAGGTTTTGGAAGCGAGATTGCCGACCTAAACAACTACGGAACCATGAATTTGCTGTCTAACTCCATCAACACATTATTATTTGAACGAAACTTTCCTAAGTTCTACAAAAAAGATTTTGTGAGTATCAACACGCAAAGAGAGTTGGCCACAGGTTTGCAAGCTTTTGTATCTTTAGATTACACCAAAAATCATGCGCTTACCAATACAACCCTTTACAAATTTAGAGATTATGACGATAGGGCATTTACCTCGAACAACCCATTAAATCCCGCAGATGATTCGCCGTTTTTTGAAACTTATAAATCAACCTCGATTACGGCAAACCTAACCTATACCATTGGGCAAAAATATATGACAAGACCCGATGCAAAAATTTATACCGAATCAAAATATCCTCGATTAACCTTAAGCTACAAAAAAGGAATTGAAGGGCTTTTAGGAGGAGAAACCGACTACGATTTAGTTACTTTCGAAGCTATACAAGAGCGTATTGGCTTAGGTTTATTTGGCTACACTTCTTTCGTTGTTGGTGCAGGAAAATTCTTAAATAATAACAAGCTATTTTACCCAGAATTCAAACACTTTAGAGGTAACAATGCTATGTTCTTCCCTCCTAACTTAAGAAAATTTAGATTTTTAGACTTCTATCAATACAGTACTAACGAACACTATTTTGAAGCTCATGTAGAACATAACTTTTCTGGCTTTATACTTAATAAGGTTCCCTTGTTAAGAAAGTTAAAACTTGAAGAAGTAATAGGGTTTAGCTATTTAACGCAACCGCAAAAGAAAAACTACACTGAATATTATTTCGGGATACAACGTTTAGTGTTTGGTGTGAGCTATGGTTTTGCCTTCGATAATGGAAAAAGAGTTAACCACGGTTTTAGGATTGCCTACAATCTTTAATAAAGGCTGATGAAAATCATGCTTTAATTCGTGAAAACAAAAGCTTTTTATTATTTTACCATTATCATAAAACTTTATCAGATTATTTGCTTGATGACCTGCTTCCGCCGATGTTGCTTATTGATTTTACTTTGCTCAATAGCGATGAAAGTAAGCGGACAGCAATTTGTTTTGAGCGGAAAAGTGACCGAAGCAAAAGGGACAACCGTTCCTTTCGCCTCAGTTTACGTAAATACCACCACACAAGGAACTTCTTCTAATATCGATGGCCAATATAAACTATCCTTAACTGCCGGAAAAGTAGAAATTCTATTTACCGCAGTAGGTTACGACGATAGGAAGGTAACCGTAGTAATGAAGGAAAATACTACGCTAGACATTGTTCTTGCCCCTAAAATATTTACCCTGAACGATGTCATCATCAAATCTCCGACGGAAAATAGGGCAAACGAAATCATTAGAAAGGTAATAGCTAAACGTAAGGATTATTTAAATGAGATTGATGCCTACTCTTGCGAGGTATATACCAAGGCAATGCAGAAATTACTTAATGCCCCTAAGAAATTTTTCGGCAGAGATGTGGCCGCAATTCTTGACCTAGATAGCAATCGACAGGGAGTAATCTACTTATCGGAAACGGAATCAAAACTCGATTTTAAACAAAGAAATAAGATTAAGGAAGTAATGGTTTCTTCTAAAATTGCCGGCGATGACAATGGTTTTAGTTTCAATAAGGCATCTGACTTAAACGTTAATTTTTACAATAACATCCTATTCGAAGACAAGCTTTGCGTGAGAGGTTTTGTATCGCCCGTGGCAGATAATGCTTTTAGTTATTATAAATACAAGTTTTTAGGCAGTAGCGAAGAGAATGGGAAAACTATCAGTAAAATACAAGTAATACCAAAACGTAAAGGCCTTCCCACCTTCACCGGAACAATTTATATCGTTAACGACAGTTGGAGAATAAACGCAATAAACCTTTTTGTGACGAAGGATAATGGCATTGAGCTCATTGACACTTTAACAGTGCAACAAAAATTGATTGAAGTAGGCGATGTCTATGTACCTCAATCTATACAGTTTAGCATTACTGGAAAATTATTTGGCTTTAGATTTTCTGGCTATGTAATGGGTGTCTACAAAAACTATAATATTCAACCTGCGTTTAACAAAAACTTTTTCAGCAATGAAATTTTAAGGGTTGAAAGGTTATCCAACAAGAAAGACCCATATTATTGGGAGAAAAACCGTTCTGTGCCACTTACGGTAGAAGAACGCGATAATTATCGAAGAAAAGACAGCATAAGCGCTTTAAAAGCTTCGCAAGAATACCTCGATTCGGTAGATCACGTAAAGAATCGATTTAATCCTGGGCAGGTTTTGGTTACGCCGTATGTTCATTATCGCAGCTACAATAAAAAGAGCGTTACTTTTGACCCTGTAGCCACCAGCGTTTTCTACAATACCGTAGAAGGTTTAGGTTTAAAATACGCAGTAAATTGGCGACAAGGTTTTGAAGATGGCAGATATTACAACGTTAAACCAGAAGCTAGATATGGCTTTGCCAGCGAAAAATTTAATGCAAATATCAAATCTAAATACCTCTTTGATCCAACCAGAAATGGTTCGATTTCGGTAGGCTTCGGCTCTGAAGTAGCTAACTTAAATTCGAACCAACAAACCAATTTACTACAGAACACCATCAATACCTTGGTTTTCGGAAAAAACGTTGCCAAGTTTTACGAGCGCAGATTTTTTAACATCGAAGCATCGAGAGAATTCGCCCCAAGTTTTGAGCTTAAAATTAGTGCAGATTATGCTCGAAGAAACGCCTTAACTAATAGTAACTTTACCAGTTTTAGAAGTAGTCCAGAATTCACTTCAAATAATCCCTTTGCTCCCGAAGACGAAAATAGCCTACTGTTTCCAAAGCACAAGGCACTAGTAGTTAGCGGTACTTTAGCCTACACCGTAGCCCAAAAATACATCACTCGCCCCGACGGGCGCTTTTACATAGAGAGCGATTACCCCCGCATAGAACTTAACTACAAACGTGGTTTACAAGGTGTTTTTGGTTCTGGCGTAGATTATGATTTTATTTCGCTAGAAATTTATCAAAAAAAGCTGCATTTCGGGATGTTTGGCAAATCTTCGATATTAGTTGGTGCCGGAAAATTCCTTACCTCCAAAAGCTTAAATTATCCCGACTGGAAACACTTTAGAGCTAACCAGTCTATTGTTTTTGATCCAGATGAGCGGAATTTCCAATTTTTGGATTTCTACATTTTTAACACTACCAGACAATATTTTGAAGCCCACTTTCAACATAACTTCGGTTCATTCTTCTTTAGTAAAATTCCATTGCTTAAAAAGCTAAAGCTCGAGGAAATTATTGGTAGCGCATATCTATCATCTCCAGAAAAAAGAAATTATAACGAGTTTTATTTTGGTGTAAAACGATTGAATTTTAGAATTCACTATGGTTATGCTTATGATAGAGATGTGCTCATCAAAAAAGGATTTAAATTTTCTTACGGATTTAACTTGTAGCTTTTTAGGTTTCACGGCAAGGTTAAAATTTCAAATCCTGAAACCTGTGGCTAAAATAATCTGACGAAAATCACCTTGCCAAATCGCAAATTAGCCTTATCTTTGCAACGTTAAACGCCGTTTGCAGCGGTATCAATACATTATGACATACAATACATTACTCTATTATTGCTATTCTCCAATAGCTGAGGCAGAACAATTTGCTGCTGATCATTTAAAATTTTGTAAATCTTTAGGATTGGTTGGCCGTATCATTGTTGCCGATGAAGGCTTAAATGGTACCGTTTCTGGAACTGAAGAAGCTTGTAAAGCTTACATGGAGCATATCCATGCTGATGAACGCTTTGCTAAAACAGAGTTCAAGATAGATGAGGTTGAGGAACCTTCGTTTATCAAAATGCACTGCCGTTACAAAGCAGAAATTGTTCATTCTGGCTTACGCGATAAAACTATCATCGACCCAAATAAACAAACCGGCAAACATTTAGAGCCAAAAGAGTTTAGCGAGATGCTGGATCAAGAAGATGTGATCGTATTGGACGTAAGGTCTAATTACGAACACAACTTGGGCAGATTTAAAAATGCTATTACTTTAGATATCGAGAATTTTAGAGATTTTCCAGAACAAATTGAAGCTTTAGCCCAATATAAAGATAAAAAGGTGTTAACGTATTGTACTGGTGGTATCAAATGCGAAAAAGCTTCTGCCCTATTGCTACACCACGGTTTTAATGATGTTTATCAATTACATGGCGGCATCATTAAATATGGTAAAGAAGCTGGCGGAAAGGATTTTGAAGGCAAATGCTACGTTTTCGATAACAGAATTGCTGTAGATGTAAATACCGTAAATCCGACTATAGCAAGCAAGTGCTTAAACTGCGGTACTACTACGCCAAAAATGATTAACTGTGCCAATCCAGAATGCAACGAGCACTTTACCCAATGTGATGCTTGTGGCGAAGAACTACAAGGTTGCTGTTCGGTTGAATGTACTACAAACCCACGCAAACGCCCTTACGATGGTACAGGTTACTATGTAAAGGTGCCGCAGCAGGTTACTGTTAAATAGTTGATAGCGAACGTTAATAGCTAATCTTTATTCTTATCGTCATTTCTAACGAAGAGAGAACTGAAAGAAAGCGAAGCTAAATCTCAAAGATAAATGCTACTTTCTTCTAGATTTATCTTTGCGTTCGAAATGATGTGGATGTATACTACATACAAACAAAGCTTATTCTTCGATTACAATTGAAGATAATTTTTCTATTTTGCATCGGTTGCAAAACAATATCTCTTTTTATGAGGATCATTCTTCTACATTTTATCCTTTTAATAACGCTTAATATTTTCGGTATAAGCTCAAAAGCTAACGAAATCCCTCGTATTGGAGTCCCTTATGTTCAAAATTTTCATAAATCAACATACACTGCAGGCAACCAAAATTGGTCTATAGCAAAAAACGAGAAGGGCATCATGTATTTTGGAAATGCAGGTGGCTTAATGAGTTACGATGGTAAATACTGGCAAAAACATCCGCTTCCAAACAATCAGATTATAAGGTCTGTTGCCGTTGCGGGAGATGGATTAATTTATACTGGCGGATTTGGAGAATTTGGATTTTGGAAACATCAAAACAAACAACTGCGTTATACTTCCTTAATTAACCTGATACCTAAATCAGTAAAACTTACTGGTGAAGTTTGGAAAATCTATGTCGTAGGTAAAAAAGTTTATTTTCAAACTTTTTCCCATCTTTTTGTTTACGAGAACAAAAAAGTAGCCGTTATAAAACCCGACAACAACCTTTTGTTCTTACATCAAGTAAATAATAGGCTTTTTGTAGAAGTATTGGACAATGGCCTTTTTGAGCTTAAGGGAAATAAACTTTCGAAACTAGAAGGCAGTGAAATATTAGGTAAAACTGGTATTTTATCTATCCTACCGTTCAGAAATAATCAGTTGTTAATTGGTACAGGAAAAAACGGCCTGTTCATTTTTGATGGAAGTAAATTTACACCATTTGCTAACCAAGCTAATAATTTTTTAAAAACCTACCAGCTTAACAATGGTGCGAAAGTGCTGAATAACTATTACGCCTTTGGAACAATTTTAAATGGCATTGTAATTATTGATGAAAACGGTAATTTAAGGCAAAGCATCAACAAAACTACCGGCTTACAAAACAACACCGTACTAAGTCTTTATAATGACGACGAAAATAACCTTTGGGCAGGATTAGACAATGGCATTGATCGCATAGAACTAAATTCTCCATTATCGTTCTATTTTGATAAAACGGGAAAATTTGGAACAGTTTATTCTAGCCTAATTAGCGGAGATAAAATTTACTTGGGTACTAACCAAGGTCTATTTTACGGTAATTGGAATAGTAACGCAGCAAGCAATTTCGATTTCAAACTTATCCCTAATTCGCAAGGCCAGGTTTGGGATTTAAGTAAAATAGATAACCAACTTATCTGTGGACACAATGACGGTACTTTTGCAGTTATTGGAAATAGAATTGAAAAATTATCGAATATCAATGGCGGTTGGACCTTAAAGAAGTTAAATAACAATCCCAATTTTTTGGTACAAGGAACTTATACTGGATTAGGCATCTACGCCAAAAATACATCAGGCAATTGGGCATTTAGTCATCGCGTAGCAGGATTTGGCGAACCATCCAGATATGTTGAACAAGACCATAATGGAAACATCTGGGTAAGTCATGCCTACAAAGGACTTTATCGCATCACCGTTAGCCCAGATTTAAAGAAAACCACCAGCATTAAATATTACGACGAAAAAAGCGGTTTACCGAGCAGCTTCAATATCAACACTTTCAATTTAGAGAACAGAATAGTCTTCTCATCCGACTCTGGATTTTACGTTTACGATGATATCAGCGATCGTTTCAGCAAATACAATGAACTGAACCAAAAACTTGGCGGTTTTGATAGTTCTAACAAAATCATTAAAGCTGGAAATAACAAATACTGGTTCATCAACCAAGGTAGAGTAAGTTTAACCGACTTTAGCCAAGCTGGAAAAATCAATGTCGACTCTAACAGGTTTAATATTTTGGACGGCCGAATGGTACAATACTATGAAAACATTAGCCAAATTAGCGACAATATTTATTTAATTAGTGTAGATGATGGCTTTGCAATTTATAATAATACGCTTGCCAATACTATTAAACCCTCAGGAAAACTGCCAGCTGTTGTTATTGGAAAAATTGAAGACATCACCGATAAGTATAGCGTCATTACAGAAAATGGAGATAGCGAGGCTGAAATCGAAATTCCCTACGCCAGAAACAGCATTCGAATTTCATTTGCACTTCCTTATTACCGATTATCAAAAATTAAGTTTCAATATTTTCTAGAAGGATATTCAAAACAATGGTCTGAGTGGAATACCGCCACGCAAAAAGATTTCACCAACTTAAGTAATGGGTCATACACATTTAAGGTAAGGGCGAAAATAGATGAAAAGACAATGAGCGAGGTCAGCTCCTTAGAAATCCTTATTTTATCACCTTGGTACGCTAGTAATTGGGCTTGGGCCTTCTATTTCATCTGCATAGTTGTAGGACTAATTGTTGGGAAGAAAATCTATGAAGCCAAACTCAAAAGGGATAGACAAAAAATTGCCGACAAGCTGAAACACGAACACGATGAGTATTTGAAAAAAGAGGCAGAAGCTACAGAAAAGCAAATTAATAAAATACAGACCGAAAAACTGCAGACTGAACTTGCAGGCAAAAGTCGCGAATTGGCTAACTCTGCGATGAGCTTAGTATATAAAAATGAGTTATTACAGAAAATAAGCGAAGAACTGAATAAACTTAAGGACAGTCAAAAACCTCAAGAAGACCAATTACGTAAAATTCAAAAAATTATTGACGATGGAATGAATGATGAACGTGACTGGAACCTGTTCGAAAACAGTTTTAACGAAGCCCATGAAAGTTTCTTTAAAAAACTGAAAGTAAACCATCCAGACCTTGTTCCAAACGATCTAAAATTATGCGCTTATTTGAGGATGAACATGAGTAGTAAAGAGATGGCATCACTCCTAAATATTTCCGTTAGAGGCGTTGAAATTCGTCGTTATCGTTTGCGGAAAAAGTTAACAGTACCACATGACAAGAACCTCACAGAATTTCTAATGGAATTATAGGCACTACATCATTACCTCTCACATCTAATTTTCCTTACAACTAAAAATGTTTAAACAAGCCTACCTTGTAGTAGTATTGTTTTAGTAGTCTAAGGCTAAAAAACTGCATTTTTAACTGAATAACGTCATTTCTGTCACATCATGAGATAGCCACACAAGCTATATTGATGTAGTAATGTGTAAGTGAATTTAGTTGTTCATACCAAACAAAGTTTTAAAATTCGTGTATTCAATAATCAAATATTAAAACAACGGTATGAAAAAAATCTTTACAGAAATCTCTGTTATTGCGTGTTTTCTATTGCTTTTATTATCAGACGTTGCCTATGCCCAAAACGTTACAGTTAAAGGTGTGGTAAATGACGATCAAAACTTGCCCATTCCTGGTGTAAGCATTGTAATAAAAGGAACTACTAACGGCGTACAAACAGATGCTACTGGAAATTATACCATCAGTGTCCCTTCTAATGGCACATTGGTATTTTCTTCCATCGGTTTCAACAACCAGGAAGTTCTAGTTAACAATAGAACAACAATTAACATCAAGTTACTATCTTCTACCAACGATTTACAACAAGTTGTAGTGGTGGGCTACGGAACGCAACGAAAAAGAGATTTGACGGGATCAATTACTTCAGTTAGTGGTGAAGAAATTGCTAAGCAACCAAACGTAAACCCAGTATCATCTTTGCAAGGAAAAGTATCTGGTTTAACTATTGTAAATAGCGGAAGTCCGGGTGCGGCGCCTACAGTTAGAATTAGAGGGATTGCCAGTGTAAATTCGGCTTCTCCACTTTATGTAGTAGATGGTGTACATCAAAGTAATATCGATTACATAAACCCAGCAGATATAGAAAGTATAGAAGTGTTAAAAGATGCATCTTCTGTGGCTATTTTTGGTCTACAGGCGGCGAATGGCGTTATTGTAGTAACGACAAAAAGAGCCAAAATGGGTACTACTACTATTAACTTAGCAAGCTCTGCAGGTTTTCAGAAAGTACAAAATACTATAGATGTGCTGAATGCAGCTCAATTTCGTACTGTTTACGATAAAATTAGGGCTAATGCTGCCAACCCTGTCCCATTTGACTATAGCAATTATACCGCAGACACTGACTGGCAGGATGAAATTCTTCAAACTGCGTTTCAAACTAATCATAATCTAACAATTTCAAACAGCGGAGAAAAGTCGACAACTTTATTAAGTTTAGGCTATAACAACCAAGAAGGTGTGTTAAAGTTCGGAAAATACCAGCGATATAACGCCAGATTAAATGAAGAAATTAAGATAACAAAAGACATCAAAGTTGGAGCTGATTTAACTGGTTCGCACTGGAATCTTAATGGTTCGAATGGAAGTCTCAACGGCGCATTATGGGCTGCTCCAATAGTTGGCATTAGAGAAAGTGAAACAGCTTACTATAATATGCCAAGTTTCCAAAGAGCACAAGTAGGTAACCCAGTAGCTGCTATTTATCAAAACGATAGAAATGCAATAAACAAAGGTTATAGATTTGTGGGTAATTTATTCGGAGAAGTAAAATTTTTAAAGAACTTTACATGGAGATCCCAAGTTTATACTGACCTAGGCTTTAACAATACCAGAGGCTACACTCCACTCCCTTTTACTCAAATCAATTTAGGGGAAAACGGTACACCTACAGAGTATTTTAACAATCCAAACGCTAGAACATCAGTAAGACAGGGTGCTGAAGAATTTAGAAAATTCCAGCAAGACCACACATTAAATTATAATAATACGCTTGGCGATCATAGCATAACTGGTTTAGTTGGTTTGACTACTATTTACGAGAGCAGCACATCATTATCTGGTAGTCGTACTGATACAAGACTAAATGTGCCCGACAGTCCTGATTTTTGGTATGTTGGTATCATTGACCCAGACAATCCCACAACTTTAGGTGGCGGTGGTGCAGAGCGCTCTTCTATGGGTGTTTTTGCAAGAGCTAATTATGCGTACAAAGATAGATATCTAGTAAACGCTTCTATTCGTCGAGATGGCATTTCGCGTTTAAGCCCACAAAACAGATGGGGAACTTTTGGTTCTTTAGGTTTAGGATGGGTGATATCAGAAGAAAACTTCTTCAAGGACATCAAAGGCATCGACTTTCTAAAGCTACGTGGAGCTTGGGGGGTAACTGGTAACGCTCAAGGCATATCAGACTTTATTTTTCTCCCTGGTTTAAATACTTCTGGAGCAGGCGTTTTCGGAGATATTATTTATCCGTCTGTTTCTCCAGCATATCTACCAGATCCAAATTTGAGATGGGAGCGTGTTAGAGGACTTGATTTGGGTTTTGACTTGAAAGCCTTAAATAATAAGCTTAGTGCAGAAGTAGTTTATTACGATAGAAAAACAATAGATATCATTACAAGTATTACTCTACCAGGTTCTACTGGCGTTTCATCTTATCGTACCAATGCCGGATCAATTACAAATAAAGGACTTGAAGTAGCATTAGGATGGACCGACAACATTACTAAGGATTTAAAATATTCGATATCTCCCAATTTCAGTTACAATAAAAACAAAGTTGTATCTATTGGAGATAATATAGATTTCTTGTTAACTGGTAACGGCGGTGTAAATAGAACTGTCTCTGGAGAATCAGTTGGTCATTTCTTCGGTTACCGTCAAATAGGTATTTATCAAACAGTATCACAGATTACAAATTCACCAACAATGGTGAATGCTTTGCCCGGAGATATCATTTACGCAGATTTAAATGGTGATGGGCAGATCACTGAATTAGATAGAGAAAATTTAGGCTCTCCGTTTCCAACATGGAATTATGGAGTTAATTTCACCTTAGCCTACAAAAATTTCGATTTCTTATTACAAGGTCAGGGTGTTGCTGGAAATTATATCTATACCCAAAGACGAGTTGCAGTATTCTCTGACTTAAACCTTGAAACCAACAGATTAAATGCTTGGGATGGAGCAGGTACTTCTAACGTAGAACCTATCTTGGATAAAGCTAGAGGCAATAACTATCGTTTCAGCACTTATTTCTTAGAACCTGGAGATTACTTCCGTATTAGAACATTACAATTAGGATATACTTATAGACCTAAAAATAGTTCTGGAATGATGCTTAAAAGTATAAGAATGTATCTGAGTGGACAAAATCTTCACACTTGGTCTAAAGTAAGCGGATACACACCAGAAGTTCCAATTAGCAGTATTTTAGGTGGTGGAGCTGACAATGGCACCTATCCAGTACCAGCGGTTTATACATTTGGTATTAACGTTACATTTTAATTTAAAAAAAAAAATGAAAAGTTTAAATAATATCACAAAATATATTTTAGCAGTAAGTGTAGTCGCAATAGCATTTACGGCTTGTAAAAAAAGTTTTTTGGACCGTAATCCTCAAGGCTCGTATACTGGCGATACTTATCCTTATCCTAAAGGGTCGAGTCCATTTGATGGCGATCTATTTGCTGCGTATGACGTCTTAAGGTCATACGATGCTACGGGATCTGGGTTTATTGCAGCAACAAGTATTCGTAGTGAAGATGCCGATAAAGGAAGTACGCCTACAGATGGGCCTTCTTCAAAAGAATTTGATGACTTTACGCTTATACCCACAAATGGCTTATTAGATGGAATGTGGAAAGGTTACTACAACCTAATAGGAAAATGTAACAATACTTTAGATAAAATTGCGAAAAACCAAGATCCTGCTATTACACCAGAAATGAAAACTTTTGCAGAAGCAGAGGCAAAATTTTTAAGAGGTTATGGCTATTTTATGTTAGTTAGATTTTTTGGCAGGGTTCCATTGATAGACAAAGTTTACGATGACGCTACCCAACAATCAAATATACCTCAAAGCGAACCTGCTACAATTTATACGCTAATTGAAAGTGATCTGACTTTCGCTGGTAATCAATTACCACCGAGTTGGGATCCAAATATATTTCCCGGTAGGGCTACTAGCGGATCAGCTAACGGATTGCTAGCAAAAGTTTACCTTACTCAGAAAAAGTGGGGTCAGGCGATGAGTGCGGCAAATAGAGTGATTACTTCTGGGCAATATGACCTAACTACCTCGTATGACAAAATTTTTGGCGAAGAAGGGGAAAACAGTAAAGAGTCTGTTTTCGAAATTCAGTGTACAGCTACATTGGTGGAAAAAAGAAATAATGGAAGTCAATTTGCCAGTATACAGGCAGTAAGAGGTAGTGGCGATTGGAATTTGGGCTGGGGTTTCAATACACCTAGTGCGCAGTTAAGCGCCGCTTATGAAGCAAACGATCCAAGGAAGGCAAGAACATTTTTAAGTATTGGTGTACCAACGATTTACGGTGAAACACTAACTGCAGCAAATCAAGCAGCTGATGCTCCTAAGGTGTATAATCACAAAATACACTCTAATCCAATCCGTAGAAAAGCATTATTAGACAATTTTTCTTATTGGATGAACATTAGAATTTTAAGATATGCTGATGTAGTATTAATGTACGCCGAGGCTGCTAATGAAGTGGGTGGAGCAGCAAATACTACCGATGCATTAATTAAACTAAATAGCATTAGACAAAGAGCTAGAGGAACTAACAATGCAATTTTGCCTAACGTAACAACTACCGACCAGGCAGAGTTAAGAAATGCAATAAGACAAGAGAGAAGAATTGAATTAGCAATGGAGCATGACAGATTTTTCGACCTCGTTAGATGGGGTACGGCCAAAACTGTGTTACATGCAGCTGGAAAAACAGGTTTTAAGGAAGGTACACACGAATTATTACCAATTCCAGCAGCACAAATCCAAATCAGTAAAGGCGTGTTAACTCAAAACTTCGGTTATAACTAATTAAAGATATTGAATAATGAACAAATTATTTAAAACATTAGCCAAATGCAAACTTAGTCTAGTTGCATTATCATTGGCACTTATTGTTGGTAGTTGTACCAAAGATGACAATGCTTTCGATTTGCCAGAAGCAGATAAATCGCAGTACGGGGGTAGCGCTAACGACGGCGTAATTAAGATTTTAGCTATAGGCAATAGCTTTTCGGAAGATGCCATAGAAGCTAGTCTTTACGAGTTAGCTAAAGAAAAGGGAAAAACTATTATTATCGGTAATATGTACATAGGCGGCGCTTCTTTAGCCGATCATAAGAAAAACATAGATAATAAAGCGACTATTTATAGTTATCGAAAAATTGGTAAAGATGGTGTTAAAAGAATCTTTCCAACAATTAGGATGGATATGGCAATTGAAGATGAGTATTGGGATTATATTAGTTTTCAGCAGGTAAGCCAAAACTCAGGACAGCTTGAAACTGTCCAAGCTTCTTTACCTGCGGTATTCAACTACGTAAAATCTAAGGCAACTAATCCAAACGTAAAATACATTTATCACCAAACTTGGGCTTATGCACAAAGCTCCACGCACGAGGGCTTTCCTAATTATGGCAGCAATCAAATGAGTATGTATAATGCTATTGTTAATGTATCTCAAAAAGTGAAGGATATTGTGCCGCTAAACATTATAGTACCCGCTGGTACCGCTATACAAAATGGTAGAACTAGTGGTATGGAAGATGGATTTACTAGAGACGGATATCACTTAAACCCATTAGGACAATATACAGCTGCTTGTACTTGGTTCGAAACTTTATTTGGACAATCTGTTGTTGGTGCACAATATAAGCCAACAGGTATGGGTAATTTTGAAGCTGCTGTTGCACAAAATGCTGCTCATAGGGCAGTATTGAAGCCATTCGAAATCACTCAAATGAATGATTTCTTAGGCGAGCCTGGTCCTTTAACTGCACCAGTACAAATTGACTTTGGAGATTTGACCGCTTCTACTAATTGGAACCAAGTACGTACAGTTACTGCTGGAACAAGAGTAAACCTAAAAGACAGCCAAGGCAAAGAATATGGTGGTTTGGCTTTAACCATCACTGAAAGATTCAATGCAATTAATGCAGATGGACCAGCCGTGACGAATACACCCTTCAATATGCCTGAAAATGTCTCACGACGTTCTTTCTTCGGTAATTCAAAAGGTCTCTTCAATAATATTATTGTTGCGCAAAGTGCCTTTGTCTTATCTGGTTTAGACAAATCACTAACCTACAATATCTGTTTCTTTGGCGCTAGAGGAGGCGTTACGGACAACCGTGAAACCAAATTTACTGCTACCGGTACAAATACCGGCGTGGCTAACTTGAATACCTCATCTAATACAGCAAATACAGTTTGTGTAAACAGTATTTCTCCCGATGCTAATGGAAAAATAACCGTAACAGTAACTTCCGGAGCTAATAACAACAACGGGTCTGGCTTCTACTACCTTACCGCGGCTAGACTTACGTCTAACTAATAAAAAAACAAGTTCAAGACCCTCGCTTTTGATTAACGAAAGCGAGGGTTCTTTTAAATAGACTATCCTTCATCTCTTACAGAATATGGATTAAGAAAAATATCAAAATCCAGTAATTCTAAAGCACACACAAATGAAACTTATTTATTTAATCCCTATCATTGCCCTTTTAGGAAGCTGCTCGGTAAACAAACCGAACAACCAAGTCAAAAAACTTTCTGACGATGAACTTTTAACCGAAGTACAGCGTCAAACCTACAAGTACTTTTACGAAGGTGCCGAGCCAACTTCTGGCCTGGCGAGAGAACGCTACCATAGCGACAACATTTATAAAGACAATGATAAAGACATCATCGCTACAGGTGCCAGTGGTTTCGGTATTATGGGAACCATTGTTGCTATCGAACGTAAGTTCATTACAAGAGAACAAGGTCAAGCCCACTTAAAAAAAGGGTTAGATTTTTTGGCAAAGGCCGATAGGTTTCACGGTGCGTGGGCACATTGGATGCATCCCTCTGGAAAAGCAAAAGAGTTTGGCAAAGATGATGATGCTGGAGACATAGTAGAAACGTCTTTCCTAGCACAAGCTTTAGTAACCTTACGCCAATATTATCAAAATGGCAATACAGAGGAAAAAGCATTAGCCCAAAAAGCAGACGAACTTTGGAAAGGTATTGAGTGGGATTTCTACAGACAAAACAACAAAAACGTATTGTATTGGCATTGGTCACCGAAATCGGCTTGGAAAATGAACTTTGCCATTACAGGTTACAACGAATGTCTGATCACTTATGTAATGGCTGCCTGCTCCCCTACTCATGGTGTTCCAGCTGAAGTTTACCATCAAGGCTGGGCAAAAAATGGTGCTATCAACACTAATATTTCTTTGTACGGACATCCTATCAAGTTAAAACACAACGTTGTTGGTGAAAGCGTTGGCCCACTTTTTTGGGCACACTATTCTTACTTAGGTCTAAATCCAAAGGGATTGAAAGATAAATATGCAGATTACTGGCAAGAAAATAGAAATCACACTTTAGTCAATTACGATTATGCCATTGCTAATCCTAAAGGTTACAAAGGTTACGGAAAAGACTCATGGGGAATGACGGCAAGTTATTCTGTAAAAGGCTACGCAGCTCACATGCCCAATGAAGATTTTGGCGTAATTAGCCCAACGGCAGCGCTTTCATCTTATCCTTACACTCCAAAGGAAAGTATGCAGGTGATCAGAAATCTCTATGAAAATAAAAAGGATAAGGTTTGGGGAGAGTTTGGTTTTTACGATGCTTATAGCGAAACTGTAGATTGGTATCCAAAAAGGTATTTAGGCATAGATCAAGGACCAATTGTAGTGATGATAGAAAATGGACGCACAGGTTTACTTTGGAAACTTTTTATGAGTGCACCAGAAATACAACAAGGATTAACGAAACTAGGTTTTACCTATTCAAAATAAATATACATGAAGAGAATAATCGTAGCATTTGCCCTTGCATTAACTTTGCCAACTTTTGCGCAGCAGAAGAAAGCAACACCTACCGAAAAACAGAAAATGGATGCTTTCATCAGCAACTTAATGTCTAAAATGACGGTTGATGAAAAGATTGGTCAGTTGAATTTGGTTACTGGTGGCGAAGCAACTACCGGCGCCGCTGTAAGTACTGGCGTCGAAGCTAAAATTGCTAAAGGTAACGTTGGTGGTATTTTCAGTTTAACAACGCCTCAGAAAATTCGCAAAGCGCAAGAAATCGCTATGCGTAGCCGATTAAAAATTCCAATGATTTTTGGTCAGGATGTGATACACGGTTATAAAACCACCTTCCCTATTCCATTGGCTTTAGCGGCAAGTTGGGATATGACTTTAATAGAAAAAACTGCAAGAGTTGCCGCCGTAGAAGCTACCGCCGACGGCTTAAACTGGACTTTCTCGCCAATGGTAGATTTAGCACGCGACCCGCGTTGGGGGCGTGTGGCAGAAGGCAGTGGCGAAGATCCATTTTTGGGCTCTGCAATTGCAAGAGCAATGGTAAAAGGCTATCAGGGGAATGATTTAAAAGCTGTAAACACCATGATGGCCTGTGTAAAGCACTTAGCTTTGTACGGGGCATCTGAAGCTGGTAGAGATTACAATACTACAGACATGAGCTTCGACAGAATGTACAACGAATACTTACCTCCTTATAAAGCCGCTCTTGATGCCGGCGCAGGTAGCGTGATGGTTTCGTTTAATGATATCAATGGCGTTCCAGCTACAGCCAACAAATGGTTATTAACTGATTTATTACGTAAAGAATGGGGTTTCAAAGGTTTTGTAGCTTCAGATTATACTGGCGTTAGCGAGTTAATTGCACACGGCTTGGGCGATTTAAAAACCGTATCTGGCTTAGCTTTAAAAGCGGGAACGGATATGGATATGGTAAGTGAGGGCTTCTTAACTACCCTAAAGGATAATTTAAAAGAAGGTAAAGTAACCATTGCTCAAATTAATACGGCTTGTCGTTTAATTTTAGAGGCTAAATACAAGCTAGGTTTATTTGATGACCCTTTTAAATATTGTAGTGAAGAGAGGGCCGCAAAGGAAATCTTAACTCCAGAAAACTTAAAATTTGCTCGTGAAACTGCGACTAAAACGTTCGTATTGTTGAAGAACGACAAACAAACTTTACCCTTGCAAAGAAAAGGCACTATTGCACTAATTGGCCCCTTGGCTAATACTGCGAGCAATATGCCAGGAACTTGGAGCGTAAATGCTGACATGTCGAAAGTACCTACCTTGTTGCAAGGCTTAACAGAAGTAGCTGGCAATAAAGTAAAAATAGTACACGCTTTAGGTTCTAACTTAATTGGCGACCCCAACCAACAAATTTGGGGAACGGCTCACGGTAGAGATATCCCTCGTGATAACAGACCTGAAAATGAAATCATAGCAGAAGCTGTAAAAATTGCCGAAAAAGCAGACGTAGTGGTGGCCGCTTTAGGTGAAGGTTCAGAAATGAGTGGAGAAGCATCTAGCCGTACAGATATCGGTATTCCTGACACACAAAAACGACTACTTGATGCATTATTGAAAACTGGAAAACCTGTTGTTTTAGTGCTATTTGCTGGTCGCCCTATGACTTTAACTTGGGAGCAAGCAAATGTTCCAGCAATTCTTAATGTTTGGTTTGGTGGTGTAGAAGCTGCAAAAGCCATCGGCGATGTGTTGTTTGGCGACGTAAATCCTTCAGGTAAAATCACCATGACTTTTCCACAAAACGTTGGGCAAATTCCTTTATACTACGCACACAAAAACACTGGTCGTCCGCTTGGCGATAAACCTTGGTACAGCAGATTTTGGTCTAACTATTTAGATGTATCTAATGACCCACTTTATCCTTTCGGTTTTGGTTTAAGTTACACCACTTTTAATTATGGTGATGTTAAAATTAGCAATAACACCTTAAAACCAGGGCAAAAAATAACGGTAACTACAACCTTAACCAATAGCGGCTCAGTTGCTGGAGAAGAAGTGGTACAACTTTATATTCGCGATTTGGTATGTACAAGCACCAGACCAGTGAAAGAACTCAAAGGATTTGAAAAAGTAAGCTTAAAACCTGGAGAAACAAAAACGGTTAACTTTACCATTACAGAAGATATGCTGAGATTTTATAACAGCCAACTGAAGTTCGTATCGGAAGCTGGCGATTTTAAAGCTTTTGTTGGTACAAATTCTAGAGACGTAAAAGAAGTTAACTTTAAATTAGTGAAATAAATCGATTACCGTCATTTCGACCGTAGTGGAGAAATCTTTGAAATTGCTTATCTCCGTTTAAAGATTTCTCCATTTTCAGATAAATGAATTAAATTCGACATCATCTTTTTCCGATTTACAGACTCAAAATTTGTAAGTCTTTTAAGTTAATTCGTCTTTGCGATAGTTTACTCCGATTTATAGGAGAAGCATGACGAAACAATCTTTCCAACTAATAATATCATGAAAAGAACAAGCACATTCCTGGCACTATTCTTCCTCTACATCACTGCATTTGCACAAGACCTTTCCCTATTTAAAAAAGAAGAGTTTATCACCAAAGGTGATACATTAAGATATCGTATCCTTTACCCTAAAAATTTCGATAGCAATAAGAAATATCCAGTAATTTTGTTTCTACACGGCCGTGGAGAAAGTGGCAGCGACAACCAGAAGCAACTCGCTAATGGTGCAAAGTTGTTCCTGAAAGAAGATTTTAGAAATAGTAATGAAGTGATTACCATTTTCCCTCAGTGTGCAGAAAGCAGCTATTGGGCAAATGTAGAAATTGAAACCGTGCAGAATAAACGCTTCTTCACTTTTGTAAAGGGCGGGGCTCCAACTAAAGCGATGAGTTTAGTGCTTCAATTTACCGACCAATATTTTAATAATACTTTTGTAGACCCAACCAGAATTTATGTTGGCGGCTTATCTATGGGTGGCATGGGAACTTTTGAAATTTTGAGAAGGAAACCCAAAACATTCGCAGCTGCTTTTGCCATTTGTGGTGGCGATGACATACAAAACGTAAAAAAATATAAGAACATGCCCCTGTGGATTTTTCATGGCGGCTTAGATGATGTGGTTACCCCACAGTTTTCTTACGGCATTTACAGAGAACGAAAAAAATTAGGTAATGAAGCCAAGTTTACTTTATATTTAAAGGCTAACCATAACAGCTGGGACAGTGCTTTTGCAGAACCAGAGTTGTTGCCTTGGCTGTTATCAAATAAAAAATAGACTGATTTGCCTCAACAGTAAAAAACAATGGACTTACCTAATATTTTTACCAAAGAAGTAGCCGAAACGGTTATCGAAAGAATAGAAAAACTAAAGCCAGAAACCCAGCCTTTATGGGGCAAAATGAATGCTGCACAAATGCTTGCGCATTGCTGTGTAGCTTACGAAATGGTTTATACTGACAAACATCCAAAGCCGGGTTTCTTTATGGGCTTCATCTTAAAATCTTTCGTAAAGAAAATGGTTGTAACTGATAAGCCTTACCCAAAAAATTCTAAGACAGCACCCGTATTTTTAATTAGCGATGAGAAAGATTTTGAAGCAGAGAAGACACGTTTAGTAGATTATATTAGAGAAACACAGGTGTTGGGCGCTTATATTTTTGATGGCAAAATGTCGCATTCATTTGGCGAATTAAGTGCAAACGAATGGAATAATATGTTCTATAAACATCTGGACCATCACTTGAAGCAATTTGGCGTTTAGTTAGCCAAACAAAAACACCTCGTAGATTTGAAAACCTACGAGGTGTACAATAGTAGCCCTAAAGCGCAAATATCTATTCTGCCATATTATGATAAACGGCTTGAACGTCATCGTCCTCCTCTAGTTTATCAATCAATTTTAACACATCTGCAGCTTGCTCTTCCGTTACTTCGTGATGAGAGAGTGCAATACGTTCTAATTTCGAGCTTTTTAACTCGATGCCTTTTTCTTCTAATGCTTTTTGTAAAGAACCAAAGTTTTCGAAAGCACCTTGCGCTACTGCAACATCATTTCCTTCCTCGTCTGCCTCTACATAAAGTTCTTCCAAGCCTGCATCAATTAATTCAAATTCTAATTCTTCTAAATCTAAATCTTCGGCAGGCACAAACCTAAAAATAGATTTACGGTTAAAAATAAAATCTAAAGAACCAGTTTTACCTAATGAACCATCTGTTTTGTTAAAATAGCTACGCACATTAGCTACCGTACGATTGGTATTATCGGTGGCAGTTTCAATTAAAACAGCCACACCATGCGGTGCATAACCTTCGTACACAATCTCTTCGTAGTTAGCCATAGACTTGTCAGAAGCACGTTTAATTGCTGCTTCTACTCTATCTTTAGGCATATTTACTGCTTTCGCATTTTGCATGGCAGTACGTAAACGAGAGTTAGTTTCTGGATTTGGGCCAGACTCCTTAACTGCCATTACAATATCTTTACCAATACGCGTAAACTGTACGGCCATTTTAGACCAACGCTTAAATTTTCTTTCTTTTCTAAATTCGAATGCTCTTCCCATTTTTTGTAGTATTGAGATATGAGATATGAGATATGAGACCTTAGCCCTACACCTCAAAGCTCAAACCTTATTTATTTTTTCAAATTCGTTAACATATCTAATGTCATTTTTGCCAAATCAAACTCAGGTTTCCAGCCCCATTCTTTTTGTGCAAAGCTATCATCAATAGACTTTGGCCAACTGTCGGCAATCTGTTGCCTTGGATCGTGATCCGCGTAAGTTAGCCTAAAATCTGGAATGTGTTTTCTAATTTCTGCAGCTAAAACTTCTGGCGTAAAACTTACACCACCAAAATTATAACTAGAGCGAATGCTAATTTGTTCTGCAGGCGCATCCATCAATTCAATGGTACCACGAATGGCATCATCCATGTACATCATCGGCAACTCTGTTTCTGCGGATAAAAATGAAGAATAACTTCCTTTTTTCAATGCTTCGTGGAAGATATGGATAGCATAATCGGTAGTTCCTCCGCCTGGCGCAGCTTTCCAACTAATTAATCCTGGATAACGGATACTTCTTACATCTAAACCATACTTTTCGTGATAGTACTCACACCAGCGCTCTCCAGCCAATTTACTGATACCGTAAATGGTATTTGGATCCATGGTACAATATTGTGGTGTATTGTTTTTCGGAGAATTTGGACCAAACACCGCAATTGAACTTGGCCAATAAACTTTTGCAGTTTGATAAAACAAGGCTAAGTCAAGTACATTTAGCAAGCCATTCATATTCAAATCCCAAGCTAACTTTGGATTTTGCTCACCAGTTGCCGATAAAAGTGCAGCTAGCAAATAAACCTGTGTAGGGTTATATTTTTTAAAAATAGCATGCAAAGTATCTTTATCAAGCACATTTACAAACTCGAATGGACCTGCATTCTTCGTCTCATAATCTGGCCTACGAATGTCGCACGCTACAACATTATCACTACCATAAGCAGCACGAAGAGCGGTAACCAATTCCGTCCCTATCTGTCCGTTTGAGCCTAAAACTAATATTCTATCCGTCATAAGTAATTTGAAATTTGACAAAGGTAAAAAAAGAGATTAAAGCATTAATATTTTTTAGCAGAGTTTAAATTTTATCAAAAATTTGATATTTCGAAATGTTACCTTAATATTAATTTTCATTATATTTAACATTAATTAAATTACGTTTTGTTTCGTTTTAACCTTAAAGTGTTTATAATTGAAAATTATTATCGCTATAAAAACAATGAAGAAAAATCGTCTTAGTAGAAATATATTTTTTCTCGGCATTTTATCGCTTGCGACTGTAAATTCTTATGCACAAAAAGCGAAAACAGTTTTTCACGACGCCGCAAAATTTCATCTGTATGGAAAAGCGTTTGACACACCACAGCCATACCACAGAGTCGATACTGCCAAGTATAGCGACCTCCCTGCGACCGTAAAAAATTTACTAACGCATACCGCCGGATTAGCCGTTATGTTTAAAACAAATAGTAAAAGTATTTCGGCAAAATGGTGTACAACCGAAAAAAAGCCTACGAATAACATGACACTGATAGCCCAAAAAGGCTTAGATCTTTATATTAAGAAAGATGGGAAATGGCAGTTTGCGGGTGTAGGCCGCCCAGATGGAACATGCAATGAGTTTAC
>Ga0256901_1000447_pt1 | contig 23389 bp, 13 predicted proteins | sample MC6MC0689MT_FD_190200 | JGI IMG/M metagenome (GOLD analysis project Ga0256901, IMG submission 190200) | Metatranscriptome of enriched soil aggregate microbial communities from Iowa State University, Ames, United States - MC6-MC0689-MT... | ecosystem: Environmental > Terrestrial > Soil >... | reverse complement strand
TGCTCTACTTGTGTGCAGTCCCCAACTTGGAAATAAACTTTACTATCGAGCGGGTTTTCCGTGCTATGCATTTTCGCGCAACAAACTCTGCGGTAATAACGGTGGTTCTCATCGCATACAAAATTAAATTTTCGACAGCTTCGTTTCGTTATTTTTGGAGCACGCTACTAGGTTTCAAGTACCCGAAGTCGCTTCATATCCAATTGGTTTTTCAGATCGTCAAAGCAATTCTCGACTACATCTTTGTTCTGGAATATTTCGTGTTGTGTTGCCGGGTTAAACAATGTGGTTGATGTTAATGCCGTATTTGTTCGCAAAAACATTCCTTTGTCGAGGAATCTTACTGATAAAAAATTGCAGAAGAAATAATAAGAGCATTGGGTGCTTTAAAAGCTCTTTTATCGCAGTCAGTTCCTGATCATCTCTTGCGCTGCTTTTAAGGTCACTTTTCGTTATTACTGAAAAATAGAATTCACGATATTTTCTTAGAAGCGACAGAATAGTGCTATTTGCGAATTGTCATTTAGGATTCCGAGTACAATTTTCGTAGCAAGAATGACTCCTCTTTTTCAGTTTTTGCGGTAATCCCGGGGGGTAACCCCCGTTTTCTTTTTGAACAATTGGAGGAAAAATTGCGTATCGTGGTAGCCGACCCGTATTGTGATATCCTGCACTTTTAACGCGGTGGTACGAAGCAGCTTACAGCCCTCCTCTATTCGAACATTTTGCAAATACTCGACAAACGATTGTCCGGTTGTTTTTTTGAACAAACGCTGGAAATGACTGGTGCTCATAAATACCATGCTGGCCATTTGTTCCAACGATAGAGGCAGGTGATAATTCGTTTTGATAAACGAAAAAGCAGCATCCAGGCGATGGGATGCCGAAGGAAGCTCATGGGAGAGCGAATTGTTCTCAAACCGGAATAGGAGAATTAGCAGTTCGATGACTCGCGTAATCAGAAGCGTTCGATAGCCTGGCCGCTGCTGGATAAATTCTTTATACAATTGGTCAAAAATCATTTTCGCTTCGTGTTGGCTGTCGTGATAGTGGTAATAACTTTGGGAGGATTGGGAAAACATTCGTTCCCCGTCAAACGGATTAGGAATCAATCGGCACCAATCAAGCAGTTGGTCAACTGGAAAGACGCAATTGTACACGACGAGGGGGATGTTGCTTTCCATCGACAAAGGACGGTATACGTGGGCGGTTCCCACCGGAATGATAAAGATATCCCCGCTGGTTACGGATAGAATCTCGTCATCAATATAATGGAATCCCTTTCCTTCAACAACATAGCTGATTTCCAGAAAATCGTGAGTATGCATAAGAGAGTTAAAGTTTTCGTGATATCTGTTCACATAAATATTGACTTCGGAATCAAAGTAAATATAGGTGTTATTGAAATAAACACGGTTATTCATTATGCACCTCTTCCTCCGAGTAGAGAACAGAAATTTGATGAACTTGACCTATATGAATGATAACATCACCATACGTTGGATCCAAAGAAATTTATTACGATAGATTTACCGAAATTTTGAAAGCGATTTCAAAATAGAGGGATCGGATATGTGAAAGGAGTCAAAACGATTTTGCGATCATAAGTTCATTCATGTATCCGGCAACGATATTCAATACTAAGGAGGCAGATTTCTGATGAGGAAAATAAAAAGCTTAATCGTGGTGTCGCTTCTATTAGCCTTTATAATGATGCCGCTATCCGTCAACGCCGCAAGTCACACATCCGTATTCAGGGATGATCTTGGAGACGTCACGGGAAATGCGGTCAATAGTGTTTATAATACTTTGGATGCTGCTCTGACGGCAATTGGAACAACGGAAACTACTTTGTTTATCAATCAGTCGTTGAACTTGACCGCATCCAGCGTGACCGTACCTTCCAATGTGAGCCTGAACTTCATGAAAGCCGGGTCTATCCATGTCGGCAGCAATCAGAGGCTTACAATCAACGGACCTGTGATCGCGTCGCCGACGCAAAGAATATTTACGACGGATCCTACCTTGGTGCAAGACGGGGACAGCGCGTGGAACGAACAAACCGTGGCGGGCGTCACCGCGTCGACGGATACGGCGGATAAGAAGCAGGGAACGGCAAGCGCCAAACTCGTCATGACCGGTTCGGCCACCGCAGGCATTCTGGCTTCCAAGAGTATTCCTGCCCTGAATATGACCAAAGCGAAAGTGTTGACGATGTGGGTGAAAAGCAGCATCGGTATCAGTAATACCGATATGTCGCTCGTCTTGGACGATTCGGCCAATGGCGCTTCGCCATTAAAGGTGAGCGGGTTAGACGGACTGGCAGCCAACACGTGGAAGAAAGTAACCGTGAATCTGGAAGATGTCTCCACGCTCTCCTCCATCATCAGCGTCGGCATCCGACAGAACGTTGCCAAAGGCGCGTACACGTTATGGATCGACGGTATCGAAGCGGTGAACGGGGTTACGTTCGGGGAAGGGAGCGCAAGCGAATTTTATCCGCAATGGTGGGGTGCTAAGGGCGATGGCGTCACCGACGACACGACTCCCGTGCAGAATGCTCTTAATGCGGCTAGTTTGGCTGGTCAAGGAACGGTGAAGATTTCGAAAGGCACGTACCTGGTTGAAAATTTGGTCTTATATGGAAATACGGAGCTCACAGGCAAAGGATGGTCGTCTATCTTAAAGCAAAAAAGCGGGGCGCAACATGTCGTATCGGTTAATCCGGGAGGCGGCGGTAATTCAAGCATAAATGATAATCAAAAAAACATCCGCATCAATAATATTCAGTTGTCTGGCACCGTGACAACGGACGGCTTTGATGAGCATAAGCATATCCTGAACCTGAATGCGGTATCGGATGTCGTCATCGACAATGTAAAGTTTGTTGGATTCCGGGGAGATGGCCTGTATATCGGTTCTTCCAATTACGCGGCGACGGAGCGCCATAATGAAAGAATTACGGTCAGAAAAAGCTATTTTGACGGAGTAAATAATAATAATAGAAACGGGATTTCGATCATCGACTGCGATGGTTGTTTGATAGACGATTCCTATTTCACGAACACGACAAGATCGGATATGCCGGGAGCAATCGACATTGAACCGGATGCTGCATCCTTTCATGTCATTCGAAATATTACTATAAGAAATAATAAATTTTACAATATAGGCGGTTTTACCGGTGTGATCCAACTGTACTTACCTACAGTTCAGGCAAGTCTGACAAAAGCGTCGCAACATATATTAATCGAAGGGAATTATATCGATACGGCCATACACACTCAGGCAGGTATAGCTTTGCAACAATATCAAACCGTGACCAATAGTACCGCACCCAATAATATCGTCGTACGTGACAATCGGATAGATAATGCTTACAGCGGGTTCAAAATATACGGAATCAAAGGCGCGGTACTGGATTCGAATACATTCACCAATATCGCCACCGCGAGCTATTTAGGCTATTCGGATGCCAATATGAACAATCAGGATATCCATTTTACAAACAATTCATTTAGATATAGCGGAACGACAGATGGTTATAATATTCTAGTATATTCGGTCGATCGATTAAGTATTAACGGGGACACTTACGACGATGTAGGAAAATCGGACCTGTCTTTAGGTTATGGATTGTATTTCGTTTCAGGGGCAAGTTCCTATGTAAGAATTACCAATACAATGATGTTATCGCCTCTCGGACGAACTACATGGGGAATAAAAAAAGGAACACACACATTCGCTTCATCTACTAATATTTGGAATAATAATCAATCTTTTAATGTTCCCGGCAACGATTTTCAATATTCGGGTGGAGAATCCTTTGCATTCGATTGGGGGTTTGCTTCGACGACGGAAGGTTGGACGAGCGAGAACCAGATCACTCAATCGGTATCAGGCGGGATTAACACCCTTACTTCCAGCGGCAGCGATCCTTTCTTGTACTCCGGAGATAATTTGAATATCAGCGCATCCACTTACAAATTCGTGAAGGTGAGAATGAAGAATAATACAAGCAGCGTCTCATCCCAACTGTTCTTTACGACCACGGCGGATACCTCTTGGTCGGAAGCCAAGAGCATCAGTAAGACAATAACGGCGAGCGACAGCGGCTATACGGAATATGTTTTCGATTTTTCTGCTATCGGCGGTTGGTCGGGAACGATCAAACAACTGAGGTTTGATCCAGTCGTTGCACCCGGGACGGTGGAAGTGGATTACATTCGCGTGTCCAATACCGGTTGATTGTCACCTCTATCGTACGAATCATATAAAAACTATGATGAGATCAACCTATATAAATGATAGGATAGACATAGTTTTTATTCGGAACAGTCTATTAATATAGAGTCACAGAAACAATATATAGCTTGCCAAAGCAAGGCGATAAAACGAGGAGGGTAGAATCGCAGAAGTGTGCCAATCGCCTGCTATCAAATACAAACACTGTTATGGAGGGTCAAAAATGAAAAAAATCAGTATTGTACTTATGGCCTTTTTGTTAACGCTTACAATGGCTGCGTGCTCAGGAAAAAAGGAGACGGCAAACGAAACAGGGACAACAGCGCCAACCGGAAGCGCCGCAGGCGAAGAATCTTCCACACCTGCGCCTGAAGCAAAGGAAGTGACGTTGAAACTTGGATTGCCCCAAGGGTATGACGTGACGAAGAAGGAAATTATCGACGGATTTCAAGCGAAATTTCCACATATCAAATTGGATATCGATACGACGCCGTGGGGAGACTTCTTTACGAAACTTCCGGCACAGATCGCCGGAGACAACGCTCCGGACATCTGGTTTCAGGAGAACGCGTCGGTTCTCGGACATGGTAAGCGCGGGGTAGCCGAAGATCTGACGGCTTATTTTGAAAGGGACTTGAATCCCGGCGACTACGTTGAAGCTATATATTCGGCTAAAGGGCCGGATGGCAAAATATACGGGGTACCGCACGGCATCAATCCGGTTGCACTGGGTTACAACAAAAAGCTGTTTACGGAAGCGAATGTCCCGTTCCCAACGGATGATTGGACGTATCAGGATCTGATAGATGCCGCCAAAAAGCTGACGAAAGACACAAATGGAGATGGGAAAACAGACATTTACGGATTTATATCCGGATATAACATCACGTTAGGATGGTTCCCGTGGATCAAGTCTACCGGCGGTCAAGTGCTTGACTCCTCTCTAACGAAAGCGATGGTAACGGATCCGAAGTCGTTGGAAGGCCTCAACAAGTGGGTTGAAATGAATAAAAGTGGGATCAGCGCGCCGGAATCGTTTACGAAAGCGATCGGCTCCGAATGGCAGGCGTTCGGCAGTGAGAAAGGCGCCATGTATTTTGTGCAGTATAGTACGCAGACGCTCTTCCAGAAAAACTTCCCGGATTTGGACTGGGATACCGTGAAGATGCCCAAAGGATTTGACGGGAATCGAGTCGTACCGAATATCGCCAATTCCTGGCTCATTTATTCCAAAGCCAAACCGGAAGTAAAAGATGCTGCATGGGAGTTTTTGAAGTATTACCTCAGCAGCGAGTCGCAAGACATTCTAGCAGCAAGCGGTGCAAGCTTGCCTCTCATGAAGTCGTCTGCTGATAAAGTGAATGAAATAACGACTGCTCCGGCCAATAAGAAAGCTTATACGGATGGCGTTGCCGAAGCCGGCACAACGATGGACGAAAGTCCGTCCTGGGGAGAATGGGTCGGCGCCGCACAACCTGTCTTCGTGGATATCTATAACGGTAAAGTGTCCGTCGAAGATGGTGCGAAGCAGATACAGGACAAAATTCAAACGGTACTGGATAATAACAAATAGGCTAGTTGCCATCAAATAATAAGAGAGATGGAAATGGTGCTGCTTAGGCCATTTCCATTTCTTCATCAAGATAACGGGGTGATCACATGCACAGAAAAGGAATATGGGGTTACCTATTTACACTCCCTTACATGATCAACGTTGCCGTTTTTTTCATCTTTCCGTTTCTGTTTTCATTTTATCTTACGTTTAACAAGTGGGATTTTTTTAATCCTCCAAGCTGGATTGGACTTGGCAACTGGAAAGACGTATTGTCGCAATCTTCGTTTTGGATTTCCATGCGCAACATTTTTTTCTTTGCCCTCGTGTTCGTACCGTTGCAAACCTTCCTTGCCCTATTGCTTTCGTATTTATTGAATCTTTCCATTAGAGGGAAGGTACTGTTTCGTTTGTTTTATTTCCTTCCCGTTATTACGCCATGGGTCGCCGGAGGATTGCTGTGGGTTTGGCTTTACAATTCTGAGTTCGGTTTGGTGAACTGGCTATTAGGTTGGTTCCACCTAGGCCCCTTCCAGTGGAACAATAGCGACAATTGGATGGTTGTCATGGGGAGTATTGCCTTGGTTAACGTGTGGAAGGGCGTAGGTTATTCAATGGTCCTGCTGCTGGCGGGGATGCAGAATATCTCCAAGGAATTATTGGAGGCAGCGCGAATCGATGGGGCAAACGGGAAGGATCAGTTCTTTAAAATTGTTTTCCCTCTCGTTTCGCCTATGATTTATCTGGTACTCATACTGTCGACGATATCGGCATTTCAAGCATTCGATGTGTTTTTGGTAATGTTAGATCCAGTTACGATCAATATACCGGATCGCAATATGATCCCGAATCTTCTAATCTATCGGGATGCATTCGTATATTCCAAGATGGGAACGGCTTCAACTATGGCTTGGGTTTTGTTCGTGGTGATCCTGCTCATTACCTTGGTGCAGAAGCGAATGGAGAAAAGGTGGGTTCATTATGAAGAACAATAACAGGTTGATGAATCTGCTTGTTTACGTAGCCTTAATTTTGGGAGCGGCCGTGATGGTTTTCCCTTTTCTGTGGATGATTTCCACATCGCTGAAAATGGGTGGCGCCGTACAGAAAATTCCTCCCGAATTTATTCCGGATCCTTTCGTTTGGAGCAATTATAGCAAAGTATGGGTTAAAATCGATTTTTTACGCTATACGTTGAACAGTGCGCTACTTGCTACGTTTCATGTTATTTTCACGCTACTATCGTGTTCGATGATTGCCTATGGTCTAGCTTTATTCTCTTTTAAAGGAAAAAACTTGATTTATGTCATCATGCTAGGTACTTTGATGTTGCCTTTTCAGGTGACGATGATACCCAAATATTTTATATGGAAGTACTTGGGGGTATTAAACAGCTTTTATCCATTGATCATTCCGACTTTGCTCGGCGGTGCATTCGGAATTTTTTTGATTCATCAGTATCTTAAGGGATTGCCTTTGGAAATGTATGAAGCCGCGCTGATTGATGGCTACAATCCTTGGGGGATTTTCTGGAAAATCTATTTTCCGCTATGTTCTCCGGCCTTGGCGGCGCTTGCGGTATTTACGTTCATGGATAGCTGGAATAATACGATCGAGCCGCTGCTCTACTTGAAGGATCAGTATTTGTACACGCTGCCGCTTGCTTTGCTATACCTTAGGGGGGAAGCTTTGGGGGAAATGCACTTGGTCATGGCCGGTGCCGTCATGGCGGTGATCCCAGTGACAATCGTTTTTATTGTTGCACAAAAATATTTTGTTCAGGGTATAGCCGCAACAGGAATAAAAGGATAGGAGAAACACACCTTGGTAAATCAACTTCAAGGCAAGGTTATTTGATCGATTTCGGCATGGAGGAACCAGATGAACAATTCAGTGTATAGCCCGATGTCGTTTTGGTTTTTGAATCATGATCTTCAAGATGACGAATTGCGGTGGCAGCTTCATGAGTTGAAAGACAAAGGTTTTAAAGGCGTGTTTATACATCCCAGGGACGGATTGACGGTTCCCTATCAGTCGGAATTATGGTGGGGCAAAGTCAAATGGATCATGAACTGCTGCGAAGAGCTGGGATTGCACGCGTGGTTGTATGACGAAGACCCGTTTCCGAGCGGTGCGGCAGGCGGCAAAGTGTTTGTAGACCGACCGGAATTTAAAGCGCGTGAAATCACGTTAGAAACCTGGGAAACGGAAGGCGGTCTCGTTCAGATCAGTTTTCCGATCGGGCGATTGCAGAAAGTCGTTGCGATTCGGATGGATGGCGATACCCTTACCAGACAATGGCTTGATCTCACTTCGCATATCGGGATTCTACGAAGCAAATGGGCGCCTGGGTATGTTCATCATAACGCTTATTATCCACCCTATGAAGATTTCGGAAATCCGCATTGGCGAAGCAGTGCTACGGATCCCCATTACGGTTTGGACTGCATCGTTCCGGAAGGGCGTTGGAAAATTTGCGCGTTCGTGGAACAAGAAATTCCGGATGATCCTTGGGGGAATTATACCGATTTGTTAAACCCGAAAGCCGTTCAATATTTCTTAGATCTTACGCATGAGAAGTATGCTGATAGATTCGGGCATCTTTTCGGCAAGCTCATTCCCGGTATATTTACCGATGAACCGAAGGTTAAAGGCGTTGTTTCTTGGACGGAAAGTTTTGCCGATTACTTCTTAGCGTTGTTCGGGTATGACATCCGGGAGAAATTTCCTGATTTGTTTATGACGATCGATCACGAAACCGCGCAAGTCCGTCATGATTACCGGTTAGCGCTGGGTCGACTGTTTACTGAATCGTATATCATTCCCATCTCCGATTGGTGCAAGGAACGGGGGTTGATTAGCACGGGCCATATGAGTCCTGAGGAGGACCCTGTCGGCCAAACGAGGTATGTGCCTTATTTGTTGTCGATGCTGAAGCAGTTTCAGTTTCCCGGAACGGATCTCATTTCCGGAAATATTGGAAGCTCCGCCTTTCCGCTGCTTCATTTGGGTCCGAAGCTCGCGAGTTCTGCGGCACATCATACGGACAGATTTGGGGTCATAGCCGAAGCTTTCGGTGCGAACAGTTGGGAACTGGACTTTAAGGAAATGAGGAAAATGGTCGATTGGCTGTTTGTGATGGGGGTTACGGACGTCGTCACGCATGGGCAGTTTTACTCCATTGACGGATTGCGGAAGAAGGAAGCTCCGCCTTCCCTGTTCTATCAATCGAGCCACTGGCCATATTTTCTGCCGTTCTCGCAATATATGTCGGAAATGGCGGATTTATTGAAGGAAGGCATTCATCATTGCCATTTGTTAGTTTACTATCCGCAAATTTCCTTTAGTGCTTATTATCCCGACCGAATGGCTGATCTTGAGCGCAGTTCCGCTCAACTCGGCAGGTTTGTTCACCATCTGCTCAGCAACCAATGGGACTTTGATCTGGCGGATGAGGAAACGTTGCTGCAAATGAGCGTGAAGGACGGGAAATTGCACGGCAAGAAAGAAGCATACGATGTGCTGATTCTCGCAGGCTGTAATTATTTGGAAAGCGGTGTGGCCGCATTCTGCGAACGATTCGTAAGCCAGGGAGGCAAGGTTTGGTTAATCGGAGAAGAGCCTATCCTTGTGCATTCCGTTCCGGGAGTGGCAACAAGCCATGATTGTTCCTCGGGGGGAACTCCGTATTATTCCAAAGTAACCGATATCGATCGGATGGTGGACGAGCTTGAGAAGAATGTGGAGCGAGAGACGTTCGTTCTTGAAGCCGAAGCCGGACCTTCAGGAGCAACGAAGCTTCTTCTAAAGGATGTTTACACGCATAAGCGCAGGCTGGCTGGGAAAACGAGACTGTTTGTTATGAATGCTGCAGACGAATGGCGAGAGGGGATCGTATATCATTCGGATACTTACGCGGTTGCAACCGGCAAGCGCTTTGTCCTGCCTCCGAACGGCTCCTTGATGTTCGATATAGAGGGAGGACGCGTTGAACTGCCATTGGGTGGGGAAACGCTAGCTTTGCACGAAGCGGCGTACAAAGAATACCGCGGAGCGGAGACGATGGAGATGATCGCTTCTGGTTCCAGCGATCTCAATCTATCGGACGGGTGGCTGTTGCTGCCGCAGGATCAGAATGTGCTCAACTTAACGCATTGGCATTTTTGGGATGAGGATCCGCGACTGAACTATGCAGCCATTACCTCCGAACCGGCCGTCAATGTGCTGGAGATGGCGGGATCAGATCGAAGACATGAGTATTGGGCGTTTTGCCGATTTTACTCCCAAGGCAAGGTTACGCAAACGAATCTCGTATTCGATCATTCTTGCTGGGAAGGCGAATGCATCATTAAAGTGAACGGCAGCACCGTACCGGACGCCGCTAAAGTCCGCCGTTATGACGTGAATAATTGGGAAATCGATATTACAGCTCTAGTCAAGCAGGGAGACGATCCTATCCAATTGAATTGGGTGGAGGCGTATTTCCCTTCCGGCGGCCGACTGATGGAGCCGCTCAGGCTGTACGGCGATTTCCGTGTCCAATTCCCGTATGCAGGATTTCCGCCGGGAAGCATTCGTTATGGTGAAATACCGAAAGCTCATAGAACGCTCCAGACGTGGGACGACATCGGTTTTCCGCATTATGCGGGTACGATGATCTACGAGAAAGAGGTTAACCTGTCGGCTGAATGGCTTGGAGCGGAATCGGAAAGCAGCATTTATCTATGTATCGAATCGGTATATGATGTTGCCCGATTATTTGTTAATGGAGTGGAAACGAAGACGCGTTACTGCGCCCCTTTTGCGTGGGAGATTGCTGCTTTATTATCGGCGGGTCCAAATCGGTTAAGGTTGGAGATCGCGAACAGCCCTGTAACTCTATTCGAGGGAAGTCGCAAAAAATCGGGAATGTTGGGATCAGTGAAGCTTATCAAAGCTGAGATATGGAGACCTCAATGATGGACAACAAATGGAACACGCAATGGATTTGGCTGGATACAGCGGATCTTCCGATGAATATATTTTTGGATGCTCGCAGAATAGTGGAAATCGAAGCTCCTGTTAAGAAAGGGAGTATCAGAATCAGCGCTAATCAGGAGTACATCCTCTACGTTAACGGGCACAGGATAGGACAAGGACCTTCACCGTGCGATTATCGATGGCAATATTACGATACGTACGAGATCGGCGATTATTTACGGGAAGGCCGCAACACTATCGCTTGCGTTTGCTACCACATCGGACAAAGCGAATCGACAATCTCTTATGAACGGGGGCCGGGCGGGCTATGCGTTCAGTTGGAGATTGAAACCGCGGAAGGAACGGTCGCGCTAGGCACGGATGCGACTTGGAAAATCCGACGTTCTCCGCGCTGGGTGCCGCGGGTATCCCAGATCAGCCGCTGGGGCGGATTCAAGGAAATCTATTTGGCGGACCAGGAAGATGATTGGTTGATGGCGGAATATGATGATACGGCATGGTCATCTCCCCAAATCATCTCCGAAGCGGACAATCCGGGATCCCCCTTCACACATATGTTGCCTCGGGAAATTCCGTATCTTCATCGGCAAAGAGTGCAGGCGGGAGCCGTTGTGAGGATCGACGCCAACCTGGGCACGATTGTCGGAATCGAACAGTTGCTAAACGGTGCCGAAGGGCATGCGCGGGTACAAATAAACGCAGCGATACCCGGATCGTTTCCGGGAATGATGCTTGACTTCGGCAAGGAAGTTGTCGGTTATCCGCAAATTCGACTGAGAGCATCTTCCGGCGGTGTGCTGGATATTCGTTATGGCGAATCGCTCGATGTGGAACATGTGGATACGATCGTCCTGAAAAACGGGCTCAACGAATGGTCATCTTTCGGACGTCGTGCCTTTCGCTATATGCAGCTAAACTTTCATGCTTGTCCGGGTCTCATTGAGTTGGGGCAATGCGAGCTGGAACTGGTTCATTACCCGTTCGCGGAAGAGGGGACTTTTACCTGTAGCGATCCCTTGTTGAATCGGATTTGGGAAGCAGGTAAGTATACGGTTCTCATGAACAGCCAGGAGCATTTGGAAGATTGTCCTTGGAGGGAAAAAGCGCTATGGATTGTCGATGAATTCATTATGGCTAAGGTCATTTACCATTTGTACAGCGACACCAGGCTGATTCGTAAATCGCTACTGCAAGGGGCGCGGATTCAGAAGGAGGATGGCGCCATTCCGGCTACCGGACCGGAATCCAACCAATCCGTGTTTCCCGACTTCTGCATGTACTGGCTTCTCGCGGTGTGCGATTACTGGAAAAACTCATCGGATGAACGCTTTATTTTGGATGTGCGTTCCCATGTGGAATTGGCGCTTGCATGGTTGAAAAACCAGCAGGATGAGGATGGCTTGCTGCTTCTTCCCGACGAACACTGCTTTATTGACTGGGCGCCGCATATCGACCGGAGGGAAAAAGTGACGGCGGCCTCCTGTTTGTACGTTAAGGTGCTGAGGGAGCTTACGGAAATCGCTCGCTCTTTTGGTTGGATGGATTTATCCGCTCTTTGGGGGGCCCAAGCGGAGATGACCCAAGAGGCAATCAGGACCTACTGCTGGGAACCGAATGTCGGTATTTTCTCGGATTGCGTAACGAGCGAGGGAAGATCCGATAAAGTATCGCTGCAAACCAATTTTATGGCCGTATGGTGCGGTATTATGACGGGAGAAGAAGCGGAACGTTTTTTTGAATTATATAATCGGCAGCAGGAATTGCCTGTGATCAAAAGCCCGTTTTTTCAGCATTTCCTGCTGGAAAGCTTATACCAACACGGAAAAGCGAACGAGGTTCTTAAGGTCATACACAGCTACTGGGGCGCAATGCTGCAAAGGGGAGCCACTACCTTCTGGGAAACGTTTGATCCGACAACGCCCGGATGTACGATCCCTCACAGGTTTCAAGGGAACACGCCTACCTACCTGCGAGATGATGTCCCTGTGAGCCATTGCCACGGATGGGGAGCATCGCCTACCTATGTGCTGATGCAGGTGCTCTTAGGGATCGATGGAATGGATCGTGCCAATGACAATGGCAATGTCGTGAAGTTTCGTCCTCGACTGGCGGATCTGGATTGGGCGCGCGGTGCTGTGGTTACCCCTCAAGGGTTGATCGAAATCGATTGGAGCCGGGATGCCAACATTTCTTGGGAGTGTAAAATAACCGCTCCGCCGGAAATCAGGTTGGAAATTGATCTTTCGGATAAGACGTTTCTTGGAATTGATTCGAAACAGGTTTACCTCAACGGGATGGCGATGATTCCCGCAAAATAATCGAAACGTCTAACCCGTAATCCAATGATGGAATCACCCTATATTAATGATTGCAGATAGTGCGGTATACAGATTAGCATAATAATTGCGAAGGAGACTGTAAATGAGAGCATCTAGACTTTTCTTCAAGTTTGTCGCAGCTTTCCTGATAATGGGTATGCTGATATCGGACTTTGCTATGGGAACTCAGATTGGAAATATCGCATACGGCAATACTGCAACGGCGTCTGAAGTTACCGATGTACCTTTCTTCTCAGACACGAAGGGGCACTGGGCGGAGAAACAAATCAATGAATGGGGAGCTAAATCCTGGACTCAAGGGTTTTCGGACGGAACATTTAAGCCGGAATCCACCGTTAGCCGCGGAGAATTCATGGCATTCATCAATCGTTCTTTCGGATTTGAAGAGAAAGCAGCCATTCACTTCTCTGATGTGAACGCTTCCTCGTGGGTGCATGATGAGATCGCTAAGGCGGTTCAAGCCGGATATATAAAGGGCTATGTTGATGGAACGTTCAGGGCAGATCGTCCGATCAGCCGTCAGGAAGTTGCTGTAATCGTGAGCAGGCTACTGAAGTTGGATGAGACGGCTAATCGCCAAGCAACCGAAAATTTCAGCGATGCTACGCAGATTGCACGATGGAGTCAGGGGGCGATAGGTGCTTTAGCCGTGTCGGGTCTGATGGTGGGCTATGGAAATCAAGGCTTCAAGCCGGAGGGCTTGATGACAAGAGCCGAGGTGGTCGTGACGTTAAATCGCACGATTGCCGTAAGATATACCGTCACTTATAAACAGGCCGGTACGTACGGGCCTTCTGCAGGCAGAGAAAACGTCGAGCGGGACGTAGTCGTAATCGCACCTGGTGTTACGCTACGGAATATGAAGATAACAGGGAACGTAATATTGGCCGAAGGCATAGGCGAGGGCGATGTATTTCTTGATAATGTTGAGATCGAGGGGGTGACAACGCTAAAGAACGGACGCGGCAGCAGTCATTTCAACAATTCCGCGTTGGCGACTGTCATCATAGAGGGAGAAGACGGAAACGCCCGTGTTGTCGTCAAAGGAAAATCAATGATTGCCAAGCTGAACATCCTGTCGACATCAACCATAGAGCTTCTTCAGGGAGCCGTGGGGGAGTTGACGATTTCCAAGCAAGCATCCGGCGTAAGTCTGGACATAGGCGAGGGAGTAACCGTTACTACGCTTAATTTAGAAGCCTTAGCAAAGATCATCGGGAAAGGCATAATCAAACTTGCTGTTATAAGTGAACAAGCTCGGGAAACGACCTTCGATAGGCAGCCAGAACGTAAGGAAGGATCAGGCTCGATATCGAAGCCGACTACAGGCGGCGGAAACAATTCAGTGACGCCTGAGCCAACGCCTGAGCCAACGCCGACACCTGAAATTCAGTATGATATCGTAAAAGACGGTGTGGCAAAAGCTGTAATTGTCATTCCGAGTGAACCGAATACGGTAGAAAATTACGCTGCTGGCGAACTGCAGTATCACATCAAGGAAGCAACGAACGTAACGCTGCAGATCAGCAAAGAATCCGAGACATTGCCGGAAGGGACTCTGCCAATCTATCTGGGGAGAACCGCTTCAGCATTGGCAGCCGGAATTGATGCAGGCACCTTTGAGCCGCGGTCTTACGTCATTCGCACTACACCGCAGGGTGTCTACATTTCCGGCCGCGATGAAAGCGGATCGTTTGCCTATGAGGATGAACCTCAAGGGGCTGGAACATTGTTAGGCGTTTATGAAATTCTCCGAAACGATCTGAAAGTGAAGTGGCTTTGGCCCGGCAAATTAGGAGAGGACATCCCGCATACCGCTTCCTTTTCCCTGGGACAATATGATGTTAAAAATGAACCGCAGCTAAAACATGTGCGATGGAGGGAAACTAATTTCGCTATGTCCGATATTAGCGGCGTGTCCCAGGCGACAAAAGCGAAATTCATTGAAGATCAACTTATTTGGCTTCGCAGACACGGCTTTTCGCAAGGGATCAGCTTGGAGTACGGACATGCATTTGAGGATTACTGGGATCGCTTTAAGAATTCGAATCCCGAATATTTTAATTTATTAGAAGATGGAACTCGTCGTCCGGGACATCCTTTTTATCCGGGCACAGGAAGCTTGATATCTATGAATGTCGGAAACGAAGGGTTCCAAGATCGGGTCATTGAGGAATGGCTGGTCAATCGTACGGCAAAAAGACCGTATGTGAACGGTGCTGAGAACGATACTCCCGGAATGGATCGTTCTCCTGAATCGCTGGCTCTGGACAACACCACGAATCCTTATCCCATTCCGGCTGGTAAGGAAGATGTTTATTTACCTTACTACCTATCCGACAGGTATGCTAAATTTTGGCTGTCGCTATTGGAGAAAGCGAGAGTTCACAATCCCGAAGTCAAAGTAATCGGCTATGCCTATGAAAACTACAGTGCGCCTCCAGTCGATACTCAGCTTAACGAGGATATTGTGATCGCGATTGTGCCGGAGTACATCTTCCCGTGGTCTGAACAGAACAGGCAAAAATTCAAGGAGCAATGGAATGGCTGGTTTAACAAAGGGGCGTCACTCTTTTTAAGACCCAACTATACGTTGTCTGGTCATAACATGCCGATCCAATATGCGGAAGCGTTCGGGGAAGATTTCAACTATGCGTATGATAGAGGCATGATGGCAACCGATTTTGACTCTCTAACTGGGATGTACGGTACGCAAGGGCCAACTTTATATACGATAGCTCGATTAAACGAAGAGCCTGGGAAAGACGTAGACACCATTTTAAATGAATACTACGATGCTTACGGACCGGCCAAATCCAAAATTGAAGAGTACTTTGGCAAGTGGAATGAAGTAACATTACGAGCAGAAACTACATTCCAAACGCTTGATCTCTCACAGGAGCATGTCATTAGCATTTATGCAGATTTCAATCAAATTATTGATTCACTTTTTACAGCCAATGATTTCATTGAGGCTCAGAACGTGTTAGACGATGCGAAAATTTTAGTTTCGGAGAGCGACTCGAAGTATTTGCAGAGAATCGAATTTTTGGAGAAAGGATTGACGGATGCCAAGTTGACATGGGAGCTGATTACAAAATATAAGGCATTCAAACTTGATCCAAGCAAAGAAACAGAAATGGTACATGCCCTGCAAGCAGTGGACAGTTATAGAAAAAGTATTGCAGTATCTGGGGTTTCCAATATTTGGTTTTCTAGTTGGGCCGAGAATCGGACGATTAACCGGAAGCTTTACCAACAGCTAGATAATTATAATCTCATTGAGTCGCTGCCAAAAACGTGGAGCTTCAAATGGGATCCCCTTGAGGTAGGGGATGCCGAACAATGGTATTCCGAATCGTCTAGTACGACGTGGGATTCGATCGCCATTGACAATGTGTGGCAGGAGCAACCGATCGGAATGCAGTGGAAGAACGACCATGGTACGGATTACACGGGGGTGGCTTGGTATAAGACGACCTTCGAGGCGGGGGTGGAGCCGTTAAATAATTTGGCGCTCTTGTTCGGTGCTGTCGACAAATCTAGCAAGATTTGGATCAATGGGCAGGCTGCCGGAGAGAACATCTACGATCCGGTGACTAACCCGAATGCCTGGGAGGATCCGTTCCAGATTAATCTTGCCAATTATATCAGACCTGGTACGAATACGGTGGTCGTAAAGGTGGAGAGCAGATTTGGAGTAGGCGGCATATACAAGCCGGTATGGTTCGTTCGGAAAAATACATCCGATCCGATCTCGTTGGCAGATGGGGCGGTTGCGCCTGAACCGGCACAGGTTACGTATCCATCATGGGTTGAAAAAAATAGCTATGATGATTTTGATTTCGACGCCTACATTCTTCACGATTCGGAAGCGACAGGAATTGAACTGATACTGGATCAAGGGACTTCCCTGGAGGTTCAAGCTTTGCAATTAGCGAACCGTGGAGATACGGCCACCAATCTGAATATCGCAGACATGAAAATTATGGTGGGTTCTTCAGACGACGGAATTCAGTTCGATCAAGAAATATTTAACGGAACCGTGCCAGGCGGCATCAGTGCGGGAGAAGTAAGGCAAGCAATCGTAGACAAGGTGAAGAAGCGTTACTTCAAAGTAATCGTGACGTCCAATTTCCTAGGCCCGATTACGTCAGAGATTGTCGATCGGGATCGTATTCATACAGGGCCGTTCCGTTTAGTCAGGGAATCTCCGGTTTCGCCCGTTCAGCCTACAATTAAGAGCGTGTTTGATGGATTCGTCATGTATAGCAATCCAGATGCGAGCTCGTCAGGCACGATCGAGCTTGCCATAGACTTGGGACAAGTGGAGAATGTGGCAGAGTTGCAAATTAAAAATAGACCCATTCCAACTTTGCTTTCGGTAGCTGCGGTGAGCGTGTGGGTAGGATCGCAGGATGACGGAGAGCACTTCGATCAGGAAATTTATAATGGTGGAATCCCCGGAACGATTAATGCAAACGAGGTGCGTTCTATTACAATAACGCCAAGCACGAAACGGTATTTCAAGATCAAGATTACCGATAATTTCCTTGGCCCGATTAATGGGAGTGTCGATCAGGACGCCGTCCAATTCACAGAGCTGCGATATACCAAAAAGCTGGATTAATGAATGGCGTGCAGAAGACCAACAAGCCTACAAACAACAAGGATAACCGAACCAGCCGCTGGATTATTTCCGCGACAACCGGTTCTGTTCTCCTCATGGTGTATGCGTAGATGCGGAAGGCAACATCCTCGTCGCCGAGTGGACGCAATTCGGCCGGATTACGAAGCTCGTTCGCAGTTAATAGGATGAAGTTCCGGAAGCTCACGCGAGAACAGCGGCTAAAGGGAAGAGCAACTAGGGGAGGGGAGGATTCCTCCTCTTTTTGCGTGGCGTGCACAGAGGCACGCATCTTCTAGCCGGTGAAAGTTCGGTCGCGGGTGTAGCCAAGTCCTCGTATAGCTTGGATACTTGCGTATGGCGAAATCTGTACGGAAAACTATAATTATGATATGTGGGAAGGCAGCGCCTGGGGGCGGAGATTTCCGCATGTTCAGGGGGAAGCCGATCGTGAAAGAGGTGACGGTTGACATGGCCGAGATTATTGCCGAATACTTAATGAAGGCGGGGGTCATTGATGCCCGCGTGAACGACAATTGGAAAGTTCACAACTGAGAAAGGCGGTGCCGACGATGGCGAATACCCACGTCTATACGAAAAAAGAAGAGATCGCCAACGCGATCACGCACGGGATCGGAACGCTGCTCAGCATTGCCGGACTTGTGCTGTTGATCGTCTTCGCAAGTCTGGAAGGCACGGCTTGGCACGTCGTCAGCTTTACGATCTACGGCGTAACGATGCTGCTGCTATACACAGCTTCGACGCTTGTGCACGCTTTTCCGGAAGGCAAGGTCAAGGATCTGTTCGAGACATTCGACCATTCTTGCATCTACTTGTTCATCGCGGGCACGTATACGCCGCTTCTGCTGGTAACTCTGCGTAGCCCGCTTGGCTGGTCGCTGTTCGGGGTGGTCTGGGGGCTGGCGATAGCCGGCGTCGTGTTCAAAGCGTTCTTCACAAAAAAGTTCTTGGTGCTGTCTACGCTGTTCTACGTTCTGATGGGCTGGTTGATCGTCTTCGCCTGGAAACCGCTGAACGCGCTGCTCGTTCCCGAAGGGCTCAGACTGCTGATCATCGGCGGGCTGCTCTACACGATCGGCTCCGTCTTCTACGTGTGGCGCGGTTTTCCTTATCATCACGCGGTCTGGCATTTGTTTGTCGTCGCGGGGTCCGTGTTTCATTTCTTCGCGATCCTGCTGTACGTGCTGTAACCCGTTGTTCCTCATGGATCATATCCTGCCGCCTGTCGACTATTATTAAGGGATTGAAGGTGATCATATGGCCAAACGAAAAACTTTACCCAAGGATTTTGACGCCTTGATTGAGAAAAAGGATATCGAAGCTTTGAAGGCTGTGTTCAGAAAATGCGAGTTGGATGCTTACAGCGGCAACTATATGAAAGAGCCGGCGCTCAGTTGCTTCAATATCCCTGATGAATGGGTGCGCTGGCTGATAGAGCAAGGGGCCAATATTAACGCCGTCGATGCCTATGGCAGGGCCCCGCTGCATGCACATTCCATGCGAATGAGCGGAGATGTGGAAGTGTTTTTGAAGCTGGGCGCCGATGTTGAGCTAAAGGACAAATATGGCGATACGCCGCTGCATATGGCCGCAGGTTCTGCCAACTTTCGTTGTGTGCAACAGCTAGTTAATCATGGCGCCAATATTCGCGCTGTGAATGACGGCAGGATGACTCCGCTGGATAAAGCCCTTATAAACGGTGGCAACATCCACCTTGCCAACCTCGCGAAAATATCGGACTTATTGTTAAGCAAGGGGGTGGAGATAACCGAAACGATGCGGGCAGCGGTGACGCGTTTAGGCGAAAATTTCGAGTTCCATAGAGCCAACTTCAACAAAGATATGTTTGCGGAGACGGAAGAAGGGTTGTATCGCTTGTACGAGCTGTTTGCGGTAGAACCTGTTGCCAGACGGCAAATGCACGACGGCAAAGCGCCGATCCTGTTGCAGAAGCAGAATTGGAAGGAAAATTTCAGCGATTTGTGGGCCTTGCTGGTTCCATCAAGCGGTTCTGCGCAAACGGCGCAAGGCGAGGTTGTCCGGATCGCAGGCAAGGTGCGTGACGAAATATTCCGCAACGGCGGCGGAAACTGGGGGCCCTATTTTAAAAAAATGCTGGATAAATACAAGGAAGTGCTCGCTGCCGGGAATCCGCTGCCTTCCGAGTTGCTGGAAGAAGCGAGGCTAGTGGTCGATAAGGTTCGAAGAAGCGGCGATGGCGATGAGGAGTTGAACCGTTTATGCGAATGGGCTGTGATCTGGGTTAGTCAAAATCCCGACCCTCTCCCGTTGGGCAAGGCCGATTATTGAGCAAGGGTGAACCGGGCCCCTTCCCTTCCAGTCGGGTGCGATCAAACGTAATGGACATTCGCTGCCAAGGGGCAAGTCCGTTACCATTTCCGCAGGTTAATGATAAAGAGGCGGGGGCGCCGGTTCCGAGCCGAATGCAGTCATCCTATCGATAGAAACCGATTGCTTTCACGTTCTTTCTATTGCTATAATCAAGTAACTTACAGATGTTACATTTGCACAATTGGGAGATAACAAGATGGCAAACATTCGATTGCTACAAACGGCAGTTGAGAAGGAATCGGCAATACGGCTGGCGGACAGCGTATTCCGCAATGAGCGGCAGATTTCAATGGGGACAGCCTATCCCAACGTTTTTTCATTAAGTCTGGGACAGTCGTTCGGTGCGTTTGAAGAAGACAGGCTGGTCGCTTTTATGGGCTTTGTTCCCGTGATTATACAGATCGGGAAAGCGAGATTGCGCATCTACTCCGTTGGGGCAGTGTGTACGCATGCGGAGGCGAGAGGGAAAGGGTATGCAAGCGGCTTAATGTCCGCGGTTATCGAGCATGCCCAAGCATCGGAAGCCTCGTTGATTCTAGTGTCCGGACATCGCTCTCTCTACGAGCGAGCAGGTTGCTATTCGTTCGGCAGTATGAAGCGCTATTCTTTGTCTGCCAGGAATGTTCAAGGGGCAGCTTCCGGAATTCAGGTGAGGAGATGGCTGCCTACGGATTTGTTCCGACTGACCGAATTGGCCAGGGCGAGATTCAGCTGTTATGAGCAAAGCTTGACGGATATAGCCGCATTGATCTGTAGCGAAGCTTATGCAAGCAATGTTATGTTTCACCATCAAGTATGGGTTGCCGAACAGGGCGGGCAAGTTAAGGCTTTTGCAGTCATTGCGGCTCCTGACGAGGGCGACGTGTCAGAGTCATTATCCGCACGTTCCCCATTCGTAGTGGAGTGGGCCGGCGATACCGAGGCGCTATGTGCGATCTATGCCCATAACCTTGGAGCGGGGGTGTGGGATCAGCTTGAGGTTCAAGTCAATTGGTACGAGCGGCAGTTGCATGAATATTTCCGAGCGATTCCGAGCGAGACGTTGCAGAATTCAGGTTTGATCCATTTGGTCAATCTGCGGCAGCTATGCGTTCAACTGGAGCCGTATTTGATGGAAACAAACCGATCGGCGTCGGAACTGGAGGCGCAGTTGGAACCGCTCGACGATGAACGGCGTATTCGAGCTTTATTCGATCCGCTTTCCTCCGGTCATCCCGGAACGGAAGATTTGCCTTTGCCGTTTCCGTATACCGTGGGATTAAATTATGTGTAGGCATTGAAGTGTAAGATGCATTTGATCGCGAGCGAGGGATAGTTATGAATAAGCCAACAACGATACATGATATAGCCAGAGCGGCCAATGTCTCATCGGCGACGGTGTCGCGCGTACTCAGCAATAGCAGCTACCCGGTCAGCAAGGCAAAGCGAGAGCGTATATTGTCGCTTGCCGAGGAGATGAATTATGTTCCGAATCTGCTTGGCCGGCAACTGAAGGGAAGCAAAAGTACAACAATCGGGGTCATTGTTCCTTCGATTATGAACCCGTTCTACTCGTCTGTCTTGTTCGGGATTGAAGAGATTGCCCGGCAAAACAATTTTACTGTCATTGCTTGCAATTCGCTTCATGATCCGCTGCTGGAAGATGAATATATACGGACGATTCTGGAGAAACAAATTAAAGGCGTTGTGATCTCCTCGATCTCCAGCGACAAGTCTCAATTTAAGAGCATGATTAAAGCGGGCGTACATGTGATCGCCATTGATCAGAAGATTGAAGAAGATCAGATCAGCCAGATCGAATTCGACTACCAGAAAGGGGGGCACTTGGCGACGAAGTTCCTACAATCCAAAGGGCATACGCGGATCGGCTATGTGACTTCGAAAGTCGATCGGCCAAGCCGCAAAAGCATCCTGTCCGGTTACATGGAAGCGATGAAGCTGGAGGGGCTTGAACCGCTGGTGGAAGAATCGAAGGCGGACTTCGTCGACAATGCCTTATCGGAATTCGATACAGGCAAGATGCTGACGGCGAGGCTGCTAGGCAGGCCCGTACCGCCGACCGCTATATTTGCTTGTAACGATATGATGGCGTTCGGCGTCATTCGCGAATTGTCGGAACGGAATATCCGCGTGCCGCAAGACATATCGGTTATCGGCTTTGACGGCATTGATCTTGGTCAGATGATTAATCCGCAGCTAACGACAATTAAACAGCCGGATTATGAAATGGGCAAGCTTGCTTGCAAAATGCTGCTGGATAAGATGAATGGAGCGGATGTGCCCGCGTATGATATTATTCTTCAGCCGGAGCTGCTGGAAAGGGGCTCTGTCGAGCCGCGATAGACTATTGCTATTTCATGCTATAGTTCTGCGTTCAAAAGTACTCGATTACTTAAAATCCATTCTAAAAGGGGAATAAATGACAATGTTATACGGAATCAGTGATAGAATTATTGCCCCGTAAGGGTTTTCATGCTATTATTCAAATAGAAATCGATTACTTTTATTTCTCTTCGTGGACGTTAGTGATTTCTATTATCCGATTGAACGCAATTTATATAACGAAAAGGGAGTTGGTTGGTTACAGTAAAGTATCGACGGGTACAGTCCCCCGGGCATCTTTGTCAGAATTTATTTGCCGCTGTGCAAGCCTGTACTTGCTGCGCTCGGCGTTTTCACCTTTACAGGTGCCTGGAACAATATGCTGGGGCCGCTCATTTATTTGCAGACGATGGATTTATACACGCTGCCGCTTAATGAAAGGATAGGAGAGAACAATGGTGACGAAGAAAAAAGTTGTGCTTGTCGGGGCTGGCGGAAGGGCATTGTATATGTTCGCTAAGCCGATGGCGACGGAGCTGCGAGACTACGTGGATTTCTGCGGTGTGTTTGATACGAATCAGGCGCGGGCGCGGCTGCTCAGTGAAGAATGCGATCAAGTGCCGGTATATGCCGATTTTCATCGTATGCTAAGCGAGGTCAAGCCTGATGTTGTTGTCGTCGCGAGTACCGACTATACGCATCATACCTATATTATCGAGTCGCTTCAGGCGGGCTGCGATGTCGTATCCGAGAAACCGATGACGATTGATGAAGAGAAGACGCGGGCCATCGTTGAAGCGGAGCGGAAAAGCGGCAAGAAAGTAACGGTCACGTTTAATCTGCGGTTCGCCCCCTATTTCGCCCAAATCAAAGAGTTAATTATGGCTGGAACGATTGGCGAAGTCTATCACGTCCAGTTTGAGTGGTTCCTTGACCGAGATCATGGCGCCG
>Ga0256901_1000444_pt1 | contig 23444 bp, 21 predicted proteins | sample MC6MC0689MT_FD_190200 | JGI IMG/M metagenome (GOLD analysis project Ga0256901, IMG submission 190200) | Metatranscriptome of enriched soil aggregate microbial communities from Iowa State University, Ames, United States - MC6-MC0689-MT... | ecosystem: Environmental > Terrestrial > Soil >... | reverse complement strand
CTAGCATCTACTATCGCACTCTTTTGGTTAGCCCTCGTCATCACCATATAAAGCTTATATGCTGTATTCGTAGCCAGACCTTTAATTTCTGTGTAATCTATATATCCGATGTTATAATAGTCGAAATTTCCATTTGCCACAGCACCTGTACCGCTTACTATATCATCTGCTGATGGTGCGCCCGCTAAAGCTGGGTAAACTACCCAATGAACTTTTCCGGCATGGGTAGATTTTATGTATCCTCGTGCCGTAGTATTTTTCACAAAACCTGTGCTAATATCGCTTAATACTGGCACGGCATTAATATCCGTAAGTTCATAAGTAGCACCTCCCTGAAACACAATTCTGTTGGCATTATTTACAGATACATCTGCTGTGGGAGAGCTTTTATCATTGAAATCCCAATAGCCCCAAATTCCTGCTTCGTTAGCACTTACTCCATTTGCAAATTCTTGCGATATGCTTAGTGGGGTTCTAGCACTGGTATAAAAAGTTAAATTATCTATTGAACCTGTAAGCGCTTCCACTAAAGTTGAGTTTTGATACAAAGCGCCAAACGCAAAATTTTGAGGAGTGGTAGTATTATTGTTATTCATTGGCGCCGTACCGTCTGTGTAGGTTACAGGTGTTTCAATTCCATTAATGAATATCTTTATTTGGTCGTTATCTTTTACCATAGCCACATGTGTCCATACGTTTGGAGATACAGTAGCGGCCGTTTTTACCTTTTTAAAGGTGCCAGATGCCCATTGTCCATAATATAAACAATTATCACCTTCTAATCGGAAGAAACTAGCAACAGATGTGCCGGTTGACGAGCCCCAACTGGCAATGGTTCTTGCGGCCCCTGCAGTCGGCTTTATCCATCCCGATATCGAAAAAGTAGCACCAAATGTAGGCGTATTCGTTTCAGGCTTTAAAAAATTTGAGCCAGATAGTTTAGCTGCATAATCGCCAGGCACCGCCAACACAACTTTAAGATTTTGTGAAATTGTAATTGCTCCTAAATAGGTATCGTTACCTCCCTGATAAGCTGTAATAACCGTTTCTCCAGGAGATAAGGGTTTTATCTTACCATTAACAATGGAAGCAACATTTACATTTGAACTAGATAAACCAACGGTTAAACCTGAAGACGAGGAAACTGTCGGACTGAATTCAGGATCAGCATCGGTCATCTGCGCTGGAATAGTACCGAATGTTATGGCTTGGCTTGCGCTTCTATTAATAGGATTGGTAACGTCTGTAGTTACTGGTGTTGTAGAATTTGTGATGGTAAAAGTTGAACCTATTGCTTTATTTGCAAAAGGAGTACCGCCTTCAAAGTCAAGGTGTACTAACGGTGAATTACCGTCTTCGCTTACACTTCCATTCATTACATTTGCCACCTGATTGGCCACAAGCGGTGTGCGCCAAATGGTAACGTTGTCCATTTTACCTGCAAAATAATCTGCATTGGCGTCTGGTGATGCACCAATTACCGACCTAGCGATGGTAAAATTTGGAAAGTTATTTGTACCTGCCGCTGCGGTAGGGTTGGTATCATCTATACCATTAATGTACAATTTAGCTACTCCGTTGGTTATAGTTACTGCTAAATTATACCACTTATTAATTGTAATTACCGAATTAGTAGTTACAGCCGTGGCGGAACCATTCCACATTCGCATTACAGGCCTAAAGCCCGAATTAATGGTTTCTAATCTAAAAAAAAGCTGAGGATTGCCACTTGCTGCCCAACTTGAAATAGTTTGACTGCCCGAAGTTGAGGTCATGTAAACCCAAGCAGAAACCGTAATGTTATTAGCCACACCCGCACCTAAATTTGCTGGGGTCGGCTTCAACGATTTTGCACTGCCAAAAAGCGCAGAGGTAGTTTGTGCCTTCGCACCTATACAGACAGTAAAAGCCATCAGAAGTGCAATAATGTAAAATTTTCTCATAGTTTGTTTTTTATAGAAATTGAGGTACAAGTTATATCCTTGATTATTTTTTTAATTGCATTTTCTTTTGTTTTTTCAAAAAAAAAAGAAATTTTACATCAATAACTATAATTTTTAGACAACAACAACAATGCATCTACATCTTCTATAAAAATTTTATAAAACCTATGAAAACTACTACTACCTCCGAAAAATCTTTTACATTAGTTAAAAAAAGAAAAAATCTACAATCTAGAATAGTTCATTTCATCTATAAGAAAGGTTCGGCAACCATTAATGAAATACAGGAATCAATTGCAATTAGCACGCCTACACTTTTAACTTTCATTACAGAACTTTTAGATGAGCAAAAAATCATTAACGTTGGCAAAGGCAAATCTTCTGGCGGTCGTAAACCAGATCTTTATGCATTAAACGAAAATTTAGCTTACGTAATGGCTGTTCACATAGAGCGTTTTTCTATTAAAATTGGCATTTACAATAACCATTTACAGCAATCATCGATTATAAAAAAATACCCTTTCAAAATCAACCACGAAAATGCACTTGAAAAACTTGTAGAAATTCTTTTGAAAAATATAGAGGCATTTGAAAGTAATCACCTAATCATTAATTCGGTAGGTATTGCCATGCCTGGCTTAATTGATACTAATGGCAATAATCTCAGCTATCTTGCGCCTGCAGAAAAAATTAGCTTAAAAACGTATTTAGAAGATATCCTTAAAAAAACTGTTGCCTTAGAAAACGATGTAAATAGTTTTACTGCTGCCGAACAAAAGACTGGAATTGCAAAAGAAAATGCATTGGTACTACTTATGGATTGGGGAATGGGGCTTGGCATTATACAAGGTGGCATTTTACAAAAGGGGTCAACTGGTTATGCAGGTGAAATTGGACACATTCCTTTGACCGATAATGGGCGGCTATGCTACTGCGGCAAAAAGGGCTGTTTAGAAACCGTTGCCTCTGGTATTGCCATTGCTCAATTGGCTAAAGAAGGCGTAATGGCTGGACAAAACTCCACATTAAAAAAACTTATCGATTTTGACACAGAGGGAATAGAACCTCAAGTCATTATAGATGCTGCCAACCAAGGTGACCAATTTGCTATAGGCTTATTAGGCGAGGTTGGTGAAAGTATGGGAAGAATTATATCAATGCTTATACAGCTATTTAATCCTCAACAAATTATTTTGGCGGGAAAAATTGCAGATGCCAAACATTTCATAACCGTGCCTTTGCAGTATTCTATCAATAAGTATGCTATGTCTCAAATTGCTTCACAAACCAGTATTGACCTTTCTATTTTAGGAGAAAATGCAGGCTTAATTGGTATCGCCAGTACTACTCTCGAAAATATTTTCGAAGCTAATCTCAAAAAAGAACTCGAATAATTTGAAGGTGAAACTATTTACTCTTAGCTTTAAGGTTTCATTTTTTTTAGCCCCTCCTTAAAATGCTTAGAGTAAATAGTTCTGCGCCCTGCCAAATCGTGTATTCATTATGCAAACACGACTATTTGGGCTATTTAATTGAGCCGCATATTGTTCAGTTAAATCCGCAGGGCGATTTTTCTTTAACCTACCAACGCTTATTTACACATACGGCACAAGAATTTGCAAAACATTTAACTGATTTAGATTTTAAACTGATTAAAATTTTAGATGAAACTGAACAAGATTTCATCATTAAGAAGTATCATAAAAAAGCAATTAGGCCCTTCGAATTTTTCAGCAAATTTTACGACCAAAAATTCTTTGATTCTGTAAGGCCTAAAATTGAAAAAAAACTGACGGAAGTACTCGAAATCCTTAAAGCCAAAGGCGATCTGTACTTGATGGACAAAGACGGCTGGCCCGCAGAGCGAAAAATAGAACTCGCTACCGAAGCCGCCACCATCTTGTTTCATTTCCGTAGAAATGAGGTAGAAACCCGTTACTTTCCTACCATTAAATATCAAGGTCTGCGTATCGATTTTATGTTTAAAGATGCGCAAGTGATTTGTAACCAACCCGCTTGGCTGTTATTGAATGATGTCATGTATTTCTTCGAACAAGATTTCGAGGGTAAAAAACTTACACCTTTCCTCAATAAAAGATACATCACCATACCTAAATCTACAGAAGAAACCTACTTCGAAAAGTTTGTAGCCCCGCTAATTGAAAAATATCATGTTTATGCAGAAGGTTTTGAAATTAAGACTGAAAAGCACGAACCTAAAGCTACTATCAAAGTAATTTACGTGGAAGGCGGTGTGTCTCAAATTCAGCTTTATTTTAAGTATGGCAACTATTCTTTTGCTATGGGCAACGAGCATAAAATTACCGTTCGCCTAACTAAGGAGGTAGTTTCCAACAGCCTTGCAGAAACTGATGTAGAGGAGGAAAATGAAGTGGTTAATTACACTTTCCACCGCATTAAAAGAAATATAGAGTGGGAGAAAAAGCAGTTCAACATTCTTACTAGCTTTGGATTGAAAAAAGTAAGTGCCCTTTTTCACCATTTAGAATTATCTATTTTAAATGAAAACCATGATGCTTCTTATGCCATTATCAGTTGGGTAAACGAGCATATTGATATTTTAAAAGAACAAGGTTTTGAAGTAGAGCAAGCGAATAGCACCAAGCGTTTTGTACTGGGCAGCAATAAAATTGATTTCGAGATTAAGGAAGACAACGACTGGTTCGACATCAATGCCATCGTATATTTTGGCGTCCATCCTATCCCATTTCTTTCCTTAAAACAACACATACTCAATAAAAAAAGAGAATTTGTATTACCAGATGGAGAAATAGCCATCATCCCAGAAAAATGGTTTACACAATACAGCAGTTTATTTAGTTTGGCCGATGGCGGGAAACAACTAAAGTTGAAGAAATTCCACATTGGTTTAATTAATGATTTGGCGGAAGACAGCATTGCCAACGTTACCTTAGACCGTAAACTTCAAAAGCTGAACGACTTTGAGGATATTGCTGATTTTGACATGCCTGTAAACTTTAAAGGCGATTTACGTCATTACCAGAAAGCAGGCTACAATTGGTTCAGTTTTTTACGCGAATATAATTTTGGTGGCTGTTTAGCAGATGATATGGGTTTGGGTAAAACCATACAGACCTTGGCGATGCTGCAAAAAATGAAGGAAGAAGACGTGGAGAAGAATACGCACAGCACTTCGCTGATTGTGATGCCAACATCTTTAATTTATAACTGGCTAAACGAAGCTAAAAAGTTTACACCATCTTTAAAAATACTGGCGCATACTGGCACCAATAGAAATAAAGATATTGCCCATTTAGATAAGTACGATGTGGTGATTACCACTTACGGCGTAACTCGTGTAGATGCAGATTTATTACAAGGGTTTTATTTCAACTACATCATTCTCGACGAAAGTCAGAATATCAAAAATCCTTCATCAAAATCGTTTAAGGCAGTTAGAATGTTGAAATCGAGGCATAAGTTGGTACTAAGCGGTACACCTATAGAAAACTCGGTAAGCGATTTATGGACCCAGCTAACGTTCCTTAATCCAGGTTTGTTGGGCACCCAAGCTTTCTTTAACGAGGAATATGTACAGGCAATAGAAAAACGCAAAGACGAAGATAAAGCGAAAAAATTGCAGGCAATTATTAAGCCTTTTGTGTTACGCAGAACCAAAGAACAGGTTGCAGCTGAACTTCCACCGAAAACAGAGCATATTTTCTATTGTGATATGAGTGAAAACCAAGCTGCGTATTACGAAAAGACCAAATCTGCGTATCGAAACGATTTGTTGAGCAGCATGGACAACGGTACTTATGCCAAAAAGCAAATTCAAATTTTGCAGGGCTTAACAGCTTTGCGCCAACTGGCCAACCACCCAGTGATGATAGATGAAGAATACACTTCTGATTCTGGCAAATTCGAGAATGTAATGCACACCTTGGATAACGTGCTAAAGGGCGGACATAAGGTATTAATTTTCTCTCAGTTTGTAAAACATCTGGATATTTTTAGAAAGCACCTGGAAAAAGAGCAAATTAGCTTTGCTTATTTAGATGGCAGCACTAAAAATAGAGGTGAAATTGTGGCAGATTTTCAGCAGAACGAAGATTTAAGGGTTTTCTTAATCTCGATCAAAGCTGGTGGTGTGGGACTAAACTTAACCCAAGCAGATTATGTTTTTATCTTAGATCCGTGGTGGAACCCGGCGGTTGAACAGCAAGCCATTGACCGTACCCATCGCATTGGGCAGGATAAAAAGGTATTTATCTATAAATTTATCTCGAAGGACACGGTGGAAGAAAAGATTTTGGCTTTGCAACGTCGTAAGAAATCGCTGGCCAGTTCGTTAATCACTACTGAAGAAAGCTTCTTTAAATCGTTAAGTAAAGATGACATTAGAGATCTTTTGGCTTAGAAAGCCACCCTGTACGAAAAAGAAGAGATAGAGATTAACATAATTTTTTACTTTTGCCTTTAAACTTTTAACTTATCATGCAACCTTTTGACTTAGAACTTAACAACATCAATTACGCAGTTTTCCCAGAGGGAGATGAAACCTACACCATTTACAAATACGGGAAAGAATATGTTCAAATTCAAAAAGATGAAGGTGAACAGTGGATTAAATTTGATGGCGAAACTGGCACGCCTGTATTTGAAGCAGACGAAGAGGTGAATGCACTAGGAAAACTAATAGAAGCCTATAAAGAAGAGCCAGAAGAGGATGAAGACGAAGAGTTTGACGAGAGCGCTGATAACGAAGAGGAGCTTTAATGATGGAGGAAGGTTTTCACTTTAAATTACGTGGTGCAGTTTACGAGGTAGTCCCAGAAGAGGAAGGCACTTTTACCATCTTCAAAATGGCAGAAGAATATTTACTCATCACTAAGCTAAAAGGCAAAAAGTGGGTTCGTATTGATTATAAAACCGATGAACCTGTAATAGAGGATAACGACGAGGTAGAAGATATTGGGAATGTTATTGATAGGTATTTTGCGAAGTAGTTTGTGTTCCGCGTCATTTCGACTGGAGCGCAGCGAAATGGAGAAATCTTTGAACTTTCATGTAGTAAAACTAATTAAAGATTTCTCCACTACGGTCGAAATGACGGAGCGCTTACTACCATTTCATTATCTCCGGTCTTAAATCTTTCCATTCCTTATTAACGCCATTAATCAGCTTTTCCTTCTTCGCCCTACTCCTTCTTTTTAATTGTTTTTCTCTATCAATTGCTTCTTCAATCGATATAAATATCTCGTAGTAAACAAAAAATGTAAGGTCATATTTTGCAGTAAAAGAGCTTGGGTAAAACTTGCATTGATGTTTATAAATTCTGTTGGCTAAATCTGAAGTTACCCCTATATATAAAGTAGTTCTTTGGTAATTAGTCATGATATAGATACATCCACCTCTTTCCATATAACTTTTATTATTTGACTTCGGCTATACTGCCGTCATCTCGACGTAGTGGAGAGATCTTTGAACATCCCCAAGCCACCTTAAAAGATTTCTCCACAAGATCGAAATGACGATTTATCTATTATTACCCTGCCCAGCTTTCCCTATCTAAACTGCGGTAATGAATGGCTTCGGCCAAATGCTCCATTTCAATATTTTCACTATCTGCTAAATCAGCGATGGTACGAGCAACTTTTAAAATTCTATCGTAAGCTCTTGCTGACAAACCCAGTTTTTCCATCGCTTGTTTAATTAAAGCACGTCCACCATCATCTATTGCACAGATTTTCCTCACCATATTTGGACTCATTTGTGCATTAGCGTGCACTTCTTCTATTTCTACAAATCGCTTATACTGCACTTCTCTAGCCTTAATAACTCTATCTCTAATTAAACTACTTTTTTCGGCCAAACGGGTAGACGATAATTCCGAGAAATTTACAGGCGTAACTTCCACATGTAAATCAATACGGTCTAGCAAAGGTCCAGAGATTTTACTAAGGTATTTTTGTACTACCCCTGGTCCGCATACACATTCTTTTTCTGGATGGTTGTAAAAACCACAAGGACAAGGGTTCATCGAAGCCACCAACATGAAACTAGCAGGATATTCTACCGAAAATCTAGCTCTTGAAATAGCCACCTTCCTATCTTCTAGCGGCTGACGCATTACTTCTAAAACAGTGCGTTTAAACTCAGGTAATTCGTCTAAAAACAACACCCCATTATGTGCCAAAGAAATTTCTCCCGGTTGTGGGTTCATTCCTCCGCCTACCAAGGCTACGTCGCTAATCGTGTGGTGAGGCGAGCGGTAAGGTCTTTCGGTCATTAACGCATTTGATGCAGGCAATTTGCCCGCTACAGAATAAATCTTGGTGCTCTCTAAAGCTTCCTGCAAATTTAATGGGGGCAAAATAGTGGGCAAACGCTTAGCTAACATTGTTTTTCCTGCACCTGGCGGACCAATCAATATCAAATTGTGACCACCTGCTGCTGCAATTTCCAAAGCCCGTTTAATATTTTCCTGACCCTTTACATCAGCAAAATCTTGCTCGTAACTATTAATCTGCTTAAAAAATTCTTTACGAGTATCAATTTTTATAGGAGCTGGTTTTTCTTTACCACTAAAGAAATTGATGACATCTAATAGGCTATCCATTCCATAAACATCTACATCGTTTACAATGGCAGCTTCATTCGCATTCACTTTAGGCAATATCAGCCCTTTGAATCCTTCTTTTCTGGCCTGTATGGCAATTGGCAACGCTCCTCTGATACTTTGCAAACCCCCATCCAAAGAGAGTTCGCCCATAATGACATAATCTGCCAGCTGATGGCCATCAATTTGGCCAGACGCCGCTAAAATTCCTATGGCAATGGTCAAATCGTAGGCAGAACCCTCTTTCCTGATATCGGCAGGAGCCAAATTAACTAGTATTTTTTGACGTGGCATGTGATATCCCGCAATGCGGATGGCACTTTCTACACGGTGCTGACTCTCTTTAACTGCATTATCTGGCAGTCCTACCATGTAGTAACTGCTACCTGCACCAATATTTACTTCGATGGTAATAGTAATAGCGTCTACGCCATACACAGCGCTGCCATAGGTCTTTATAAGCATAAATAGATGTTTTTCAACATCAAGATATGAAAAAATAAATAAACAAAAAAGGGGACTGCGTTCTGCACCCCCCTTTTTAAATTATAAACCTTTTATTATGCTATAGCGATAAAATTTCGGCCAAGTGCAACCACGCTGGCGTAATTTGAGCGGCATCAATATGTTTAATCGCTTTAGAAAATGGTGTAAATAAAATTTCTTTGTTCACCTGCCCTACCATCATCTTTGATTTTCCGGCTAGTAAGCCCTCTACAGCTGCAACACCTAGTCGGCTAGCTAACACTCTATCGGCACACGAAGGACTACCGCCACGCTGAATATGTCCAAGTACAGATACTCTAATATCGTGGTGTGGAAATTTTTCCTTTAAAACCTCACCAACATTATATGCACCTCCAGCTTCGTCGCCTTCGGCTACTACAATAATTTTAGAAGCTTTGTCTTTTCTACCATGTTCAACTCTATCAACCAAATCTGCCGTGGTCATTTTTGCTTCAGGGATTAGAATAGCCTCTGCTCCAACGCCAATACCGCTTCGTAGAGCAATTAATCCAGAATCGCGACCCATTACTTCTACAATGAAAAGTCTGTCGTGTGATTCTGCGGTGTCTCTGATTTTATCTACGGCATTTACCACTGTATTGATAGCTGTGTCATAACCGATAGTTAAATCAGTTCCTTCTAAATCGTTATCAATAGTTCCGGGTAAACCGATAATTGGGAAATCATATTCTTGCGAAAAAATATCTGCACCAGTAAAAGTACCATCACCACCAATAACTACTAATGCGTCAATACTGCTATCCACCAAGTTTTTATATGCCTTAGCTCTACCTTCTGGCGTTCTAAATTCATCGCAACGGGCAGTTTTTAAAATCGTTCCGCCACGTTGAATAATATTAGCAACGGATTTACCATCCATTGGAAAAAAATCGGCATTGATAAGGCCTTCGTAGCCTCTTAAAACACCAGTAACTTTTAATTTGTAGTATAAACTACCTCTTACAACGGCTCTAATGGCTGCGTTCATTCCAGGTGCATCGCCCCCAGAAGTTAGCACCCCTATATTTTGTATCTTACTCATTTATCGTTTTAAACTTATCTACGCCACTTTGCAAAAATGCAGCGTATTCTTTCGCATCAAAGATAGCACCTTGAGCGGGAATTAAAGGATTTAATTGATGATCTACCAATACATAATATGGTTGTGAATTAGCACCATATTTAGTAGCCTGAAAATCTTGATTCCATCTGCCTAAATCATCGGTTTTACCTTTTAGGTAATTTGAATGATGGATTTTCTCTGCTGGCATTTTAATGGTACGTTCGTCAACATAAAGTTGAATTAGTACATATTTCTCTTTAATAATTTTACCTACTTCGGCATCAATCCAAATATCGTCTTCCATTTTACGGCAATTTACGCAAGTGTGCCCTGTAAAATCTAACATAATAGGCTTTCCTACAGCTTTGGCGTATTCCACACCCTCATCTAAATCAAAAAACACTTTAAAACCATGGGGTGGATGTAGTACCTCATCATGTTTAACTTTTGTTGGAAAATCTGATGAAATTGCGGCAGAAGAAGCACCACTTCCTTCGCTTAAGATAAAATCTTGTGTATGCATAGGTGGCGCTAAACCACTCAATACTTTTAAAGGCGCACCCCATAAACCAGGTACCATATACACCGCAAATGAAATGGAAACTATCGCCAATAATAATCGCGGTACGCTGATAAATTCTAATTTACTGTCATGCGAAAACCTAAGTTTACCGAGCAAATAAAAGCCCATCATGGCAAATATGACAATCCAAAGTACTAAGAAAACTTCCCTGTCGAACCAACCCCAATGCCATACTAAATCAGCAGATGATAAAAACTTCAATGCTAATGCTAATTCTAAAAATCCTAAGCAAACTTTAACGCTATTTAACCATCCGCCCGATTTTGGCATGCTATTTAAAAACCCAGGGAATATGGCTGACAAAGTGAATGGCAACGCCAACGCTAAGGCAAAACCAAACATCCCTATTGCGGGAGCCAACAATTCTCCTTTTGAGCTTGCCTGTACTAATAAAGTCCCAATAATTGGCCCAGTACATGAAAATGACACTAAAGCAAGTGAAGCTGCCATGAAGAAAATCCCACCTAAACCTTTACTATTGTCTGCTTTTTGATCTATTTTATTTACAAAGGAACTTGGCAGAGTGATTTCGAATGCTCCAAAAAATGAAATGGCAAAAACTACCAGCAATAAAAAGAACAAAATGTTAAAGACACCGCTACTGCTTAATTCATTTAATTTAGAAGAACCAAATAGTACGGTAATTAGTAACCCAACAGCTACATAGATTACAATGATAGATAATCCGTAAATAATTGCCTGACCAATACCTTTTTGCTTACTACCTGCACGTTTAGTAAAATAACTAACCGTTAGCGGCACCATTGGGAATATACAAGGCATTAAAAAAGCTAGAAAGCCTCCTAAAAGACCTTCAATAAAAGTTTGCCATAAAGTTTTTTGTTGATCTGCTGATGTAGAACTTGTTGCTGCAACATCTGCTTTTTTCTCGACTGCGGCAGAATCTGCTTTGATATTATTAGCAACACTGTCTTCCTTAGAACCGATGGTAGTAAACTCCAAGTCATCAATATCGGTAGTTGTTGTGGTAGTGTCTTCCGTTTGTTGTGCATAGCTATTGCCTGCATAAAAGACAGTAAAGAGCGCTAAGAGAAGCACCCAAAATAAGTTTAGTTTTTTCATTTGCAATAAATTTAGCTTCAATGAAGAAGCCATCCGAAAAAATCGGAATGGGTTTATTTGTGTGTTGTGTGTGTTGAAGTTGTGAAATTAACGATAATTTTCTAATTACCGGGTCAGTCGACCATCATAAAAGCCTATCTGTTAAGATACAGGGATTTTAAAAGCTACTTCTTCGGCAGGCAGGCAACTCTTATCGCTGCATACCATAAACTCCAAAATACCACTTACTACCACATTGGGTTTTAGCAGCTTTACCTTCTGTTTAAAGACAACTTCACGCTCAAAAAAAGTTAAATTTTTCTTGAGTACTTTATCGTACTTAACTAATGGCGTTGGTTCTAAAGTTTCACCAATTAAGGCATAGGATTTTGATGGCGTAAAACTGAAGCTTGTTTTTGTTGGTCCACCGCTAACCTGCATGGAGTAAATATGCCTACCACTTGCGACCGTGGCTTTGATATAAACTTCTGCCTCTTGTTTATTTATCTTTTTCGCTAGATACGACCACGTTACTGGCTTGTGCAGTTGTGCGTAACCAAGAGAACTTTGTATAAAAAATACGAGTAGTAACAGTTTTTTCACTTATAAACCAATTAAAACAAAGAGAAGGAATGCACGTACACTCCTTCTCCTTCATCAATTATTTTACTGGGATGCTGAACGTTACTTCACTTGGAGGTAAGCATTGCTTGTCATCGCAAACCATAAATTCTACTTTACCTTTTACAGTTGTAGCCCCTTTATTTAATTTAATTTTTTGAGTGAAAAGCACTTCATCTTCGAAATAGCTTACATCCATTTTAAATACTTTCTCGTATTTTGTAATCGGCTTAGGTTCTGCCGTTTTACCTACCAATGTATATTCTTTTGATGGGGTAAAAGTAAATTCGGTTTTATTTGGACCACCTGGTTTTAGGTTCTGAGAATACAGGTGCCAGTTAGGATCGATGCTTGCTTTGATGTAAAGCGTAGCTTCATTTTTACCTGGAGTTTTTTTTGCTGCATACTGCCAAGTTACTGGATTTTCCAACTGGGCAAAAGCACTGATGGTTGTCATTATTACCATCGCTACAATTAATGTGATTTTTTTCATGTGTTATATAAGTTAGTTAGTCAAAATTTCATTTTATAAATAATTCTTTAGCACTAAATAAAAGCCACTTCTTTAAACCCAAATTCGACAACTTCGCCGTCCAAAGGTTTAATTCTTAACAAGCCTGTGTTGCTAATGCCTTCTATCATCCCTTCAAAAACCTCTGCGTTGCAGCTATACTTCGCTAATTTGTTAAGTCTGTAAAGCTTACTAACGTACATATCTTGTAAGCTTGTACGCTTCCCCGACTTCAATTTTAAATACAGCTGTTCAATTTGTATGCAAATCTCATTCAAAAGCACCATTAAATTTACATCTTGTTGTAAAATTTGCGATATAGAAATGGTTTTACTTTTTAAATCATCGTCAAAAACTGACTGATTAATATTTAAGCCTATGCCAATAATGCTTTGTTTGATATTACTGCCAACAATCACATTTTCTATTAAAACACCGCCAATTTTCCTATCGTTAACATAAATGTCATTTGGCCATTTTATACTTAGCCCAACTGGTAAATATTTCAGTAAAACATTGTTTAAAGCTACTGAAACAAGCATATTGAGGACAAACTGTTTTTCTACCGAAATAAAGCCTGGCCTTAACAACAAACTAAACGTCAAATTTTTTCCAGCTTCGGCATGCCAAACGCTGTCTCGCTGCCCCCTGCCTGCAAATTGATGCTCTGCCATTATTACAGTACCTTCTGGCAATGGCTCGGAATTTGAAGTTAAATTTTTTAGATAATTATTAGTAGAATCAACCGCTGATAATTTGATAAGATTTTGACCAACAAATAATGTTGAAAAAGTGTTATTTTGCAAGTGTTGATTTTTATAATTAGTTGAAGACCAAAATTAATTTTTTTAATGGTAAAAAAGAAAAATGCCAACCTTTCTACATACCTATCTGAAATAGCCGTACATGGCATTCAAGAAAAAAAGGGGAACGATATTGTGCGATTGGATTTGAGAGAACTGAATAGTTCTGTTTCTGATTATTTTGTAATCTGTAATGCAGATTCTTCTACCCAAGTAAAAGCCATTGCCGATAGTGTAGAAGATGAAATCTATAAATTAACGCAAACCCACCCTTGGAAAAAAGAAGGACAAGACAATGCCGAATGGATAATTTTAGATTATGCTAACATTGTAGTTCATATATTTAGAACAGAAAAACGTGAATTTTACGGTATAGAAGATTTATGGGGCGATGCCGAAGCCACAACATATAAGAGTGCTTAACTCATTTAAAAATTTTTACATGAAACAAGAAAACAACCCAACTGATAAGCCGAACAAACCATCTAGACGATTGCCTAATATTCCAAAACGACCTCAAAAAACACCAAAATTTAACATCTTTTGGGTATACGCGGCCATTATTATTGGACTTATAGCGGTTAATTTTTTATTTAATTCTGATAATGCACAACCAATAAGCTATAGCACTTTTGAAAAAGAAATGCTAATTCCTGGTGACGTGCAAAAGATTGTTTCGTACAAATCTGACGACATTGTAAAGGCAGAAGTTTATATAAAAGACAGTAAGAAAAACGACCCTAAGTATAAGAAATATCAAAACAAAACAGGTTTTGGTGCTGCAAAAGGACCTATGGTAGTTTTTAATGCTGCATCTACAGACCAGCTAGCTAAAGATTTAAAGGAGTCACAGGCTAACATTCCTGCCGAAAATCAAATTAAAGCAGAAACGGTTTCTAAATCAAATGCATGGGCGGGAGTTTTCTTGAACATCATTTTGCCTTTATTATTATTTGCTGGTTTATGGATTTTTATGATGCGCCGTATGAGTGGCGGTGGTGGAGGCGGCGGTGGCCAAATCTTCAACATCGGCAAGTCGAAAGCGACTTTATTTGATAAAGAAAGCCAAGTTAACATCACATTTAATGATGTTGCAGGCTTAACAGAAGCAAAACAAGAGGTAATGGAAATTGTAGATTTCCTTAAAAACCCTAAAAAATACACCAATTTGGGAGGTAAAATCCCGAAAGGAGCTTTATTGGTAGGTTCTCCAGGTACTGGTAAAACTTTATTGGCTAAAGCCGTTGCAGGTGAAGCACAAGTTCCTTTCTTCTCTTTATCAGGTTCTGATTTTGTGGAAATGTTTGTGGGCGTAGGTGCATCTCGTGTTCGTGATTTGTTCAAGCAAGCTAAGGATAAAGCGCCTTGTATCATCTTCATTGATGAGATTGACGCCATTGGTAGAGCTAGAGGAAAAGGCAATATGATGGGTGGTAATGATGAGCGTGAAAATACCTTGAATCAGCTTTTAGTAGAGATGGATGGTTTTGGTACTGATACTGGAATTATTATCATGGCAGCTACAAATAGAGCTGACGTATTAGATAACGCATTATTGAGACCAGGTCGTTTTGACAGGCAGATTTACGTTGACATGCCAGACATTAACGAACGTAAGGAAATCTTCAATGTACACTTAAAGCCTATTAAGCTTGAAGATAACATCGATATTAATTTCTTAGCTAAACAAACGCCAGGTTTTTCTGGTGCTGATATTGCCAATTTATGTAATGAGGCTGCTTTAATTGCTGCTAGAAAAGGTCACGAATCGGTAACGAAACAAGACTTTTTGGATGCGGTAGATAGAATTATAGGCGGTTTAGAGAAGAAAAACAAAATCATCACTAAAGAAGAGAAAAGAGCAATTGCTTTTCACGAAGCTGGTCACGCAACCGTTTCTTGGTTATTGCCACATGCTCACCCGCTAATTAAAGTAACCATTGTTCCTCGCGGACAATCATTGGGTGCTGCTTGGTATTTACCAGAAGAAAGAAGTATTACGACCACAGAGCAAATTCTAGATGAAATGTGCGCCACTATGGGCGGTAGAGCTGCAGAGAAAATTACCTTTAATAAAATTAGCACTGGTGCTTTAAGCGATTTAGAAAAAGTAACTAAACAAGCTTATGCAATGGTTTCTATGTATGGCTTAAATGATAAAATAGGTAACATTTCTTACTACGACTCTAGAGGTCAGGAAAGCTTTACTAAACCTTATTCTGAAGCAACCGCTAGAATTATTGACGAGGAAGCGAGTAAAATTATAGAAGAACAATATGCTCGTGCTTTACAAATATTAACAGACAATCAAGAAAATTTGGGCAAACTGGCCGACAAACTATTAACTTCTGAAGTAATCTTTAAAGAAGATTTAGAAGAAATATTTGGCAAACGTCCTTTCGACAAAGAGGATATTGAATTGCTAGCCGAAAACGTACCTGCAGAGGACTTGTCAGTGGCTACTCCAGCAGATATCAGTCAAAATCCTGAAAGTAACAGTAAGGAAATAGAAAACTAATAGAAATCCCGAGTTAAGCTCGGGATTTTTTTGTTTAACCGTGGCTGAAAACTAGCTGTTGTGTATCAATAATTCATACTTTTTATTGATAACGCTTAACAATACTTACATTTGTGCCCAATGAAAGACAATATCACTGCAAAAGAACTCATGCTTAAAAAGATAAGGAAAGCGCTACTAGAAAAGCGTGACAATCCTTATCCAAACTTAGAAGAAAGCCCTTTATATCAAAAAAATGAAGAAGAGCTAGAAATTCTATTTGCAGAGCAACTAAGTGCAGTAGCTGGAAATTTCATTTTCTGTGAAAACGGTGTCGATTTTATTGAAAACATCCTAGAACTGGCAGATAAATACAAGTGGCGAAAAATTTATTGCTGGGAGCCAGAACTGCAAGCTTTACTGAGCACTTACGAGTTTCCTTTCTACCAAACCGATAAAGATTTTGAGCAGGCCGAAGTAGGCATTACCATGTGCGAAGCTTTGGTGGCTAGAAATGGTTCAGTAATGGTAAGCAACCATAACGCGGCAGGCAGAAGGCTAAGTATTTTCCCTCACCACCATATCGTTATTGCCAGAACAGGCCAGTTAGTTTTAGATTTGAAGGATGCTTTTCAATTGCTAAAAAATAAATACGGCAATCAAATCCCATCCATGATTAGCAACATTACTGGGCCAAGCCGCACAGCGGATATCGAGAAAACGCTAGTATTAGGTGCACATGGGCCGAAGGAACTTTTTGTATTCCTAATTGATGATTTTTCATAAAGAATTTTGTTCTATGCTTTAACAGTATTACTTTTATACTAAATACCAAATTGGTTTAAAGTAACTTTGTATTTAATATGAGCAAAATTCAATCGGTAATAACCGGTACAGGGAGCTATATTCCCGAAAATATAATTTCTGGAAAGCACTTTCTTGAGCATACTTTTTATGATAGCGGCGTTAAAATTGACAAGGAGAATGAGGAAATCATCCAAAAGTTTGCCGACATTACTGAAATAGGCGAAAGACGATACATCAACGAAAATCAACTAAATAACGATATTGGTGCCATTGCTGCACAAAAAGCAATTGACGACGCTGGCATTGATAAAGAAACACTAGACTACATCTTATTCTGCCACAATTTTGGCGATATCAAATACGGCAGCAATCGCGTAGATATGCTACCTGCACTAGCGGCGAAGGTGAAAGTTCAATTGGGCATTACCAACCCAGATTGCGTTGCTTTTGATATTATTTTCGGTTGCCCAGGCTGGGTGCAGGGAATGATACAGGCTGATTATCTGATTAAATCTGGCGATGCAAAAAAGGTATTGGTAATTGGAGCAGAAACACTTTCTAGAATTGTGGATCCTCACGATAGAGATGGGATGATTTTTGCCGATGGTGCTGGTGCAACTATTTTAGAAGCAGTAGAAACTGAAGGAGAAGAGAGAACTGGAATTCTAGCGCATAAGGCTCAGACCCATGCTAGCCACGCCGACATGCTCATTATGTCTGGAAGTAATAATCCAGCAGAAACAAACGGCAATGCTTATATCAAAATGAAAGGGCGTAAACTTTACGAGTTTGCCGTAATTTCTGTGCCTCAGCTGGTAAAACAAGCGATAGATAAATCTGGTGTGGATATCAGCCAAATTAAAATGGTATTTATTCATCAAGCGAATGGCAAAATGGACCACGCCATCATGAAACGTCTTTTCAAACTATACGGACAAGATACCGTTCCTGAAAAATTAGTACCTATGACTATTTCTTGGCTAGGCAACAGCTCTGTAGCTACTGTACCAACTTTAATAGACTTGGTTTTAAGCAACAAAGTTGATGGTTATCAGATACAAAAAGGTGATCACGCAGTTTTTGCTTCTGTAGGTGCTGGCATGCACATTAATGCGATAGTTTATAAATTTTAGATAAAAGAATAAGGAGCAAGGAACAAAGACTGTATGCACTAAGCTAGTCAATCCTTGCTCTTTGTTCCTTTATCCTTATTCCACTTCTAGCCTCCTATCCTCTTCAAGCCCTGCTTGGCTTCATTTTCGATGCTATTTTTGTATTCGTGATCTTTAAGACTAATGGCTAAATTGAAATAAGCCTTAGCTTTAGCAACATTCTTCTTCTTCTCGTAGATATTCCCCATTAGTACAGCAGACTTAGCGGCGAAATAATACTTTTGGTTTTTCCCAATATTGAATGCAGTTTGGTAATGTGTAAGTGCCGCATCCTGCTTACCCAAATCGTCATTTATGCGAGCTAAACGATAAGCGTATTCTATTTTGTCTTTTGCAATTTTAAAATCATCAGCTTTGCTTTCTGCTAAGATATCTAATGCTCGGCTTAGATAGCCACCATCGTAAAGCAACCTCGCCTTTAACAAAGCAAGGTGTGGCGCTGCTGCATTAGCTTCATTAAGTGCTTGCTTATCTTTTTCTGCATAAGTAGCTCCGCTATTTTTTACTTTACTCAAGAAAGCAGCGTAATCTGCGGTGTCGTCTTTTAAAAGAGAAATCCAAGCCAAGTGTAGGTAAGTATCTTTAATATAATTTACACCTTTATTGCTCTGTAAAAATTGGTCGAAATTTACTGAAGATTTTACATCAAGCTTGTTTAAACGTGCCACACCTAACAAATAATCTAGGTAAGGAAAAGGTTGGTAGGCATTCCCTTTAGGTCTAGCTTCTAATATTGCGATTGCTTGTTCGTTTTTGCCGTTTCGTGCCGAAGCATAAGCCTGCATGTAGGCTTTCAAAAGGCTACTGTCTGCAATACGAGCGGTATATTTCATTGTTTTAGCATAAGCTTGAGGGCTTTTTGCAACATCAGTTAAGATGTATGCGTAGTAAAATACCACTTCCTCGTAAAATGGCTCGTAACTAGACTTTGGAAGATTTTCTGCCAATTTATCTAACTGACTTAAGCCGGCCTGCACATCTCCTTTGATGCCAAAAGTAGAAAGTGCTGATTTCATAAAGCCATCAGGCAACGCACCCATCACCACGTTTATCAATCCTAAACCTTTCATATTTAAATGAAAACCTGGAAATTTTTTCTGATTGTCTTTAAGCAAGCTATTGGCCTTATTAATTTCCCTTGAAGCGGTAAAATAAGCACCATAGCGGCCACGAATTAAAGCCCACTGCAGGTTGATCTCGGCTTGCGCATAAAGGTAGTAGGGAGAGTTCTTATCATCACTACTAATTTGGTCTAGCCGCTGCGACTTGTTTTTCTCCAAACGGTCAAACTCTGTTTTGCTTTCTGTAGTGAGGAGATAAAAATAATCTACATAGTTCTCCAAGAGCGGCACAATTGCATTTTGTGGACGAGCTTTTTTCTCAGCAGCAATTAAAGCCCTGGCAGCTCCTAATTTTAACTCAAATATATTTTGGTAAGCCTTAATGCAGTTGGCATTAAAATCGAAATTGGCAGCTGCTGCGAAAGGCAGTAAAGAGAAGAGCAGAAATAAAGTTAAACGGTATATTTTTAAAGGCATTATTACAATTTAGCGGAAAGCAAAGCTATATAACGTATTTATCTAATTCTTGTTTTTTACACGCTATAAATTTGAGCAACAAGTTAGTGCAAATTCATTAATATCCTGTTTACCACAACAATAATTTCTGGGCAAAATCCGTCTTTATCCAAACAAATTCTATTTTAACTACTTTTTTATATATCTAAAAATTCATCATTTAAATCCTTTAATAATTATGCAGATGTTAAATTTCAAGAAATCGATGTTGGCGATGTTCGTTTTAGTTCTGATGACTCTAACAATTTTAAGCTGTAGCAAAGACAACGATGGCCCCAACAATGAAAGCGGATCTCACTTAAAAGCCAAAATAGGTGCTAAAGAACATACTTTTAATAATGCAAGCGCCAGATGGATAGACGGAGGAAACTATCTAGAGATTACCGGGATGACCAGCAATAACGAATGGTTAGCAATTACCGTTATGAATGACCAGAACACTAGAGTACCTGTAGGTAAATATACATTAGACGACGGCACAGCATTTAATATACTAAGTATCTACCATTTTATGGATAATGGTGCCCAAAAGAATTTTACGGCCAGTAGAAATACCGTATGGAACGACACCTTTGAACTGGAAATTAGCAAAATTAATGGCACAAATGTAGAAGGAAAATTTTCTGGAGTTTTGGTTATTGGCTCTGGCTTAACCACCTTAGAAAGAATAACCGTAGAAAGTGGCACCTTTAATGCGCCATTTAAAAATTAAACCAATTTACCTTATAAACGAAAAACCCCGAATTGCTTCGGGGTTTTCAATTTTATATTTGGTTGGATTTGTACTTTATTAAGCGTCTGCTAATTCGTGAGTTAAAGCTTCGTCTACCAAGATACGTCCGCAGTGCTCGCAAACAATTACTTTTTTACGCTGACGGATATCTAATTGACGTTGAGGTGGAATTTTGTTGAAACAACCTGAGCAAGAATCTCTATCGATAGTTACAACCGCTAGACCGTTGATGGCATTTTTTCTTAGCCTGTTGTAAGCAAACATTAAACGCTCTTCGATATTTTCTTGAGCTTTTTCTGCTTTTTTCATCAAAGCTTGCTCTTCTTTTTCAGTTTCACCAGTGATGGTATTTAACTCTGCTTTTTTAGCTTCTAAATCACCTTTTCTCAAATCAAGGTTAGCTTGTGCTTTTTCGAAAATTTCAGTTTTGTTGTTAATTTCAAAACCAAATTCTTTGATTTTTTTCTCGCTCACTTGGATATCTAAATTTTGGATTTCGATTTCCTTTGTTAAAGCATCGTATTCACGATTATTTTTTACGTCTTTAAGTTGTGTATCATATTTTTTGATTAAAGTTTGGGCTTCTTTAATCATGTTTTTACGATTTACAATAGCATCTTCAGTTTCATCCAACTCTGCTTTTATCTTTTGTATACGGGTTTCCAAACCAGCCACCTCATCTTCTAAATCGGCAACTTCAATTGGCAACTCGCCTCTAATTTGGCGTATTTTATCAATTTTGGTATGTAAGTTTTGTAATTCGTATAAAGCCTTTAGCTTTTGCTCTACTGTTTGTTCCATTAAATGAAATAATTTATGGGGTTTGTGTTATGCTCCGTTAAACGGATTGCAAAGTTAGGAAATTTTTCTTGAATATTATCTATCAACAAATTAGATGTAAATTGTTCACTTTCAAAATGTCCGATATCAACAATGATAATTTTGTCTTCAGCATCAAAAAATTCGTGATATTTAAAATCGGCAGTTACAAAGGCATCGGCACCTGCTGCAATGGCATTCTTTAACAAAAAGCTGCCAGAGCCTCCACAAACAGCTACTTTTTTTATTTTTTTAGGAAGAATATCCGTATGCCTCAATACTTTAGCTTGCATATTTTGCTTTACTAACCGTAAAAAATCTTCTCCCGCTAAGGGTTCCAATAGTTCCCCAATCATACCAGAGCCCACACTTTGTAATTTGTTCTCTAGCGCATAAATATCGTAAGCCACCTCTTCGTATGGATGATTTTGGAACAGAGCCGACAAAATTTGACGCTCATCCTGCGTTTTAAAAATAACCTCGATACGGGTTTCATCTGCATATTCACGAACACCAGCCTTGCCCAACGTAGGGTTAGATTGTTCGTCGCCTTTAAATGTTCCTGTACCGTTGATGTTGAAACTACAGTCGCTGTAATGACTGATTTTTCCTGCTCCAGCGTTAAAGAGCGCATTTCTTAAATTTTCAGCATCTTTCTGCTCACAAAAAGTAACCAACTTCTTTAATAATCCAGACTTTGGTGCTAATATTTTAGTATTGCCTACACCTAAACGTTTACATATTTCTGCATTTACACCATGGTGAACGCTGTCTAAATTAGTATGGATAGCATATAATGCGATATCATTTTTGATTGCTTTTAAAACCACACGCTCTACATAGTTTTTACCGTTCAGTTTTTTTAAGCCTTTAAATACGATGGGGTGATGGGCAATAATTAAATTGCAATTTTTAGCGATGGCCTCATCTACAATTTGCTCGGTACAATCTAAAGTTACCAATGCGCCATGGATCTCATCGGCTGGGTTGCCGACAATTAAACCTGCATTGTCATAATCTTCCTGATAATTGAGCGGAGCTAAGCTTTCTAGGAAGTTGGTGATTTCGGATAGCTTCATGAGGTAAAAATAAGGTTAATTGTTGAAATTGATGGATTGTTTAATTGTCTCAAATTGGTCGACAAACTTCATCAATCAAGTAAAATGAATTTAGATGTCAAATGATTTTATTTTCGTTACCACTTAAAACACCGAAGCAAGTATTAGATAGAAAAATCCCTATAGGTTTTTAGTCCATAGGGATTTGATATTTGTGTGTGTTATAAATAATTCGCCGAACTTATCTTTAGGAGTTGGGGTTAAAAATTGCTCATTCTCACCATTTGCATACTTTCGAAGACCATGCGTTGGTTGTGTTCAAAAGCTAACGATTTATGGTTAACAATATCGATAATTGAACCGATTAAGCATAACCCCCAGGTAAGTAGATATAAAATACCCATACCTATTTGTCCCATTATAAATCTTTGCAATCCCGGCAAAAAAATAGCACCAACTATTGCGAAAATTAACATATCGCTTGGGTTTTTTCGCTTACCAGCATACACCATTAGGAAAGTACGCAGCTGCTGCTCATTCAATCCTTGCGTTGCAGATTGAAGGTAAGAATATTCTTGAGGGGTAATCCCTGGCAATGACATAAAATTTTGATCGAACATGATTAAATCTCCTTATACTTTAGATAGTTGTTTTGTTTAAAAATTAATTGTTTACCTAACTGATAAATGCGGTAAAGGATAATTAACAAGGCAGGAACGCCAAACCAATGATACCTAAAACTTGCATGAAAATCAGCATTAAAGATGGCCGTTATTGATCTACCTAAACCACATCCCGGACACCACTCGAAACCCAAATTTGCTAGCGGACATAAGGTAAAATGGTGCTCGTGAGGATTAGCGAAGGCCAATAACGTTAGCGCTAAAACCCAAAAAACAACTTCTACATATTTTCCTACTTTGCTTATCACTGTTTCTTTGTTCTTTATTATTTAGAAACAATATTAGGCTTATTGTTACTTGTTTTAAAGCGTATTCGACCAACGGGAAATAAAAACCGACGAAAAGGAGATTATCTTAGAGAATGATACAGTTGACGCCTTATCAACGGTTTAAGTATTAAT
>Ga0256901_1000420_pt1 | contig 24015 bp, 24 predicted proteins | sample MC6MC0689MT_FD_190200 | JGI IMG/M metagenome (GOLD analysis project Ga0256901, IMG submission 190200) | Metatranscriptome of enriched soil aggregate microbial communities from Iowa State University, Ames, United States - MC6-MC0689-MT... | ecosystem: Environmental > Terrestrial > Soil >... | reverse complement strand
TGCTGCTGGTGGCCGTTCTAAAGAAAGTTTGGAACAAACACTTATTAAACTAAAGACCTTATTACATATCAATAATCAATAAAACTTTTTAAATTTAAAAATGAAATACGCATCCATCATTTTATTAGGTTCAGCTTTGATAGCCTCAAGCTGCAATTCTTTTTCAAAAGATAAAAAGGAAGAAAGTAAAGAGCAAAAAACAGAAACTGGTGTAGCTACTAATGCCAAGGATTTTACCACAAGCGAAAGTGGTTTGGATTACAAAAAAGTAATAGCGGGAACTGGTGCTACAACAGGTAAGCCAGGCGACTACGGCGAAATGCACGTTGTATTTAAAATAGGTGATAGCGTAATGATAAACACCTACGAAATGAACGAACACATGCCGGTGCAACAACAATTTTCTGCACCTACTATCAATGGCGATTTGATGGAAGGCTTGATGAGCATGAAAGCTGGCGATAGCACTGTTTTCAGAATGTTGATGGATACCTTGGCAGTAAGAGCCAACCAACCAAAGCCAAGCTGGGCGAAGACTGGCGACTACGCAACCTGGGAAGTGAAAATGGTGAGTGTAAAAACTAAAGAACAATTAGAAGTAGAAACGGCTAACAAAGACAAAGCACAAATGGCTATTGATGATAAATTGATTCAAGAATACTTTAAAGCAAAAGGTATTAAGAATGCGAAGAAAGATGCTTCTGGTTTGTACTATGTAGTGCATAAACAAGGCGCTGGTGCTATGCCACAAGCAGGACAAAAAGTAACTGTTAATTATACTGGCCAAAACTTGAAAGGCGAAAAATTTGATTCTAATGTAGATCCAGCTTTCAGCCACGTTGAGCCTTTCTCTTTCGACTTAGGCAAAAGTTCTGTAATTAAGGGTTGGGACAAAGGCGTAGCCTTGATGAATAAAGGTATGAAAGCCACGTTCTATCTGCCTTCTAGCTTGGGTTATGGTGAAAGAGGTGCTGGAGAAAAGATTCCACCAAACGCCATTTTGGTATTTGATATTGAGTTGTTGAGCTTTAATTAATTGTAGGTAATAGGCCAACAAAAATGGAAAAGAACTGGTCTTTATTATCATAAAAAGAAAATACAAAATGAAATACACTTCAGTGATTGTAGCAGGTTGCGCATTATGCCTTACTACAACTGCATTTGCACAAACAAAGAAAGCACCTGCGAAGAAGGCGCCAGTGAAGACTGCTACCAAGACCGCAACTAGAACCCTTGCTACAGGCGGCTTCCAAGATTTTGGTGATGGCTTACAGTATAAAAATGTAGTGAAAGGAGCAGGGCTTGCAGGAAAAGCAGGTGATATAGCCGAAATGCACGTTAAGTTTAAAATGGGCGACAGTGTTTTGATGAATACATTTGTGGCTAACCAAGGTAAACCTATTCAACAACCCTTGCAAGCACCAGGTATTAAAGGTGATGTAATGGGCGGTTTGTTGCAAATGAAACCGGGCGATAGTACCGTGTTCCGTATGCTTGCTGATACTATGTTTGCCAGAAGTAACCAACCAAAACCTGAGTGGGTGAAGAAAGGTTCTTATGTAAACTGGGAAGTGAAATTAATTTCCCTAAAAACACAAGAGCAGGTGCAAGCAGAGCGAGCAAATATGGGTAAGGAACAAGCAGCTACCGACGATAAATTGATAGCTGAAATGCTTAAGACCAAAGGTATTACCAATGCTAAGAAAACCGCTTCAGGCTTGTATTATGTAATACACAAAGAAGGTACTGGCGAACATCCAAAAGCAGGTCAAAAAGTTACTGTTAATTACACTGGTGTAAATATGCAAGGTGAAACTTTTGACTCAAATGTAGACCCAGCTTTCAACCACGTATCTCCGTTCACTTTCGACCTTGGCAAACGCAATGTGATAGCAGGTTGGGATGAAGGTGTAGCCTTAATGAAAAAAGACAGTAAAATAACATTGTATATCCCTTCTGGCTTGGCTTACGGTCCACAAGCTCGTGGACCAAAAATTCCAGCGAATGCCATTTTGATATTTGATATCGAGTTGACTAGCTTCGAATAAATTCAAAAATTATAAAAAGAAAATTGCCCTTCATCATTAAGATAGAAGGGCAATTTTGTTTAAGTAATATTATGCAAGTTCTTCAATAATCAGTGCTGCCAAGGCTTCTGCCCAAATTTTATACTCTTTAGCGGAGTAATGAAGTTTGTCTGGTGTAAGGTATGTTTCATCTGTGCCATGCGCTCTTGTGCTTTGCGTAATGTCTATATAATGACAGCCTTTACTAAGCGTGATGGCTTTTTTAGCAGCATTATATTCATCTATTTTATTGGCAATGTCTTGCCTGTCTTTGCCTTCGGCAAAAGGCGTAACACCCCAATCGGGAATGGATAGCACAAATACACGATTGGATTTTCCACCTGCAAATTCAATGGCTTTGTGCAGCAATTCAGTAAACTCTTCTTTATAGTTGGCTACCGCACGACCTCTGTATTGATTATTGACACCAATAAGCAAGGACACAATTTCGAAACTATCTCTAATGTTTTCAGCTTCTATTGCTGCGGCTAGCTCATCGGTAGTCCAGCCGGTAACAGCTATAATTTTTGGCGCTGCTATAGAAAGAGTAGCAGAAGCATTTACTAAATCAACAGTTTGGCTAGGGAAGTTTCCTGCTAAAGGTACTTGTTCACCAATAGTATAAGAGTCGCCAAGGGCGAGGTAAGTCTGCATTATTTTGAAGTAGATTTTAATAGTCTCGATTGATGAAAGATTCGTGCGATGGAAATAGTTTCCGTCGGTTCTAGTCGATAAATGATTCTATAGCTGTATTCAAATATTTCTCTAATAGTTTGGTCTTGAAATTCGGGAACGACCCGCCCTCTAGCAGGGAAATTTTCCAGCGACGTCAATTGATTTAATAGGCGCTCTATTACAATTTCGGCGTAATGGACAGAATCGAGACTGATGAATTCATAAATATCTTTCAAGTCTTGAATGGCTAATGGCGATAAAATTACTTTTGCCATTCCTTAGCCATTTGTTTTACATCATCCAAAGGCACTCCTTCATTATTGTCAATTTGTGCAAGGCCTTCAGAAACTTTTTCAATAAAGATAAGTCGCTCGACTAGCATGTCCAGGTCGAAATCTTCTGGCATTTTATTAACTACATCCAACACTGCGTCTTTAGTCATCTTTTTTTTATAAAATTAAACAATAATCAAATATTGAAGCTCATAAATCTATCTAACAAATATAGTCTTAATATTCACAAATTCGCGCAAGCCATAGTAGCTGAGCTCCCTACCATAGCCACTTTGCTTCACGCCGCCAAAAGGTAGTCGGGCATCAGAACGTACAAAATCATTTACAAAGACACTGCCTGCCTCTAAGCGTTCCTCGGCTATTTGCTCTGCCTTCTTTACATCGCGAGAAAATATAGCACCACCTAAACCGTAAATAGAATCGTTAGCAATCCTTATAGCGTCCTCTTCATCTTGTGCTTCAATTATTGCAGCTACAGGACCAAACATTTCTTCATCGTAAGCAGGCATACCTTTTTTTACATTAGTGAGTACTGTAGGCGGATAAAAAGCACCTTCTTCTTCTGGAATAAAGCCACCACAAAGGATTGTAGCGCCTTTTGCTACACTTTCTTCAACTTGTTTATGTAGCGCATCTCTCAAATCGTGACGCGCCAAGGGGCCGAGTTGCGTAGCGGTATTCATTGGGTCGCCATATTTTCTTTGCTGCATTTCTTCCGCCATTTGTGTTTCAAATGTGCTAATCACTTTTTTATCTACTACAAATCGTTTTGCTGAAATGCAGCTTTGACCCGTATTGTTCAAACGCGAGGTAGTACATATCTCTACAGCTTTCTTCAGGTCGGCATCAGCTAAAATTACATAAGCATCGCTTCCACCCAATTCCAGCACTTGTTTCTTTAAATGCATGCCCGCTATAGCGGCTACTTTGCTGCCACCACTATTGCTGCCAGTAAAGGTTATAGCACTAACAGTATTGTGCGCTATTACATTTTCCATTGCAGAAGAGGGAACAATAAGTGCCTGAAAAATATGGTCGGGTAGTCCAGCCTCTTCCAAGGCTTTCTCTATTTCTAAAGCGCAACCCGTTACATTTGAAGCATGTTTTAACAACATGGTATTGCCTGCCATAAAAATGGGCCCCATTGCCCTGAACACTTGCCAATAGGGAAAATTCCAAGGCATTATGGCTAGCACTACACCAATAGGCTGAAAGGTAACATAGCTTTTTTGCGCATCAGTTTCTACTATCTCTTCTTTCAAAAATTTTGCTCCATTTTCCGAGTAGTAAGTTAAGGCTGTCGCACTCTTCTCAATCTCTGCAATACTTTGTGCATAAGGTTTTCCCATCTCCAGTGTAGCCATTTCTGCCATGCTTTTTTTGTTCTTCGACAGGTAGTCGGCTAGTGTTTTCAAATAGGCGGCACGTTGGCGGATAGACACTTTGCTCCATTTTTCAAAAGCCTGCTGAGCGGCTTCCATCTTATGTTTCACTACTGTTGGTGTGTCAACTTTATATTGTTTAATTTCTTTACCATCAAATGGATTTATGGAAATTAAGGTATCGCTCATTAGTATTGGTTTTAGTTTATAAAGGTATAACACCTTGCTTTAAAAACTGTTGCGTTAGCAAGCTATTAGCATTGTCAAACATGATGGCTACCTATTGTCACGCATTGGTCATTTTAATTATGCTACCGCTATTTTTCCCAAATGTGAAAGTGAATTGCAATTGGCAATTCTACATTTGTTTCTATAGAAAACGAAATCAAAACTTATGTGCGATACCCAAACATTGGCTTTTTCTGCCGAAGGATACATCGTAAGGTGTACAGATTGCAAACGCATGCAAATGGCTTTTGGTGCTGTGGCCATTATGGTTAAGCCTAAGCAATTACAACAATTGAAGGAGCATGCATCATTAGAACTTTTTTATCGCGACATCTGCATAGCCGACCCCGATACAAAAATTGTATCGCTACCTATCAACAACACTACGATGCTGTGTTTAAGTACCAACGAACTTACCGCATTAAACAACCTGCTAGACCAAGCAACAGCCTTGCTTGAAGTTTACGAAATGTTAGAAATTGACTAACATGTGGCTATAAGGGATTATTACTTTTTTGCCAAAGCGGAACTTCTTATATTTGGCTATTATGCGTATCCAAAGAGCTACACCGGTCAATGAGTTTTTAGCAAAGGTTATTTTTCTACTGTTCCCTACTTTGTTGGTTTGCTATTTCATGTTGTGGAGCGCAAACCAATATTACACTATTCTCAACAGTCAAACTTGGCAGCAAACCATTTACGTAGCCCTTGGTATGGCTGCATCCGCGTTGTTATATTCATTCCGATTTCGCTTTTTACCTTCAGCATTAATTTTAGCTTTAGTATTGCATGTGGTGTATAAAGGTATTGATGACAGAGCTATTGGAGAATTAGATACCTTTTTTATTTCTAGGCAATTTCATGCATTTTCAGTCACCTTCTTAGTAGGCTGGATTATAGGCTGGGGCTTTATTCGGCTTCGCTTTTTTTCCATATTCCTTTCATCATTTTTTCTTACTTGTTGCATTTTGCTCATTGCCAAACAAAATGAAGTATTGTTTAGTAATGAGGAGACCAATGCCTTGATGAACTTTGCGTCCATTTTCGGACCTATAGTTTTATATGCTGTTTATATAATTTTCACTTCCGAACTGATAAGAAGTTATAAGGATAAAAACCAGCAATTCTGGTGGTACATCACCAGGAGATTGGTACTGTTTGCTGGACTCTCAGTACTCTTGCTGGGTAGTGTTATCTATTACATGCGTAGCGAGATAAAGGAAACTATGGCTGAGTTTGGCGGCAATGGCAAGGAAGGGAAAAACAGCATGTTGAAGAAGAACAAGGATAATACCTTTGACTTGGAACAATATACCAAACTGCGCGGCAGTCTGGGACGTACTAATGAACTTTTATTTGCTGCACATATTGATAATTATTTTCCCGATTCTGATATTCCCAATCCGCTATACCTTACTGCCTTTTATTACTCAAAATTTGATACGCTTACCGAAACCTTTGAACGTGATTCCCTAATACCTTCCAGCGATTTGTTTGAGCCCGACCCCGCCAAGGTCGCGCTGTTTTTTACAAAGTATGACTCTTCAGTTCTGGCTTATGCGCTTACAGAAAAATTGAGAAGAACGGTAGAAATTGAAGTGTATAAAAAGCAGTTGTCGCCACATTCTTTTATTGCACCAAGTACCTCGTTTTTTATTCAGCCTATAACTATTGAAAAAGACTTTCAGAAAGAATTCAAATCGGCCTACAGGGCAAAGAGCTATATATCAGAATTGAACAGTGCCTACTTTGTCTATAACGCTGGCGATAATCCGCAAATAACGGAATTTCAAAAACAGCGTTTTGAGATTTTAGGTAAAGTAGCTGACTATAATGGTGTTGATAAAAAACTGTTTTCCTATTATACTTATATGCCTGCCGATGCTAAGTTCAATCGCATAAAAGCCTTGGCAGCAGAGGTGAGTAAGGGAAAGGTTACGCCCATAGACAAGGTACTTTCCATACGCGATTATTTCTTGTCGAAGGATGAAAACGGTGAGCCTTTATTTTCTTATACCGACAATCCTGGTGTTCCAGATATTCCGGATGCGTCGAAGTTGCAATATTTTCTGTTTGAAAATAGAAAGGGCTATTGTGCTTATTACGCGGGCGCCACGCTGTTTATGTTACGCTCTTTAGGTATTCCATCACGCATTACCGTGGGCTTTATGACGGTAGATAGAAGTAATAAAAACAAAGGCTGGTATTGGTATTACGCCGACCAGGCTCACGCTTGGGTACAAGTCTATTTCCCGGGATATGGCTGGTTAGATTTTGATACTACGGTGGGTAACGAAGAAGCAGAGCAAAGTCCTGCGCCCGATGGTACGCCGCCCATGCAGCCGCCCAAGGCTTACTTAGCTGGCGATGGTGTGGTGTCTGGTATTGATACAGCGCAAAAACTTGTTGCATTCAAAATGTTCCGCATGGTGTACCATGATAAGGAATATAAGTTGGCTGGTAGTACTGATTTGAATTTGGACCTGAGCATTGCCGCCATTAGTAAAGATAGCGTGGACATACCTTTGAGCGAATTGAAAGTTGGAGATAGCGCAACTGCTGTATCTTATGCCGAGGTATTTAAGAATCTTAAAGCCAATGCTGGTGACGATGGTTTGTCATTAAGCAAAAGATTTCCTACGCCTGCACCTATAGATGAACTGCATGTTAAGCCAAGGTTTGATGAGGTAAAAAAGCAAGAAGCAGTTAAGGAAGCGCAAGCAAAGGGCACTAATTGGAAAGCAATTTCGATAGGGGTAGGGATTAGCATTGCATTTATATTGTTGCTGTTTCTGCTATTGCCAAGATTGATTTTTGCATACATGAAATTAAGACATTCATCGGCTAAAAGTATTGGTAATAAGGCGTTTTGGGCGTATCGAACTGCTGGTTTTTACTTGCACCAATTAGGCTATTTTAAAGGCAATAATACAGCCTTGCAACATGCGCAAAAGGTAGATGCTTCTTTGGCAACAAACTATACAGAGTTCATGCTGCCCTATCTTAAACTGAAGTACGCGAAGCAAGAATTAAATGCAACAGAAGCGCAAACTATAAGCCAGTTTTTGCCAGTATTTACTAGTAGGGCTAAAGCTGCTATCCCTTTCAAGCAAAGGTTTGTAGCGTTCTTTAAAGTATTTAGAGCTATCTCGTTTTTCGGAATTGGAGAAGATTAATTTTCTTCTATGTTTAAAACCCGCATTCTATAGGCGTTTTTAGCGGTTATGCCTAGTTTTTTAATAAGCCTGTAATTGACGATAGCACCTACGGGTGCGCCAATTACAGGTACCAACTGCGCCATTTTAGCAATGTCAATATAATCCCTGTATTCTTGTTGAAAGCTGCGCCAGTCGAAGGTTTCCATATCGTCTGGTAAATGTACCTTGTTGATTTCCCAATCTTGTAATTTGCGATAAGTATTGTTCCGCTGTTCGTCGCTGCTGAAGGCTAGTTCAAAAATGTGAAGTATATAAACACGCTCTTTATAGTCCTTTACATCAAAGCCATAAAGAGCTGCTATGTCAAACAACAACTTAATTTTAATAGCCATCAGTATAGGGAAATCTGCGAGACCGCTGATAATGCCGCCTGCACCTGTAATGCCACCTTCTATGCTGGCCGACGTTCTGTAATTTTTAATCTTTTTATCAACCAGTTGCTCCGTATCTGCCAGCGATAAATTGGTTTGCGGCACTACAGTGATATGCTTTGCTCCATACAGTACACCTTTTACCATATTCTTTATGGCAGCAGTTATCAGGCTATGAATCTTTTCTGGAATGTAGCCATTTAACTTCGTTTGTACGCGCTTACTTATTTTGCTAAATAAGCCTGGACGCTTTTGCATTTTGGCTTGCCAAAGTTCCAATTCTTTAAAGGCATATCGTTCGTAAGGTGTCATATGTGAATAACGAAAAAGCTTCATTATAGTTTTATGTCAAGGTTTGCTATTTCATCAATTCATCCACAACCTCTTTGCGCAAGTCATAAAAAGTGGGTCTTAGTTTGCTGTCGCCATCTGTACCATAATTTACGATAAGCACCATCACTTTATTCTTTTCTGGAAAATAAAATAGGTCGGCACTATAAGCTAAATCTCTTCCACGATGCCCGTAAGCATATTCATTGTTGCCTCTATGAATAAAATCTTTCATTACACCCGCACCTAGCAATCGGTCGCTACCTGCTTCTTCAATAACATTGAAGTCCAGCATTTGATGTAAGGAATTCTGGCTAACCAAAGTTTTATCAATAAATAAAGCATTAATGAATTTTAAAAGGTCGAAAACATTACTGTAGAGCCCGGTGTAGCCATTGCCACTGCCCGTATTATAGCTGGAAAGATTTTCTATTTTACCATTGTTGTACAAATCATAATAGCCTTGTGCCACCTTGTTTTCGGGCAATTTGTCGTGATAATAATAAAAGGTATTTTCTAACTGTAATGGCTCAATAATTTTTTCTCTTAAAAGCGTTTGGTGCGGTTTTCCTCCTAGCTTATCAATCACCAGACTTAATAATAATGTATTGGTATTGGAATAGCCAGAGCTGCTACCAGCCGCAAATACAGCAGGTTTGTTGCGCACAAATTTTAAGATATCATCTTGTGTTCTATGTTTGGGTGGATTGTTTAAAACATCGAGATAAAAACTATTATCGTCAATAACATCATAGATGCCAGTCGTGTGGTTGAGTAGTTGCCTCACCGTAACTTCATCAGCATTAGCAACATATTTCAGTTGAGCTGGAGTTAGGTAAGTGCTTATCTTCTCATCTAAATTCAATGTACCCTCTTCGGCCAATTTTATAGCCAAGGCTGCCATAAATATTTTGGTAATACTCGCCACCTTCGATATGTGGCAACTTTGCATAGGTATGCCCTGCGCAATATCTGCCATGCCCCCGGCGCCTGCCCAAGTGCCGTTGCTGTCCTTGATTAACAAGGCAATTCCAGGCAAACCTTTGTCAGTAAATTTATTTATAATATCGCTAAATCCTTGCTGCTTGGGGTGTGTGGGTAGCGATGGAGCTTCACAAACAAAAGTGGCTTCAATTGTTTTTTTGCTACAGGAGCTTATGCTTAATAGCGACACCGACCAAATCAAAAGTATAATTATTCTCATGCTAATTGCTTGTTTGTTTTGTTCTATTCCATTGATAAATAATGCCCAAATGCAGCGCAGTATTGGGTAAGAGGGGAACATACTTTTTTACGAAAGGGGTTTGAATCCAAAATTGATATTGTGCAAATAAGCGTAGGGGTAATTTTTGTTTGGTAAAATCGTAACCTGCTGATACAGCAAAAGAAGCCATCAGCTGTGGTCTGCCAAGGTTTGGCCTCTTTTTATAAGCGCCATCTTTAAAAGTAAATTGTTGTACATCAGCAAAAGAATGCAAATAGCCAGCACCCAAAGCCGCATCGGCATAAAATCCGCTGGCGGTCAAATATCTGTAGCCCAATTCTGAATACAATTGTACAGCGTGTTGCGCATGACGATGATAGAAATAGCCCAATTTAAATGATTGAAACAATTCATGTTTTTTCTTCGACTGATATAAATGATAGGTGCCTAAGGTAATGCCGGGATGAACGGTTTTGCTAAACACGCCAGCATAGCCAGTTCCGGGCAATGAGGTGCCATTATTAAACACACTCACGGATATCGGAATTGTATTTGACTGCGCTAGGCAAGGTGTTGTAAAGCAAGTGAAGAGCAATAGCAGGTAAAATGTTTTCATATCATTTCTTTGGGGCTAGCTAAAATTTATCCACAACTAAATTAAATGATTTGGGTCGATTATCTTTGCAAGATGTTACAAAGGGTGAAAATAGAAGACACATTTATGCACAAAGGCCTAAGAAAAAGGCTTATGGACGAACTTAGGGAAAAAGGAATTAAAGACGAAAATGTATTGGATGCCATGAATAAGATTCCACGGCATTTCTTTCTGGACTATGCTTTTGAACGGATTGCTTACGAAGATAGGGCATTCCCCATATTGGCAGAACAAACTATTTCACAGCCTTATACGGTAGCTTACCAAACGCAGTTTTTAGAAGTAAAAAAATACGACAAGATACTGGAGATTGGTACTGGTAGCGCTTATCAGGCTAGCGTGCTGGCAGAAATGGGGGCGTGGGTTTATACCATTGAAAGACAAAAACAATTGTTTGACCACAATAGTAAATTTGATTATCTAAAGAAATACAGTCAACTTAAACGGTTCTATGGCGATGGTTTTGAAGGCTTACCTTCTTATGCACCATTTGATAAAGTAATAATTACAGCGGCTGCGCCGTTTGTGCCACCAAAGCTTGTGGCGCAAATGAAGGTCGGGGGCATTATGATTATTCCGGTAGATAATGAAGATGGCAGCCAACAGCAAATGAGGCGCATAGTAAAGACTACAGATGGTTTTGAAGAATCGGTTTTAGATAATTTTAGTTTTGTACCCATGTTAGGCGGTCGCAATAAAATGTAAATTCTTATGCAATTACAGTTGAGCAATATAGTGCCAGAGCCTTTAAAAGGCAAGCTGGGACAGCAACATTCGGATGTGTGGAATCAGGTGCAAGCTATTGCGCCTGGTGAAAAAGTATTTTTTCGCGCACCATCAGGTAAAGGCAAATCGACCTTTATGCATATCCTGTACGGCCTTCGTAATGACTATGAAGGAACTGCAGCATGGAATGATAAAGAGATACGCAAACAGGACGATGAACAGTGGGCGGCCTTGCGCAGCAAGGATTTGAGCATTGTGTTTCAGGATTTAAGATTGTTTGGCGACTTGACCGTAGAAGAAAATATTGCTATTAAACAAGCCTTGACCAACACGGTGTCTATTGACGAAGCAAAGCAGTGGTTGCAGCTATTGGGTCTGGAAGGTAAGTGGCATCAAAAGGCGGAAACGCTCTCCTATGGCGAGCGTCAGCGGGTGGCTATTATTCGTAGTTTGTTGCAGCCTTTTAAGTGGTTGTTATTAGATGAGCCTTTCAGCCATTTGGATAATGAAAACAGCAATAAGGCAGCTCAACTAATTCTTAGCCAAGTAGAAAAGAACAAGGCTGGAATGTTAGTAGTAGACTTGGAAGATAATGATTGGTTTCCTTATACCAGGAAGATGTTGTTGTAAAAGTGTGGTGTGTTGAATCTGATACATCGACACCAATAAGGGTTTGTCAATTTTTTTGGATATATTTCACTATAGAGGGAATGTATGCCTTGCTGCTATTAAGATTTAAATTCTCTTGTACGGAAATTCAAAAGTTTTAAAACCATCCTTGGTAGTGCCGTTTATAGATGCGTCAAGGTTTCCATCTGCTTTGAAGTAATATATTATTTGTTGTGGGAAATCATTGTTTTTGTTTTCAAACGTAAATTTATCGCGCTCCTGTTTTATTAATTTAAAAGCCACTTGTTCTCCCACACCTTTTCTTTTCACCATGTAAAATGCCATGTGGTTGTGTATTACCAATTGCACCGTTTCTTCCAATTCTTGTTTTCCGTTATTTTCTATATACGATTTACCTTGCCATAAGGTGTCATTAGTCTTAACCCAATGCTCACTCATTATCATTTCTGGTGATGTCATTTTCCAAGAGCCCTGAAATTTATTCAAGCTATCGAAATTGTGCTTTACCGGCTGTACACAAGCAGTACCAAGTGTTAGCGCCAACGCGATCAATGCTGTTGTAAAATTTAATTTCATTAGCTATGTTATTTAGATACTAAAGTAAAGATTAATTCATTTTAAAAATGTCTCGACGGGAAATGGATATTACCTTTGCACAAATTTTTACATTTCATGGACGACACTTTGTTGAAACGTTTCTGTAGAATAGCTTTGCTGGAAGGTATTTCTTGCGTACTACTTTTTTGCCTTACCATGCCGCTAAAATATACCCTTGGTAAAACCGAGCCCATGTGGGGGCAAATTTCTTATTGGACAGGTATGGTACACGGTGTATTGTTTATCATATACGCCATAGTATTGCTTCAGGCCTGGACGGCTTATAAATGGAGCGCCGGCAAAGCAGCAGTTTTGTTCTTAGCCTCACTTGTTCCTTTCGCAACATTTTGGGTAGAATGGAAATTAAAAAGAGAGCCCGCAACTAAACGCAATTTATTTTCTTAGTTCATTATAGTCTATGCGTTATTTTTTAGAGGTAAGCTATGATGGTACTGCTTTTCACGGTTCGCAGCTACAAGGCGATACACCCACTGTGCAGGGCAATATCAATAAAGCGCTATCCATGATATTAAGGCGAGAAGTAGAAACATTCGGTGCCAGCCGCACCGATGAAGGTGTGCATGCGCTTGGCAATTTCTATCATTTTGATGATGATGCAGAACTGAGTCCGCAATTGAAATATAAGCTCAATTCTCTTTTACCCACAGCCATTGCTATCAAGGACATTTACACAGCTACAAAAGAAAATGCAAACGCAAGGTTTGATGCCGTAAGCCGCCGATACCGCTACCGTATTTACACACATAAAAATCCATTTTTACATCAGCGCGCTTTATATTATCCTTTTGGTATAGACAGAACAGTTTTGCACGACACGGCAAAAGCTTTGTTTGACTATACCGATTTCGAAACTTTTTCTAAGCGCAATACGCAATCCTTTACTTTCAATTGCAAAATATTTCAATCCTATTGGGAGGAAGTTGGTGACGAGTTGCATTATGTAGTGGAGGCCAATCGCTTTCTACGCGGCATGGTGCGCGCTTTGGTAGGTACGCAATTGCAGGTAGCCAGAGGCAGAAGCACTGTAGCAGATTTTCATAAAAACATACAGGCGAAAGACTGTACCCTGGCCGATTTCAGCGTTACCGGTCATGGCTTATATTTAGAGGCGGTTAATTATCCTGAAGGATTTTTAGTGAATCTAGGTCAACGATAAATCTTATCGGTCAGAATTTTTCAATACTCAGTTGCAGTATTTCGTTGCTTAGTGCAGGGTATTGTTTCCGTAATATTTCACGGTCAGCCAATTCAAAATCTTCAAAAGCAAAGCCAGGAGCAACTGTACAACTTACCAGCGCAAAGCCTTTATCACCCTGTATCTTAGCAGCAAACCATTGATTTGCCGCAACAGTTACTTGAGGTGTTTCTCCCTTCAATAAATTGTTACCCAAAAGCTTTACGCTTAAAGTGCCATCATGCTGAATGATGTAGATTTCAATAGTGGCACCTTGATGAAAGAACCATAGCTCATCTGAAGCTACCCGGTGAAAATGAGATTTATCTTCATCAGCTAACAAATAATATATAGCCGTGCTGGTATTGCGTTCTGTTCTTCCATCGGCGGGTTGAACCATACTTGTCGCTCTGTATGTTTCTTTATAAAAGCCACCTTCGGGATGGGGCATCATACCTAGCTGCTCAATTATTGTTGCTGCATTCATGCTGCCAAGATAATCGAATTCTGCTTTATATTGAAACATAATGCTACAAAGGATTTGAGCACATTGCATTATTAAATTTACCAAAATCCTTTTTATAAGTTTTTAAAATCTTTACTTTTAAGCCTTCAAAAAAAGCCCTGTCAATAATGGAAACACCGAGGTACATCCAACTTAAAGAACTATACGAACGTGTAGCTACGGAAGAAGAGAAGATAGATGTGATGGTGGATATGGCCTTGGAACTACGCACCGATGATCCGGAAAAGGCCATGGTGCTGGCTGAAGAAATCATTGAACGTAGTGAAGAGATAGGCTATGCAGCGGGAATTGGCAACGGGTTGAACCATAAAGGTGCATGCTATTGGCTAATGGGCGAATACGAAGATGGCCTTGATGAACTTACAGAGGCATTTGTGCTGGCACGAGAGATAAAGGACAAAACTTTAGAAGCTAAAGTGCTTAATAATTTTGGTAGAATTTACAGAGGCCTTGGTGATATCGACAGCGCGCTGCGCGACTTTGAAGCTGCCATGACTATTAATGAAGGTTTGGGTAATGAATTGAATCTTACCATAAACCTTACCAATATTTCTAATCTCTATTACGACCTTGGCGACTATGATACGGCTTTGGAATATGCTCTAAAATGCCAACCTATTTTTGAAAAGTACAATGATAATAGCCGTCTGGTAAGTATTTACAACACGCTAGGCGATATTTATTTTAAGAAGAATTATTTTGAAGAATCGCTCAAATATTTTCAGAAAACGCAAGAAATAACAGAGGAGGAAACTCAGGGTCGTTCGCTGGCCGATAGTGGTGTGGGTAAGGTGTATTACAGACTTAATGATTTTGAGAATGCTAAGAAATATCTCGACAGGGCGCTGAAGGCTGCAAAAGAACTTGACAATCCTGAGGCTGAAATTGTAGCCGAGTTTTACATTGGCCGCTTGCATGTGCGTCATGGTAATTTAGATTTAGCGCTTGAATTTTTGGAGCATGCTTACGACTTAGCTAAAGACTCTCTACGCAGGCATGATTTGATGAGCATACATGAGTTCCTGTCTGACTTGTATGATAGGATGAGCAATATTCCTAAGGCTTTCTACCACCTTAAGGCTTATGAAAAATTAAAGGAAGAAATTTTTCAACAAGCAACATTAAACAAGTTGCGCAACCTGCAAATTAAAAACCAAATAGAGGTAGCTAAGAAAGAGAAAGAAGTAGCCGAACGCACTGCAGAACTCAAGCAGCAATTTATGGCAAACATGAGCCATGAAATTAGAACTCCCATGAATGCCATAGTAGGTATAACCCGCTTGCTGCTTGATAAAGAGCCCAAACAAGAGCAACTTAAGTACCTGAATGCTATCAAACAATCAGCCGATAATTTGCTGGTAATTATTAACGATATTCTCGATTTATCAAAGATAGAAGCTGGTAAAATTGTTATTGAGCAAATTGATTTTTCGCTACGCGACATGATAGCAAGCGTGCATGAAATAATGTGGCTTAAAACCGAGCAAAAGCATTTAGATTTTAAAATTGAAATTGATAAAGATATTCCCGATAGATTGATAGGTGACCCCACGAGGCTCAATCAAATTTTGATAAACCTTATTGGCAATGCCATCAAGTTTACCGACAAAGGTCATGTGGCGCTACAATGCAAGCTGGTGGCTAATTCTGATAACAAGATACATCTCCAATTTAGAGTGGAAGATACTGGTATTGGCATCTCCGAAGATTATGTAGGCAAGATATTTGAAAGCTTCACACAAGCCGGAACTGACACCGCGCGAAAATTTGGCGGAACGGGTCTGGGGCTTACTATTTCTAAGCAATTGGTAGATCTTATGGAAGGGCAAATTGGTGTAGAAAGCATACAAGGTCATGGCACCACCTTCTACGTAGATGTGCCGCTTACGGTTGCCGACGAGCAAACGGCCAGCCAACAACAGAGCGGCGTGACTAATGATATGATGGAAAAACTCCAACGTATTTCGGTATTGCTGGTAGAAGACAATGAGTTTAACAGGTTAGTTGCAGAAGATACATTGAAATCTCTGTTGCCTGATATTACTATAACCATTGCTGAACACGGCGAGCAAGCAATTGATAAACTGCGGCAGCAAGATTTTGATCTTATTCTTATGGATATTCAAATGCCAGTAATGAATGGGGTAGAGGCCACAAAATTTATAAGAAATAATTTGCCCGAAGGCAAAAGAAACACAAAAATAATAGCCATGACGGCTAATGTGCTGCAGGAAGACGTGCAGCGCTACCTTGATGTAGGCATGAATGCTTATATATCTAAACCATTTCATACCGACGATTTGCTGTTGAAGATGTATAATCTTTTGGATGGCGATCAAAATTTGGTTGCTAAAGATACTCCTGCTGTTGAGAGTGGAGTCGGCAACCTGCAAGCTTTGCCAGATAAGGTTACAGACATGAATTTCCTAAACCAATTTACAGGAGGCAATCCAGAGAAGAAAAGGAAATATGTAGGCATGTTCCTGGATAATGGTCCTAAGCTGCTCGCTAAAATCAAAGCAGGACTCGACGAAAAAGATTATGAAAGTATAAAGATTGCAGCGCATTCGATGAAGCCACAGTTGTCGTACATGGGCGTAAAAGAAGAGGTGAGCAACATTTTTTTGATAGAGCAAAGCGCAGGACAAACAGCACATCGTGAGAATCTGCCACAGTTAGTTTCTCATCTCGAACGCTTGTGTATCAAGGCTTTTGAGGAGCTGGCGCAAGGTATAAGCTGACAATGCTTTGACAAATCAAAAACAATTATTATCTTTCGCAATAATTAAAAATCAATAATTACTGCTATGGCAAATGCTAACAAACGTTATCTCTTTCTTGTGGATGACGAACCCATTCAAAACGAAATGTTGAAAGATTATCTCAACGAACGCTTCCTGTATGAGGTTAAGATTTTTGACAATGGTGAAGAAGCATTAAAACACATGAACCTGAATCCAGAAATTGCAATTCTTGATTATCACTTGAGTGCCCATAATAAAGATGCAAAGAATGGAGTTGAAATATTAAAAACAATTAAGGACCAATATCCTGCCGTTCAGGTCATTGTTCTTTCGGGTCAGGATAAAATAGATGTAGCAATAGATACTATGAAGTATGGGGCCTACGACTATGTAGTAAAAGGTGAAAGCGCTTTCAGTCGTATTGAAAACGTGATTAACAATGCGAGCGAATTGCACAAAATGCGCACGATAAATAAGGGTTATAGAAACACAATAACTATGCTGAGTGTGGTTATTGGCTTGATTATCCTTGGCGCTATTTACTTCTTGATGATAAAACCTAAGATGCAGTAAATTTACAGCATTGAAAGAATTTAAGGAACGGATGCAATCAAATTGTATCCGTTCCTTTTTTGTGGGAATTTAAGAAGTTTGCCACCTTCGCATACATTAGCTTAAGTAAAACAGTTATTAAGTAGTAATTTTATAGATTGCTGGATTTGACAGTATTCTGCTGTTGTTTTTTTTATTTTTCGCGTCGTGCGCATACATTTTTAATATGTACAAAGTTTTTTGCTTACTGATAGCTGTTGTTGTTTTTCCATTGCTGTCTTTCGCTCAAAACGATTGGAAATTCATAACTGAGAAAGATGGTATAAAAGTTTACGGTAAAACTGTACCTGAATCAAAGATTAAAGCCATAAAAGTAGAGTGTGTTGTAAATGCCACAGCCTCCCAATTGGTAGCATTGCTGTTAGATGTAAAAGCTGCAGAGCGATGGGTGTCGCATACCAAAACTTGCAGTCTCATAAAGCAAGTTTCACCTGCTGAACTGTATTACTACTCTGAGGTTACACTACCCTGGCCGCTCGAAAATCGAGACTTTGTAGCCCATGTAAAAGTTACACAAGACCCTGTAAGCAAGGTAGTGACCGTTAATGCTCCGGCAATTCCCGGCGTGGTGGCGGTTAAGAAAGGTATTGTGCGTGTGAGCCAATCAAAAGGACTTTGGTTAATATCACCAATAGGGAAAGACCGAGTTAAGGTGTCTTATAGTCTACAGGTAGATCCTGGAGGTGTTATTCCGGCATGGGCCGTAAATGCTTTGGCGTCAAAAGGGCCACTAGAAAGCTTTCAAAACATGAAAAGGGAATTGCCCAAATATAAATCAGTAACGATGCCTTTTATAACGCAGTAAAAATGTGATGGTAAATGAGAACGAAAAATGAATGTAATCTTGCTTTGGTATGCAGTTACAGATAGCCGCGAAGAACAATTAAATAATATCTACTTTTGCGAAAATAGAATGATCAGGTTTCTACCTGATTTTCAATAAGATTTAACTTTAAAAATTTTTATACGATTGCAGCAGCAAACAGTGCCATCTGATAGTCCGAATCCAATAGATTCACTTGCCTTCCCGGAGTTTTTACTTCACTTTGAGGCTACACTCAAGCATCTTTTTCACGATGCTTATGATATAGATAAGCTAAGTGCAACGCGAGGCATGCCAGATGCAGTATGGCAGGGCATTTTGGGTACCAATCCTTTGTCGGTGGCTATACCTGCCAAATATGGCGGTAGAGGTAGTGCTGTAAAAGAAGTACTAGCATTTTTGGAAAAAGCCTCGTATGAATCGCTTCCTTTATCTTTATTTTTTGGTATTAATATCGGCCTGTTTTTGTATCCTGTTTCAAGGTATGCACAGCCAGATTTTGCCAATTCTATTTTTAATAAATTTCTTACCCAGCAACATATTGGTGGCTTAATGATAACCGAGCCTGGCTACGGCAGCGATGCACTAAGTATGCGTACAAGCTACACCCAGCATGCGGAAGGATATCATTTAGAAGGTACTAAGCATTGGCAAGGACTAAGCGGTACAGCTAATTATTGGCTTATAGCAGCCAGAAAGAAAATGGGTGATGGCTCCTTGGGTAGAGATATTGATTTGTTCATTAGCGACCAGCAGCAAGATGGCCAAAAGGTAAGCGTAGTAGAGGATTACGACAACCAAGGTTTGTACATGATTCCTTATGGCAAAAATAATATAGATATAAATCTACCTTCCGAATCTAAATTAAACCCTCATTCTTCTGGTATTAAAATGTTGCTTGATACCTTGCACCGCAGTAGAATGCAGTTTCCTGGTATGGGTATGGGTTTTATAGAGCGTATGCTGGACGAGGCTTTGAAACATTGTAGTAAGCGTATGGTAGGCTTGAAAAACCTTTTTTCGATGGACCATGTGCAGCAACAATTATCCCGTTTGCAAGCTGCGTATACTTTGTGTTCTGCCATGTGTGCCAGAAGTAGTGCTATGAGCGCATTAAGCGAAGACCTTTCTGCTGCAGGGTTAGAAGCCAATAGTGTAAAGGCGGTGGTTACTGATTTGATGCAGGAGTGTGCGCAAATTACGGTGCAACTGTTAGGCGCCAACGGTTATCGTGTAAGCAATATTGCCGGTAGAGGTATTATGGATAGTAGACCGTTCCAGATATTTGAAGGTAGTAATGAAATGTTGTACACGCAGGTTGCCGAATTTATTATTAAACAAATGAAGCAATTGCAAGAAGATAATCTTTTTACATTTTTAAATACTTTCCCGCTAACGGCTGCATCGAGTTTGTTATTCAAAGATCTGTTGGATTTTAATGTCAGTGCTACTTTGCCGCAGCGTAAATTGTTAGATTTGGGCAAAATACTCAGCAGAATTATTTGTATAGGGTATGTGCTGGATTTGGCAAACAATGGCTTCCGTGATGCTTTAGTTCAAAACTGTATTGCTATGGTGAAACAAGAGCTGGAAGGGCTTTTCGCTTCTTATAAGTCTACCAATACAGCTGCGGTTGTTCCTCATTACAAAGAGCAAAGCGACTGGACGAAATTTGCTTAAAAGTATAAAACGTTTTATCTAAAAAGCTGTTAGGTTTTAAAAACCTGGCAGCTTTCTTCATTTTCACTTCCATTTTTGACTTGCAGCGTATGGGGCGTATCAGCTAATCTTACTCCATTGCTGCACCTGCTTATTTCTGTTTTTATGCAATGCTTCACGAAGTCTGGTGTGTTCGGGGAATTGCAAATAAGGGTCGGTAGCTAATATCTGTTGTGCTGCAATTTTTGTTTCTTCCATTATAGCTACATCATGTATAATGTCAGCAATTTTCAAATCTAATGCGCCGCTTTGTCTGGTGCCATAAATGTCGCCGGGGCCGCGCATTTTAAGGTCTTCTTCTGCAATTAAAAAACCATCACTGGTTTGGGTCATAATGTGCATACGCTGTCTGCTTTCTTTCGATATCTGCTGACCTGTAAGTAAGATGCAATAACTCTTCTCGCTACCCCTACCTACGCGTCCACGCAATTGATGCAGTTGTGATAAGCCGAAACGCTCTGAACTCTCTATAACCATTACCGATGCGTTGGGCACATTTACGCCTACCTCTATTACTGTTGTTGCCACCAGTATGTGTGCATCGCCGCCTACAAAGCGTTCCATGTTGCGCTTCTTCTCGTCTACCGGTTGTTTGCCATGCACCATAGCTACTCTATATTTAGGGTCGGGAAACCATGCTTTCACTTGCTCATAACCAGCCTTGAGGCTTTCATAATCCAGCTTCTCCGATTCTTCAATAAGTGGATAAACTATATAAATTTGTCTGCCTTTTTCTATTTCGTTCTTCAAAAATTGCATAACCTTCGGTCGGAAATTTTCGCTCCTATGAATGGTTTCAATAGGCTTTCGTCCTGGTGGCAATTCATCAATTACAGATACATCTAAGTCGCCATATACTGTCATGGCTAAGGTGCGCGGAATAGGCGTTGCTGTCATCACCAATACATGTGGCGGATGCGTGTTTTTTTGTCCATAGTTTAGCCCGTTGACCAACGCCAAACCTATGCTGCTCGTCTATTACAGCCAAGCCAAGGTTATGAAACTTAACCGTATCTTCTACCAAGGCGTGCGTACCAATAAGTATTGGGATAGTGCCTTTGGCAGTACCTTCCAAAATCATTTTCCGTTCCTTCCCTTTCACACTACCGGTAAGTAAGGCAACAGGTATTTGCAAAGGTTCCAACAAGGCTTTAATGCCCTGATAATGTTGCTGGGCCAATATTTCAGTTGGCGCCATTAAGCTGGCTTGAAAGCCATTGTCTATGGCTAACAACATGCACATCATAGCTACTATGGTTTTGCCGCTGCCCACATCACCTTGCACCAATCTATTCATCTGCCTGCCACTTACTGTATCTTGTCTTATTTCTTTTAGTACTCGCTTCTGCGCATTAGTAAGGGAGAAGGGTAAATAATGCTGGAAAAAATTATTGAAAGCATCGCCCACCGTAGGAAATACAAAACCAGCCTGCTGTTGGTTCTGCACCTTCAACTGAAGTATTTTCAATTGTGTTATCAAAAGCTCTTCCCATTTCAATCTTCGCTCAGCTTGTAAACGATGGGCTTCACTGTTAGGAAAATGTATTTGCGTGTAAGCATGAAACCTTGATAGCAATTGAAATTGATTCAATACATGCTCTGGCAAAATTTCGGGAATATCATTGGGACTTAAACGCTCTATTACAGATTGTAGCACTTTGGCAAATGCCCTATTGTTCAAACCTTTCGCCTTCAGCTTTTCGGTAGTGGAATACAGTGGCTGCATTGCATTGCCTTGGCTTGCATTCGCAGCATTGTATAATTCTACTTCGGGATGCACAATACTGGGCTGCCCATTGAACCAAGTAAGCTTGCCAAATACGGAATAGGTAGCACCGGGTTGAATACTTTTTGTAACAAAACTTATACCCTGAAACCACACCAGCTCCAGTCTTCCAGACTTATCATATAGCGTAGCAGTAAGTCTTTTTTTGAATGAGCTACCTTCTTCGCTTAAGTTGATGACGGTACCTTGTAGTTGCACATATTCCTGCTCTGGCGAAAGCGCCGAAATATGTTGTACATGAGCACTATCTAAATAGCGTAGCGGAAAATGTTGCAGCAAATCACCAAAGCTGTAAATGCCTAATTCCTTACGCAGCAATTCAGCCCTAAAAGAACCAATGCCTTTAAGGTATTCTACAGAGGTGTCTAGTATGCTTTGCTGTTGCAGAGTTTTTATAATTTATTGTTGAACACTGATGATTATGATTGATATGATTTTTTCTTTGCTAAAATTTGAAATTGAATCATAATCATCATAAAAATCTGTGTTCTGTTTTCTTCTAATAAAATTTGAACGCTGATAATTATTATTGGTATGATTTTTTCTTAAAAATTATTTTGAAATTAAATCATAGAAATCATATAGATCTGCGTGCGTCTGTTAATTGTCTGAGTCAATGCTCACTTAAATCAATCCTTCTCTCACCAAATCGTGCAGATGAATCATGCCTGCGTATTTGCCTTCATGGGTCACTATTAATTGGGTAATATCATGTTCGCGCATAAGCTCCAGGGCTTGTACGGCTAGCTCACTTTCTTCTATTGTTTTGGGACTAACACTGCAGATTTCTTTAGCAGTAAGAAAAGCTGGATTTTCATTTTTTTCCAGCATACGTCTTAGGTCGCCATCGGTAATTACACCTATCAATTCCTCATTTTCTATTACAGCAGTGGCACCCAAAAAGTTGCCCGATATTTCTACGATAATCTTACGTAACGAATCGCTAGATTGTACCACTGGCTTGGCATTGCGGCTACTTAGGTCACTCACTTTTAAATATAATCTTTTGCCCAAAGCACCACCAGGGTGAAATTTAGCAAAATCTCTATCAGAAAAACCTTTAAGTCTAAGTAAACTCACCGCCAAGGCATCGCCCATTACCAATTGCGCAGTAGTACTGGTTGTGGGGGCCAAGTTGTTAGGACAGGCTTCAGCATCTACAGTTGTGTTGATGAAAAAATCGGCGTGCGTAGCCAGATAAGAAGTTGCTTTGCCGCATATTGCTATTACCTTGTTACCAAAGTTTTTTACAAATGGCAGCAAGGCTTTAATCTCCGGACTTTCACCACTTTTAGAAATGATAATGACAACATCATCAGGCTGTATCATTCCTAAGTCGCCATGAATAGCGTCTGCAGCGTGCATGAACAATGCTGGTGTACCAGTAGAGTTCATCGTAGCCACAATTTTTTGCGCTATGATGGCGCTCTTGCCAATGCCGGTTACCACCACACGACCTTTGGCCTCGTGCATGAGCATTACAGATTGAACAAAATGCTCGTCTACAAAATCATTCATTTTTTGCAAAGCCGCTATTTCGCTTTCAATGACTTCTGTTGCGTACTCCTTTATTTGCGCTGAACTTGGTAACATGTTTGCAAATATAGCATGGAAAGTAGAATTGTTTATTGGCTTGCTAGGGATGGTAGCTATTTTGATAATTATTAAGGATTAAAAACGAATACCAACTCCTCCGCAAACAATTCCTTTAAATCCATAACCTAATTCTGCATAACCAAAAAGCTGCTTTCCAATTTTTATACCTATCGGAGTTATTTGATAAGCAAAATGATATTTTTGATAAGTTGAACCATCAAGAAAATCGTTTCTCACTTCCTCTCTGTCCACTATATTAAAACCTAGCGCCACATCACTATACAATGAAATCCATTTTTTTTGAACCCAAGAGTTTCTAAAGTTTGCCAGTAGGGTATATTGTATGTCCTTGTATATTTTTCGCATCCAAAAATTGTTTGGATCTGATGAGCCGGCTGTTTCTTCATGTTGCAGCTGTTCGTAGATAAATATTATGCCAACGGAAAGTCTCGGGTTTATCGAATATTGATAGTTCAAATGAAACGCTTCAGAAGAATTAACTTTATGACCGCCGGCACCAGCTTTAGGATTGAACTTTATTCCATCTTTTGCAAAGGGCCTAGAGACGGCTCCTATGCCTAAATTTAATTCATGTGTATAAGTTTGGGCTCTGGAGTTGTTAAACAATACAAAGCATAG